>Ga0172367_10002332_pt1 | contig 26099 bp, 8 predicted proteins | sample Lak10m_FD_114542 | JGI IMG/M metagenome (GOLD analysis project Ga0172367, IMG submission 114542) | Freshwater microbial communities from Kabuno Bay, South-Kivu, Congo - kab_022012_10m | ecosystem: Environmental > Aquatic > Freshwater > Lake | place: Democratic Republic of the Congo: South-Kivu...
TACATCTCTAAATGCCCAACTTAGTCCTAAGATTAATCTATTGCGTTCACCTCTGCTTAAATTATCAAAGTCTAAGTCCTGTCCTAACTGTGTAATTTCCACAGTGAGATCATTCTGAAATAATACTTGGTGTGGCAAGCCCATACGATCCAAATAATAACTTAGCCTATTATTAAGATAGTTCAAGTTTTGATCAATAATCTTTTTACGAATAAAACTATCCTTGCTGGTCAACAATTTAATTAAAAATTCTTGATGATCTTTTATAGCAGTGAGTTCATTGACACGATCCCAATTGATTTCTTCCATGGCTGTATTGCGTAGTTCATCAATTTGTTCTTGATATGGATCGGTTTCTTCACTGCGTCGTAGTAGAGTATCTTCTAATGTTTTAAGATTGTTTTGATGCTTTAGAGCCTCTTCCACAGTGTCATAAAAAGTTTCTGGCCTACCATTTATATCACCAATTTCATTTAATTCACTGATCACAAGTTCTAATTTTTGTCCTACACTTTCCATATAGAGTGCTGATTCACTTACACTTTTTTGAGCAGCCTTTTTCATTTCTTTATGTTGGGCATCGTGAATTGGATTGTTACACTTGGGACAATTATGAGTTGCCAAGTCTTCTACTTCCTTAACAAACTTCTTCCAATTCTTTTCAGCCTGCATTAGAGCAGTCTCAAGAGTAGCACTTTCCTTGTTCAAACTACTGATACGATTGCTTAGGTCAAGATAACTTTTAAGACGTTTATGCTGCCCTAATTCTTCCTCAATATCTATATTTTGTAGTTCCTCAATATTAGATGCCAATTTTTCAATGTCATCTTGTTGCTGTTTACTCCAAGCCCTCTGTTTTGATTGTAGGCTGAGAATACTTTGCTCAATACGATCATTACTTTTCTTAGTGGCTTCAATATTGGCAGTTTCTTGCTGTATAGCTTCCTTACTTTGTCTAACTAATTCTTTCAGTGCATCACTTTTTTCACTGAGTAAGGTAATGCCCAACAATTGCTCAATGATCATGCGTTGGTCAGCAGCCCTCATACTTAGAAAAGGCTCTGTGTAAGTGTTTAGAGCAACAATATTTTTAAACATATCGTGCGTCATACCCAATAGATCATCCAGATCTTTTTGTGTTTCTCTTACATCACCTTGACTTTCATCAATAATTTCCTGTTCTTCACCATTGATATAGAACTTAAAAACATTGGGCCTACGTCCACGTTCTACTTTATAGGTAGTGCCATTCTTTTCAAAGTTCAGCGTGACCAACATATTTTTATTATTGGTCTTGTTGACGAGATTATCCTTCTTGATGTTGGTCAGTGCCTGTCCAAAAAGAGCGTAGCTTAGAGCATTAATGATGGTAGTTTTACCTGTACCATTACGACTGCCACTGTCATCCCCACCTTGATCCAGATTCTCGCCCAAGACCAATGTCAGTTGTTCCTTACAAAAATCTACAGCTTGAGTATTATTACCCACGCTCATAAAATTTCTAACGGTTAAGTCTTTTATTTTTATCATATATTTTTATAGATATCCATAAGAAGTTTAATATTATACGTGTCACTTTCTAAACTTGTCAACTGATTTATTACAATTTGGTCTAAACTTTCAAACGCTGTAATTTCTAAATCGCTATTAATTTCAACATCACGTTTTTCAGGAATCAGTGTAAGTTCACGAATGTCATAATTTCCAATAAAATCTTCTTTGATCAAACTGCCCTCCTCATAACTAATAGGTATGTCCAATGTTACTCTAAGATGTTGTTTAGGTTTGATTAGTGTATCTTTTTCATCAATTAGCCTACTTAATGAGATAGTTCTAAAGGTAGGTTGACTGGGCCAAGCATAATACTCAGGCTCGCCACCCCACTCTAAGATCATCATACCTCGGTCATCATCCCAAGCATCAGCATAGTTATGTGGAAAGGCATTGCCAATATAGTGCATATTCTGTTTATTTTGGCGTTTATGAAAATGACCACTCAGGCCAATTTCATATTTTTTAAATTGGCTCAACTGTATTTCACCATGATCAGGCATTTGTACCATGGCGTTCATAAAGAAACTGGGCAGTTCAAAGTGACCAAAGATATAACGTGCATCTTTCTTACCCACAGTTTTCCACTCATCACCTACGAGCCACGGACACATAGTAACTTCACCTTGTGTCATAGGTTTGTGTACAACGGTGATACCTGGTATATATTTGCCAAACTCTACACTATGAATATCTCGTTTATCTTTATAGTAAAGATCATGATTTCCAGGAAAGAAGTAGAAATGATCAAATGCTTGGCCCAGTTTTTCTAAACTTCTAAGGCTATAATCCATAGTAACAATATTAAGACTGTTACGATTATGATGCCAGTCACCAAGAAAAAATCCAGTATCACAACCATTCTCTTTAGCAGTTTTAATAAACCAATCTACAAAATCCTCACAATCTTGATTATGTACTTGACTGTTAGACTTTAGACCAAAGTGTATGTCTGTAAAAAATGCTGCCTTTTTAAACAAACTCATTCTTCTTCTCTTTCATACCTTTTCAAGCTGGCTGTGTGTTCAGCATTGCTAGTTCTAGTATAACTAGGTGTCATATCATTCATTTCTAAAATGTCATCCCTAATATTTTGATTACGTTTTTCAATATTGATTATTCGAACGAAACTATTAGTAACAGCAGCAGTAAAATAAGCAAAAGGATTGTTCGATTTGGCTTCATTAAATTGTAGTCCTACCTGTGTAAGTTGTAGTATGGCCTGTGCTCTCATTTCATCATTGTAAGTATAGCCACGCACATTGCCACGAGTAGCATAACGTTCACATAGTTTCATATACATACGAGCTAAGGTATTGGTTATTTGTCCATGATCCTTATTAAACTTGCCGCTTTTTACACCGCCCTTCCAATGACTTTTTCCAACGCAGATTAGTTCATCATTTTCATCAAACTTCCAATGTTGGAACGGGGGAAAGTTTACACGATCGTGTCCATCTGCTTCAGTTTTTTGATTTTTCTTACGTGTTTTATTCACAGGAATATGTTCATAGGTCATAATCCTAAAAATCAAGTCAGTCTTAGCCATTTTTTTATAATCAATTTCACATTCAGCCTGTTTTACCTTTTCACCTGCTTCTTTACGACGCTGATAATCCTGATCACCTAAACGTTTAGCACGATTTCGTTTTGCCTCAGCTACGGTTCTGATATTAATTTTATCCAAACTGGTCAAAATAATATCATATTGATGATATTCTGGCTTACTAAAACTGCTGTAAGTATTTTTACTTTTATGTATTTCTTCTAGTAAATCTTTGTTATTAAGATAATTTACACTCATTGAGTAGTCCTCTCCTAAAGTTATTATAAACTACGCACATTTAAAAGTCAAATAAATATTTGCCAAGGGGAACAATATGCCAATACCAGGAATATCAAGCGTAATAGGTGCTGTAACAGGTGGTGTATCAGGCGCAATAAATGGTGCAATATCAGGTGCAGCTGGTAAATTAGCCGGTGCAGTTAACGGCGCTGCTGGTGGACTAGTCAGTGCTTTACGAAGTGTTAATATTCCATTAAATGCCGAAGCCTTTACACCAAAAGCAGACACTAAGCCACAACAAGGTGCAGGAGGTGATGCTGCTGACTGGCGTGTTAGATTAAGTTTTCCCAATGACGTAGCGGAGTTTGCAGGTAGTCCAGTATTTACTCCTTTAAAAGAAGCAGGTGGGCTAATTTTTCCTTATACTCCCACGATCAGTATTAATTCTACAGCAAATTATACAGAAAGCCCAGTTACACATCAAAATTATCAATTTGTCAGTTATGCTAATAGTAGAGTTAGTGAAATTAGTATCAGTGGTGATTTTTATGTTGAAGATGCTGTACAGGCTAGATATTGGTTGTCCTGTGTTCATTTTTTACGCAGTGTGACTAAAATGTTTGTGGGTTCTGATCAACGTGCAGGTAATCCACCAATTCTACTTTATTTTAATGCTTATGGTGATTTTGTTTTTAGAGATGTGCCTGTAGTAGTAAAAAGTTTTAGTATGACATTACCCAAAGAGGTTGATTATATAAGAACTAATATAAATGGTATAGGTGCAAGTGTAGGAAATTTTGGAGGCGGTGATCCTACTGGTTCAATTGGAGGTCTAGCCAATACTATGGCAGGGATAGCCAGTGCAGCAGGTGCCACACAAGCAGCAGCAGCTATGAAAAGTGTGGCAAATATAGCTAATGTACTTTCAGGTGGTGGTAAATCACCAAATAGTAATGCTAGTTCAGGCAGTGCTAATATCAATACTGAAAATGATAGCCATGTTCCTACTCAAAGTACATTAAACATGACACTATTACCAATTTATAGTAGAACAAGAGTTAGAAAATTTAGTTTAGAAACATTTGTAAATGGTGGATATGTAAAGGACGGATTTATCTAATGGCCACATATACTTCAAATAGTCCATATTTCGATACTTTAATAACAAATAATGCTTTAGATATTTTAAGTATTAGGCCAGTTAGTGCAGAGAGTGATGACTTCTTATATACTATAGAAAGTCAATATGCCCTAAGGCCTGACTTATTAGCTTTTGATATCTATGGAACACCATCATTGTGGTGGGTCTTCATACAAAGAAATTTAAATGTGCTACAAGATCCTATATTTGATTTTGTTCCAGGTGTACAAATCTATTTGCCTAAAAAGAGTAGTCTAATAAGGGTACTAGGAATATAACATGGCCTTATTGAACAATATTGTAAAAGGTGCAGTAGTAGCCGCAGCTGGTGCGGCAGTTGTCAAAACATTAGGTAACACCAATGTAGTAGGTGACTTAAAAAATGCTGCTCAAAATTTAGGTGGACAATTAGATAAACTAAAACAACTGCCCAACGGTGATTTAAGCCAAGTAGTAAACAAAGTACCTGGACAAGTGATCAGTGATCTAGCACAAGGCATAGTAGGTGGTTTAGTTAATGTACCGAAAACAAAAATATTAACTGGCTTAGCTGAAGAAGAAGTCATTGAATTAGATATAAAAGAAAGACCATTTGCTAATATATTACAAAATTACGCCAGTGTAAATTATAATTGGACCATGAGTGTATTAACGCCAAATCAAGTAAATTTTCCAGATGAAAGTTACAAAAAAGGCATATTAGGTGATATAATTTTTAAATCTGCTAGTGCAGATCCTGAAAATCGAATACCTTTACCTGACTATGGTAGTACAAGCAAAAAGAGTGTAGATGCCAACCCAGAAGGTAAGTTTGACTTTTTTATAGATAATGTAAAAATAAATGGTGTAATGGGCTTAGACGTTCACACAAAGAATACTAATGCTGCTACAATGACTTTTGATATTTTTGAACCTTATAGTTTAGGATTATTTTTTCAAAGCTTAATGATGGCAGCAAAACGTAACGGGTATGAAAATTGGGTTATTATGCCTATTTTATTAACTTTAGAATTCAAAGGACACTATAGCCCAGATACACATTTTATAGACTATTCAGTGGCTAAAAGACATTTTCCTTTAAAACTTACAAATATTCAAATGCGTGTAACTGAACGTGGAAGTCAATATGAAGTGCAAGCAGTGGCTTGGAATGATGAAGCATATAGTGATGCTATTAGTAGGATCAAAACGGATATGGATTTACAAGGTGCTACCGTTCAAGAAATGTTACAAACTGGTCCTTATAGTTTGCAATCAATATATAACAAAACATTACAAGAACTAGCAAAAAAGAATGACATCCCAACACCAGATCGAATATTAATATTATTTCCTAAAAGTACAAGTTCAGCTCGTAATACAGGTGGTGCTGGTGATGACAATAGTAGACCGAAAACAGCAACAACCTCAGGAGGGGGAGTGGGCGGCGACATATTTAAAACATTAGGTGTAGAATTAGGTGATGATGGTTATAATTATGTTCAAAAAGATAACGTAAATGATGTAGGTAAAGCTAGTATAGGATTTACAGATAGACGTAAAATACAAGGTATATTCGGTGAAGATAATGTGGTATGGGATGATGCAGCCCAAGTATTAAAACGTGGCAATATTAAAATATTAAAAGATAAAGGTACAGCACATTTTAAACAGAGTACAATAATACCTAATATTTTAAATGAAATAATTAGTAGCAGTAATTATGGTATAGAGGCACTTAAACCTGGTAATATTTCTAAACCAAAAGGTATGATACAATGGTATAAAATAAGCAGCAAACAATATCTTTTAGAAACTACAAGCAATATACCAACTACTGGTCGTAATCCTGTGGTAACTGTATATAGTATAATACCATTTGAAGTGCATCACAGCAGATTTAGTAAAGTGGCTAAAAAACCTCTTGGCGTAGAATATATCAAAAAGAATGCTCTTAAGCACTATGATTACATTTACACTGGAAAAAACACAGATGTTATAGACTTTCAAATATTATTTCAGAATAGTTTCTATAAAGCCACAGCCAGTGACGGTAATATTAGTAACGAAGATGAACTACAAAAAAATAAAAATGCTACCGTATCTACCCCTGAAGTACCTAATGCACCACCTCCCAATCCTAGTAGTTCAAAAGGTGGTAATGATAAAACTAAACAACTTAATCAACAAGACCAAACTAAGCTTAAAAGATCCTTAGGTGGTATACAGCCTCAAGAACGAGGTACTTTAATAACTAAACAATTCATGGATGCCATATATAATGGCGGTGACATGATTAATGTAAACATGAAAATTTTAGGAGATCCTTTTTATTTAGGTGATAGCGGATGGGGGAATTATACTGACACTGGAACTAGTAATAATGATATTAATAGTGATGGTGCTATAAATTATGAAAGAACTGAAATTTATATTAGTGTAGATTTTAAAAATCCTACAGATATAAATGGACATGTGTACGATTTTCCTGGACCTAAAGCAGTTCAAGCAATAAGTGGTGTTTATAAAGTAAATTTAGTAGAGAGTACATTTAACAGAGGTCTGTTCAGTCAAACTTTACAAATGAACAGAATGCCTAACCAAGATATTGATGGTGCAGAAGAACCTACGATATTATTAGAACAAAAAGATCCAGATAGTCCACGTGAAATACAGGAAACTGGTTTCAGTGATGTTTTATAGGTAGAAATATGAGTGAAATGAATAGGTCTAGCCAAGAGGCAGACCCAGGAAGTAGAGAAAATGGAATGATACTGGCTCTAGTAGTCAGTCATTTAGATCCTGACTATATGGGTACTTTACAAGTAGAAAAACTAAGACAAGTTGGTAATGACCGCAAACGTACTGGACAATTAGCCACAGTTCGTTATATTAGCCCTTTTATGGGAGTCACTGGGGAAGAATTTAATAGCAAAGTAAATGAGTATGATGGTACACAGAAAAGTTATGGTTTTTGGGCTATACCACCTGATGTAGGAACCACTGTAGTATGTTTTTTCCTAGATGGTGATCCCACACACGGGTTTTATATAGGATGTTTACAAGACAAAAATATGAATTTTATGGTGCCAGGATACGCTGCCACTGAAATTCATGAAGATGGCATAGAAAAAAGAGTAGTAGTTGCAGAATATAATAAAAAAGCACAATTAAATATTACCAAAGATGCAACACAGATTAAAAAACCACAACATCCTTTTACAGAAATATATAGAGATCAAGGCACTTTAAAAGATGATATTAGAGGCATTACTACCAGCAGTGCCCGCAGAGAATGGCCTAGCTCAGTGTTTGGCGTTAGTACTCCCGGACCAGTGGATAAAGATGGCCCTAGGCATAAAATGGGCAAGCATGAATGGGAAATTACCAAATATCCAATTAGTAGATTAGGCGGTAGTAGTTTTGTTATGGATGATGGTGATGATAAATTCCTACGCATTAAAAATGCCAGCGAAGGTCCACCTGATTATGCGGCTGTAGAAGATGGCGAACTTAATGGTGATAGAACATTATTACATAACGAATTAATAAGATTGCGTACACGTACTGGGCATCAAATACTTTTACATAATACTGAAGATTTAATTTATATAGGTAATGCTCGTGGCACAGCTTGGATAGAATTAACCAGTGATGGTAAAATGGATATATTTTGTGCCGATAGTATTAATATTAGAACAAAAAAAGATTTTAATTTTTATGCAGACAGAGATTTTAATTTTGAGGCAGGTAGGAACTTTAATATTAAAGTAAAAGAAGAAATGCATACACAGATAGGTAAAGATAATATTTTAATCATTGACGAAAATCAAAAAATACATATCAAACAAAATAAGGATGAAACTGTAGGTCAAGATAGTCTATATACAATTTTAGGCAACTATGATACTAATGCTACTGGTCATATCTATGAAACAAGTGGTCAAAATAATGAAACTAGATCAGGAACAGCTATTATTGAAACTGCTCCAGTTATACATATGAACGGCCCAGAAGCTGCAACTGCTAGTATTGCTGAAATACCTAAAGAATTAAAAACTCATAAACTTCCTGATTTTACAGTACCAAATATCAAAGACAGTCCTATAGATTTAGTTACTATATTGAGACGAGTACCTACTCCAGAACCATATCCTCACCATGAAAGTTTAGAACCTAAACAGTTTAAACCAGTAACAAATGATGAATATCCTGGTTTAGACAGGGATGTCCATGGTAGATATATAGACAGCAATACTCCAACAACAGATCTCAGACCCCCACCAAAATTTTGGAAAAAATATACTACCAAACACGATACATTTAAAAAGGTTAAAAAATGAGCCTAGAAAAACTATATCAAAACACTGTGGTAAAAGGTCCAAAACAATTGGACAGACCACCTTTACCACGAACTTATAGAGGATTTAGTACAGTAAGTCCTGATAGTGAAAATTTTACTCTATATGATTTTAGCCTAATAAAACAGGACTTATTGAATCATTTTCATATTAGACAAGGGGAGAAATTAAACGACCCAACATTTGGCACTATTATTTGGGATATAATTTTTGAACCAATGACTGATGATATTAGAAGATTAGTGCTTGCAGATGTAGAAAAAATTATAAATTACGACCCAAGAATTAGGGCAGAAAGTGTAATTGTTAATTCATATAGTACAGGACTACAAATTGAATGTGAACTAACTTATCTACCATATAATATCAGCGAACGTTTACAATTTAGATTTGATCAAAGCGCAGGATTGATAGGTTAAAATAGCACATTTTAACCTAAACTAAATATAGAATAAGGATAGGTCATGTCATCCACCGATAGACAAAATAGATTACTAGTAGCTGAAGATTGGAGAAGACTTTATCAAAGCTTCAAAAATGCTGATTTTGCCAGCTATGATTTTGAAAATTTACGTAGAGTAATGATTAATTACCTACGTGAGAACTATCCTGAAGATTTTAACGATTATATTGAAAGCAGTGAATATATTGCCTTAATTGATATGATTGCTTTCTTAGGTCAAAGTTTTGCTTTTAGAGTTGATTTAAATGCTAGAGAAAACTTTTTAGAACTAGCAGAACGCAGAGAAAGCATTCTAAGACTAGCACGTACATTAAGTTATAATAGTAAACGTAATAAAACTGCTAATGGGTTACTCAAATGGGATACAATAAGTACAACTGAGGATGTTATAGATAGTAATGGTAGAAATTTAAGTAATGTAGAAATTTTATGGAATGATCCCAGTAATGCTAATTGGTTAGATCAATTTATTAGAGTGGTTAACTCTGCTCTACCCATGACCAGTCAGTTTGGTACTCCAGAAAAAAGTAGTGAAGTATCTGATATTCCTACCCAACAATATAGGTTTCAAACAGTTAGTAATACTGTGCCTATCTACAGTTTTAATAAACTAGTAGATGGTCGTAATATGAATTTTGAAGTAGTCAGTACTGGTATTGATGGTTCTAGTATAGTTGAAGAACCTCCCCTAGCAGCACGTAGATTAAGCTTTATCTATAGAGACGATGGTAGAGGAGCAGCCAGTAATACCACAGGTTTCTTTAGTCATTTTAGACAAGGTGGCCTAAACACTGGTAGTTTTACATTAACTCAGCCAACTACAAATGAAAGTATAGATATTGATGCTACTAATATAAATGATACAGATTTATGGTTGTATAAACTAAATGCTAATGGTGCAGAAAGTGAATTTTGGCAGCGTGTTCCAAATTTTGAAGCAAATAATATAATTTACAATAGCTTAAAAAAGAATATAAAAAACATATACAATATTGTCACTAGAACAAATGATCGTGTTAGCCTAGTATTTGGTGATGGTGTTTTTGGTAATTTACCTGTAGGCACATTTAGAGTATATTATAGAGTAAGTAATGGCCTAAGTTATACAATAAATCCAAAAGATATGCGTAATATATCTATGGATTTGACCTATCTGAGCAATAAAGGACAATTAGAAATCCTAAGTTTATCTATGAGCTTACAGACTAGTGTAGCTAATAGTAGTGAAACAGAGAGTGATAATTCAATTAAAGCCAATGCTCCAGCTACATATTATACTCAAAATAGAATGATAACTGCTGAGGACTATAATATTAGTCCTTTAAGTATAGATCAAGATGTATTAAAAATCAAAACTATTAATAGAACTAGTAGTGGAATTAGTAGGTATTTTGACTTAATTGATCCTACTGGAAAATATAGTAGTACAAATCTTTTTAGTGATGACGGCGTAATTTATCAAGAAGAATATGAGGATAGTTTTAGGTTTAGTTATAGGAATAGAATAGATATTCAATCAATTATTCTAAATCAAATAATTCCTTACTTAAAAACTATTAATATAAGAAATTATTACTATTACAAATTTGGTAGAAAAACTGTAACTAATGAAGCCAGTACTCAGATAAGTTGGGTCAATAAAACTCAAATCACTAATTTATGTACAGGACATTTTAAAAATACACTGGGTGTTATTGAAGGGTATAATGTCAATACTACTTTAAGGTATTTAGAGCCAGGTGCTATGTTAAAATTTATAGCACCTACAGGTAAAGTGTTTAATCGAACAAGAAATAATAGACTAGAAAACGAAACTAATAACTTAAAAAATACAACAAAGTATATATGGGTAAAATTAATCAGTATTACTAACAACGGTTTAACTGAAACACTAGAAGATGGCACTGGAAGTATAAGCATAAATGAAAAAATACCTACAGATGCTATACTAGAAGAAATTATACCAATTTGGAGAACTAGCTTAGATAGTAACACAATTACTACTATAAATGAATTAATTTTTTCAAATAAACCATTTGGTTTACGCTATGATATAGAATTAAAAACTTGGCAAGTTATATTTGAAGTAAATCTTAATCTAAAAGACCCATTCAGTATATCTAGATCAGGTGACATATCAAATCAAAAATTAGATAGTAGCTGGCTAATATCATTTACAACAGATACAGAATTTTACACAGTAAAATCTAGAAATACTAGATATATTTTTGAAAGTGATAAAAAGATTAGATTTTATTTTGATAAAACAAATAAAGTATATGACACAAAAACTAATACAGTAATCAAAGATAGAATCAGTATACTGGATATAAATTCAAAACCAAACAATGATGGTAGTCTAAACTACGATATAGAATGGGAAGTAACTAATGAGTTTATTGGATCAGACGGATACGTAGATACTAAAAAAATAGAAGTTACTTTTAAAGATACCAATGATGATGATATAGTAGATGATCCAGATATTTTTAATTTAATAGTAAGTCCAACATATGCATCAGGTGCAGTGAATTTTAATAATTTTATTATATTACAAAAATTTGAAACAAGAACTGGACAGTATGATTATTTTTACACTGAAAATACTGGTAGTGATGGTAACGAACTAGTAACAGTGATACAAAACTTAAACTCTGCAAGTCAATCTTATTACATAGATGGAAAATATGTTTATGATTATGATCTTAGCACGTTATTTAGATATAATATTTTAACAACAAAATGGGAAGTTAGTTTAGATTATAAAGTTTTTCAAGGTCGTAGCAATTTAAAATTCCAATATGTACATAGTGCAGATTATGAAGCAAGAATTGATCCAGGTCAAACTAATTTAATGGATCTTTATGTATTAACTAAACAATATGATATTAATTTTAGACTATGGTTGTTAGGTAGTATTGATGATGAACCATTACCACCTAGTACAGATGAATTAAGTTTTATATTAAGTGAAGAATTAAATCAAATAAAGGCTATAAGTGATGAAGTGATTTATCATCCAGTAAAGTATAAGGTACTTTTTGGATCTAAAGCTATACCTAGTCTACGTGCTAGTTTTAAAATTATAAAAAATCCAGAACAAATTATCAGTGATAATGATATAAAATCAAGAGTTTTACAGGCTATGAATGAATTTTTTAGTTTAGATAATTGGGATTTTGGTGATAGTTTTTATTTTAGTGAATTAGTAGCCTATATAATGAATAGGACTGCACCATTTTTAGCTAATATACTAATTGTTCCTAGGATGGAAAATTTGTCCTTTGGTAGTTTATTTGAAATAAAAGCAGAAACTGATCAAATATTCATCAATGGTGCAACCAGTGAAGATTTAGAAGTAGTAGATAGTATTACATCTAGTATATTAAATGCTGATGGTAGTATAGAGCTATCAAGTAATATTGTATCACAGCAGTATATTATTAGTAAAACAGGATTTAATTGATGTCTGAGCAGAACGAATACCCGGTACCTTTAGATAAAGATCAAAAAAGAAAAGCATCAAGATTTCTACCTAAGTTTTATCGTACTGATGCTAACCAAAAGTTTCTAGCAGGTACTATTGATAATCTAATACAACGAGGTACTGCCCAACGTCTAAATGGTTTTATTGGAAGAAAAAATAGTAAATCATCTAAGGCCAGTGATATATTTTTAAGTGAAGTTAGTGATGATCGAGCAAACTATCAGTTAGAACCTTGTTTAATAGCTGAGGATAATTTAGGCAATACAACATTTTTTAAAGATTATATTGATTATATCAATACTATAGACGTATTAGGTGGTATAAACAATAATCATGAAAGACTAAATCAACAAGAGATCTATAGTTGGGATCCTCACATAAATTGGGATAAATTTGTCAACTATTTACAATACTATTGGTTACCATATGGGCCTGATACTGTTCCTATTAGTGGTACAAAAACATTAGATATTATTAGTACATATAATATAGAACTAGTTGACGAAGGTGATAATTTTGCTTATTTGTTCACTCCAGACGCATTAACTAGAAATCCTGACCTACGCCTGTACAGAGGTGAAACATATAGGTTTGAAATCAATGTACCAGAACATCCCTTATCAATAAGAACTAATAGAACTGCCAGTCGAACACCTGAATTTAAAGGTAGTCAAAGTTTTAATTATACCCAACACGGTGTTAATAACTTTATTGTAGAAATTTTAAATAACAATGATGATATAAACACATTATTAAGCGAAGTTTATATTAATGGTGAAAAAGTTGAACAAAATAAATTTACTTTTTATCTGAATGAAGATAAAAAGAATGTATTATTATTAGAAAACAACATAGAAGAAAATGATATAGTAATATTAGATTTTTTTATTCTAAAAGATAATGACGAGTTTAGATATCTAGACGGTATAAAAATATTTGATCGTATTAATGATAAGCTTGTACCCAGTAAAAATTTTAATATTAAAAATGGTGTACTAGAATTCACAGTCAGTGTTAATGCACCTGATATATTGTACTATGTTAGTGATGATAATCCAGATACATCAGGAATGATTAAGATTTTTGATATTGAAGAAAATACTAGTATTGATGTAGAGAGTGAAGTTATAGGTAAAAAAAGTTACACATCAAATGGTGTTACACTATCAAATGGTATGAAAATAAAATTTAGAGGATTAGTTACACCAAAATTTTATAGAGATAAAGAGTTTTATGTTGAAGGTGTAGGTGAAAGTATAATGTTAGTTGATGTAGCCACACTGGAAGTAGTTAATGATATAGCATACAATGTAGATGTCAACTTTGATAGTAATGGATTTGATCAGCTAGCCTTTAATAATATAAATTATGCAGCATTAGATAAAGATTATATTCTAATTAATAGATCTAGTCTTGATCGTAATCCTTGGAGTAGATATAATCGATGGTTTCATAAAGAAGTTATTGAACAAACTGCTCGTGCATTAGGAAAATTAGCAGTTTTTGATCAGGATAAAAGAGCTAAGAGACCAATTATAGAATTTAATCCAAACATAAGATTGTTTAATTTTGGTAATCACAGTAAAGCAAATATTGATTTATTAGATGATTTTACTAAGGATGTGTTTAGTATTGTTGAAGGAGCTTTAGGGTATATCATTGATGGTGTAGAGTTAGTCAATGGACATAGAGTAATATTCACTGCTGACACTGATCCTAGGGTAAAAAATAAAGTATTTCGTGTTGAATTTTTAGATATATTTGATGAGGATTTACAACGAACTTATAGAAGAATACATTTGGCTGAAGAACCAGATACTGAACCTGAATTAGATCAAACTGTATTAGTATTGGCTGGTAACATATTAGGTGGACAGATGTTTTGGTTCAATGGATCTACTTGGAAATTAGGTCAATATAAAAGCGGTTTGAATCAGTGTCCATTATATGATATATTTGATGAAGAAAAAGTTAGCCTAAGTAATTTAAGCAAATATGAAGGTAGTACATTTAAAGGAAATAAACTATTTTCTTATAAAATAGGCAATGCCAGCATTGATAGTGAACTAGGATTCAGTTTAACTTATAGAAATATTAATAATATTGGCGATATTGTTTTTGATTTTAATCTAACCAGTGAAGATTTTAAATATAAAGATGGTACAAAAATTATTAGTGACATATTGTCAAACAAATACTTAGAACACTATACTCCACAACAGGAAAAAAGATTAGTTAATGGATGGATAAAAAATAATCTAGCAAATGTTCAACCTATTGTTAGAATTTATAAACAAGAATATAAAGTGCAAAATGATATAAAATCATTAGTTCTTAATGATTTTGCATTAGACATATTTGATGATTATAATGATTTAGATGATTTAAGAGTAAAAGTTTATATTAACGATAAAAGATTAGACGAAAGCCAATATGAAATATATAATGGAGTAATATATAAACATGTCGGATTACAGAATGATATTGATATAAACGATATTGTTACTATAAAATGCTATACTAAAAAGCCAAAAAATTCTATAGGATATTATGAATTCCCAGTAAACTTTCAAAATAATCCTCTAAATGAAAACATTGAAACATTTACACTAGGTGAAGTCATAGATCATGTTGACAGTATAGTTGATAATGTGGATAATTTTGTAGGAATTTACCCTGGATCAAGTAACCTAAGAGATATAGGCCAGTTAAGTACTAAGGGGTTAAAGTTTTTACAGCATAGTGGTAGTCTTAACCTAGCACTATATCATCTTACCGATAAAAATGCCAATATCATAAAAGCATTAGAATCTGGTATGAATGATTATTCAAAGTTTAAAAAGAGTATAATTTTTAATAGTGAATATTTAGAAGAAGGACTAACACCTAAACAAGCACTTGATCAATTGTTAAAAAAGATCAATGAAAATAAAACAATTAATATGCCTTACTATTTTAGTGATATGTTAGCATATACTGCACATACACATACTCAATTTAAACTAAAAGAATTTGTACAGACTAGTTTCCCATTAAGTTCGATTTTTACTTTAGAAGAAATAAATCCTAAGGCTGTGTATATCTATGTTAATAACAATCTTTTACTTTATGGTAAGGACTATACATTTACAAGAACAGGGTTTATTGAAGTATTTGCATCGTTAAAAGAAAATGATTTAGTTGATTTATATGAATATAATAGTACTGATGGATGCTTTGTACCGCCTACACCTACTAGTTTAGGACTTTATCCAAAATACGAACCAAAAAAGTATGTAGATGATACTTTTTTAGAACCACGTACAGTAATTCAAGGACATGATGGTAGTATTGTACTAGCTTTTGACGACTTTAGAGATGATATAATATTAGAGTTTGAAAAAAGAATCTTTAATAATATTAAAATTAATTACGATCCTACGCTAATAGACATATACGATTATATAGAAGGATCTAATAGACCCAGTTTATACAATAAAGAGGAGTTTAATAGAATATTATCAACAAGTTTCTTTAAATGGACAACTCTAATTGATCAGGATTATACTAAACAGGAATTATATCTACAAAGTAATCCATTTACCTATAATTATAGCGAGGTACAAAGTTTTGATTTAGTTACTTTACCAGGATTTTGGAGAGGTGTTTATAAATGGTATTATGATACAGATCGTATACATATCTGTCCTTGGGAAAGTTTAGGTTTTAGTATGGAACCTATATGGTGGAAAGAAGTGTATGGTCCTGCTCCATATACCAGTGACAATTACGTATTATGGAATGACCTAAGAGATGGTATTATTCGTGAACCAAACAAAGGTACAAGAGTTAACGAACGATTTGTTAAACCTGTTTTAAATAATATTCCTGTAGATAGTAATGGCAATTTGTTAGATCCTATACAGGCTAATTTGGCTACTGGATTGTTTAATACTAGATTAGAAAAGAATTATATATTCGGTGATATTAGTCCAGTAGAGAGTGCTTGGCGTCGTAGTAGTTATTATCCATTTAGTTTGTTAAAAACAATAATACTAATGACTCCTAACAAGGTTTTTAGCCTGTACTATGACAGATCAAGAATAGTAAAAAATTCAGCAGCACAAAATGTATATAAAGATACAGGATTACGCATTAGGCTAAAGGATATATTACTGCCAAATACTGGATCAACTCAACAAAGAACTCAAACCAGTGGACTAGTTAATTATATTGTAGACTATTTGGTAAACAATAAGAATCAATTTTTAACAGAATACGCAAATAATTTAAAAAATTTAACTAATAAAATTAGTCATAGGCTAAGTGGATATAGTAGTAAAGAAAAATATAATTTAATTTTAGACAGTAGAAATATTAAATCTACAACTAGTGTTTTTGTACCTAATGAAAATTACAAAATTTTTCTAAACACTAGTTCACCTACTAAAAAATTATTCTATAGTGGTGTTATTATTACTAAAATTAGAAATAGATATGGGGTAGGCTATGAAATAAAAGGTTATAGTGTTAGTCAACCATATTTTTACTATTATCCTTGGGCTAAACCTGGTTATGATATAAATGTAGGCGGTATTAGTGAAAGTTATATTATTTGGGATACTAATCAACGATATATTGCAGGGAATATTGTTAAAATAAATGAATTATACTATAGAGTAAAAATTAGTCATACTAGCTCAACAAATCCAGATTATGATTATCTGCAAAAATTGCCAACATTGCCTATTGTAGGAGGTGTTGATGCCAATATTAGAAGCATTTTTGATCCTATTCCACTAGTGTTAAATTATGGAACTATAATTTACAATGTACAAGAAGTAGTAGATTTTCTATTAGGTTACGGTGAATACCTAAAAAGTCAAGGCTTTATTTTTGATACTTATATTCCAGAACTTAAAAATGTAGCTAATTGGGTTACTAGTACTAAGGAATTCTTATTTTGGATAACACAAAATTGGAGCTCTGGTCGTGATGTATATGATGAATGGGAGGAACTTACTAATTATAAAGTAGGTGATTTAGTTTTTTATAATAGAAATTTTTATCAAACTAAAATAGAGCATGTTACATCATCAGTATTTGACCCAAGTTATTACACACCTATCGATAATATCAATACTGAAGGAGCTAGTGCTATAAGCTTAAGTCCAGCAGCACTAGCCATAGAGCTTAAAAACGAATATAACGTAGTTGATGAGATCACTGACTTTTTTGAATATGAAATTTTTAGAGCTGACGGCGTAAAATATAGAGCAGGAGATCTTAATTACTATAGAGATGGTAATAATTTTATAATTAAACCTAAAAATTTAGATGTAGGTATATATGGTTTTGGCTGTTATTTAATACAAAAAGAACATGTTGTTGTCATAGACAACTTAACTCAATTTAATGACGTTATATACAATACTCCAACTGGTTATAGACAGGAAAGAATTAAAGTTTACGGATATAAAACTATAGATTGGGACGGAAGTTTATATAGCCCAGGATTCGTATATGACACTGCTAATTTACAGGAATGGACATCATGGGTTGATTATGCTATAGGTGACATTGTAAAATATAAAGAATTTTACTATACTGCCAGTAAAAAGATCCCAGGTAATGAATCCTTTGATATAAATGACTGGGTTAGAATAAATGAAACTCCTGAATCTAAATTATTACCAAATTGGGACTATAAAAGTTTACAATTTTTAGATTTTTATGATCTAGATAGTGATAATTTTGACTATGACCAACAACGTATAGCACAGCATTTGATAGGATATCAAAAACGTCAGTATCTAAGTAACATTATAAAAAATGATGTTAGTGAGTTTAAGTTTTATCAAGGTATGATTACTGAAAAAGGTACTAAAAATAGCCTTAGTAAATTATTTGATGTATTAGGTCCTGAAGATGGCAATAGTTTGACATTCTTAGAAGAATGGGCTCTTAGAGTAGGAAGATATGGTGCTATAGATGCATTTGAAGAAGTGGAATTTATTTTAGATGAAAGTCTTTTTAAGCTAGAGCCACAGGCTATTGAACTAGTTGACATTGTAGACCCAAATAAAGTAGACTTTGTAATAAGACAAACTCCAAATGACATATTCTTAAAACCTAATCAATATAGTAATAATATTTGGCCAGTAAACAATAATTATGAACCATTACTAAAAACACCTGGGTTCAGCAAAATAGAATTCGCTAAACTAATTATAGATGACTTAGATGATATACTAGTCGAGCAAACTAATGAAACTTTATCAATAGTTGATCTAGTATCTGGTGATTATGTTTGGTGTGGTTTTGAAAAGAAAATAAATCAATTTGATGATGATTGGTGCATTTATAGATATAATAAATTATATCTAGTAGCCACAGTTATTGAACCAACAGGAACAACATTAGATATACAATTTGATTTATGGTATGATTTTAATATAGATGATTTAGTTGGTTTTACTAGTGAGTACAGTAAATTTAATCAATTTTTTAAAATTACGTATATCAACCAAGCTGACAAAACTATTACTATTGACTTACCATCAGGATTCAATTTTGATAATCTTGATCAATCAACTATACAAACCTTTGTGTTTACTCTACAAAGATTTAATAGTATAGATGATTTTGTAATACCCAAATATTTAAATATTCAATCAAATAGTTGGCCCTATGGTGAACTAGTGTGGTTTAATGGTGATAAAAAATCTATTTGGAAAAACTATAAAGTTTACCAACAAAAAACACTAAAAAATTTAAGTTTGAATTCTATACCAGAATTAGGTAGTAGAGTGAGTGTTAATAAAGATAGTACAATTCTTTTGGCTAAATCCAGTAACGGTGAACAATGGAAAGGTACTTGGACCAGTAACATAACTTATAATTTAAATGATGTAGTATTTCAAGATCAGTTATTTTGGCGTTGTTTTAAATCTAGTTCAACACAGGAATTTTTTAACCCCAGTAAGACGTTAAATGAAGTAAATGTAGATAGTTTCCCAACCAATAATGGATTTTTCAGTTGCGCCAATCGTGACTATCTCAGAGAAGGAAGTCTAATTCAGGTTTTTGGAACATTAGCTACTGGTGAGAATGATGGTCAAATATCTGGATATGTTGACGGTAACATATATAAAATACCTACAGACGGATTACCAGAACTTACCAATTTATTTAAATTAGTAAATTTAGATGATACTGAACTTACAACTGTTGATGGGGATACTACTGGTCTTTCATTTGTATTATTGGGGGATTGGACTGAAACAAATAGTTCTAATAGTGAAATAATAGTTTATGATAAACCATATCTAAGTAACCAATGGAGTAAAAAACAATCTATACCTAGTCGTCAAAATACATTTAATTTTGGAGATATTCTAGCCATAAGTGATGATGCTAGATATTTGGCAATTAGCGGAATAACTAGAACTATCGATGACTCAAATTGGCAAAAGAGCGTATTAATTTATTCAGTGCCTCAAAAAACTTTAACCTTTAGTAGTAATTTTACTTTAACAACTGGTAATAGATTAAGTCATCTACAGAATAAAATTATTATAGAATCACATTTATTATTGGATGGTGCCTTAATAAAATATAGTACAACAGATACTACGATTAAAGGATTAGAAAATAATGAGGAATATTATGTAAAAGTTATTGATTCAGATAGTTTTAGACTATGTAGAGATGTGGAATTAGAAGATATTGTACAATTAGGACAAACCCTATCTGGAACACACTATATAACAAACTTAAAACTTAGTCAAGATTATTCATTAGAAGTTATAATTGATAATCCACAAGGATTTGATCAAGATTTTGGTACAAAATTTAAATTTAGTAGAATAGATAATCCTAATCCTAACTTAGTTACATATAAATTTTATGCTAATAAAATTGGTACTGGGTTATTTGTTTTTAACTTTCCTAATATAACTAGTTATACTCTAATTGAAAAATCTTCATCTAGTGAATTTGCTTATGATTATGATGTAAACGATGACGGATCGAAAATAATTATTAGTGATCCTGCCAAAGTTAATGGTGAAGTTTATGTATATAGCGCCTCAAATAATTATACAACTATACAACAAACTATAATAGCAGTTAATACTCAAAGATTTGGTCATAGTACTTGTATCAGCGTTAATGGAAATTATCTTGCTATTAGTAGTACACTAGAAGATGAACCATTTACAAACCAAGGCCGTGTTAGAGTATACAAGTATGCAACTAGTCAATATGCGTTACAACAAACTATAGAAAATCGTAATGCTGAAACTAATGAAGAATTTGGTTATAACTTATTCTTTGCTAACGATGACTTAAACAGATATCCAAAAACTTTAATAATTTATAGTAAAAAAGGTGATGCACTTACTCTTGATGATAGTACTAGTATTATAACTGACGCTAATACTACAGCGGATGTTGGTCGTATTGATGTTTATGATAGATATGAAACTAAATTCATATTCAGTGAGTCTTTACCTGCTAGTAATACAGTATTAACTGCACCAAATTCAATGGCTGTAGCAGATAACCTAATAATTATAGGTGATCCAAGCTATACTAATAATGATGGTAAAAAAGAAGGTATAGTATATCTACAGGAAAAAAAGCGTAATACCTATAGTTGGCAGTTGTTTATTGAAGAAAAAGATAAAATTGATTTAACTTTATTTAAAAAGATATTTTTATATACAAGAGCTAACAATAGTCTATTAACTTATTTAGATATAGTAGATCCAACACAGGGTAAGATATGTGGATCAGCAGAACAAGACATTAAATTTAAATTATATTATGACCCTGCTACCTACAGTTATAAAGATTCTACATTTACAACCAGTGTAAATGTTGATCAAGGATTATCTTGGACTGACAGCTATGTGGGCGTATTATGGTGGGACTTAAGACGTGCTAAGTTCTTAGATAGCAGCATAGGTGATATAGTATATAATAACAGTGTTTGGAACACATTATTCCCAACAGCCAGCATAGATATCTACGAATGGGTAGAATCAAGCGTACTACCTAGTATATGGGATGAATTAGCTGATACTGTAGAAGGATTGGCTGAAGGCATTAGTGGTCAAAGCTTATATGGGGATAATGTATATAGTGTTAAAATTACATACGATACCTTAAGTAATAAATCTATTTCTACATATTATTTCTGGGTAAAAAATAAAAAATTAGCACCAACAAGTCAAAATAGAAAATTTAGTGCTATTGATGTGGCTAGTTTAATAGCAAATCCTAAAAACTTTAATATAAAATATATTAGCTTTTTAGATAAAAACGCCGTAAGTTTATCCAATGTAAAACCATTGACTGATAATAAAAATGTTATATTAAGTGTTCAATATTGGACCGAAGATCCGACAAATTTGGCTATTCACAATGAATGGAAAATTGTATCAGATAATGAAAAAACAGTAATACCAAAAAATATTGAAGAAAAATGGTTTGATAGCCTAATAGGGAATGATAAGAATGGTAGATCTTTACCTAACATAGGACTTCCACCTAAATTGAGATATGGTATAGAAAATAACCCTAATCAAACCATGTTCTTTAATAGGCTAGAAGCAGTTAAAATCTTTATAGAAAGATTTAACTATGAATTTAAGTCTGTTCAAGTTGATAATATTGATCTAAGTGAGCTATACTTAAAAGATGAAATACCTAAATTTAGTGATGGATTATATGATATAATTAAAGATAGTTATGATGAACTTAGATTTGTCATAGTTGATACCTTTAAACAAGCAATATTAACACCAATTATTAGCAACGGTAAAATTACAGGTGTTAATATTATTAATTCAGGATTTGGTTATAAATCAGCACCTACAGTTATGGTAAAAGGTGGTGGGGTTGATGCAATAATCAAAACCACTATAAATTCACAAGGATCTATCAGTGATGTTTTTGTTGTATCAAGTGGGTACGGATATATTGATAATACAGAATTAATTGTAAGACCTTTGAGCGTACTAGTTAGAAGTGACAGGCTTACATTAGGAAACTGGTCCATATATCATTTTATAAATTTTGAATGGACAAAGGTTAAAACTAAAGAATACGATGTTACAGATTATTGGTATTTTATAGATTGGTACAGTGAAGGCTACAGTCAATTTACTAAAGTAGACTATCTTGTCAAAGGATTTAATGAATTAATTTTATTAAAAGCAGATATTGGTAGCATTGTAAAAGTAGAGAATGTTTTAGGCACAGATGATTGGGTATTAGCCGAAAAAATTAGTGACGATATTGCTCTAGACTATACTAAAATCTACAAAATTGTAGCAAGAAAAAATGGTGCTATACAATTAAGTTCAAACTTTTATAATTTTAGAATTAATGAACAAGGCTATGATGGATTGTTATATGATAGTGATCTTTATGATAGAATTGGTAGTATTGAATTAAGAATAATTTTAAACGCATTGAGGAATAAAATTCTAATAGATGATAGAAGAAGCATTTATCTTAACTTATTTTTCTCTAGCATAAGACACGTATTACACGAGCAGACATTTGTTGATTGGGTATTCAAAACAAGCTTTGTTAAGGTTTTACATAATGTTGGACCATTACGTCAAAAAGCTAATTTTAATAATGACAATTTAGAAGACTATGAAAGTTATATAAAAGAAGTTAAACCATATAGAACCAAAATAAGAGAATATGTCAGTGTCTATAATAATTTAGAAAATAGTAATAGTTTGATAACTGATTTTGATCTTCAACCTTATATTAAAAATGATGGAACAAGTGTTTCATTTATAACTCAATTTTCTAATAAAAATGTTTATATCAACAATCCAGATTTAGCTAATCAATATCCTTGGCGTGCTTGGAAAGATAATCTTGGATTTAATGTAAAAGATATTGTAATTGTAGATAGTGGAGACGGGTATTTACTTCAACCTACTATAGAAATAGTCGGTGAATGTACAAGACCAGCAAGAATTAAAATTTATATCAGCAGAGGTAGAGTAGCAAAAGTTGATATCATAGATCAAGGCGAAGGGTACTTCAATGCACCATCTATAAGAATTAAAGGCCAATATATAGAAACTGGTCGTGAAGCAAAACTTATTGCAATATTAGGGAATAGCCCTATTCGAAGTAATCAATTAAGTATGAAATTTGATAGATATACTAAGGAAAGCATTGATAATTTATTAAATCTATCAGTAAATGATCAGTTCATAGGAGATGGCACTACTACTAGTTTCGACTTAAGATATAGTCCAATACTTGATCGTGACACCTTTACAGTATTCATCAATAACGCAGAATTATTTTTAACAGAATATACAGTAGAAAAGAAAACTAGTCAAAGTAGAAAATATACAAGTTATTATGCTACAATAACTTTCAAAAATCCTCCAGCAGATCAAGTTTCAATCATTGTAAGTTATGATAAAGACTTTAATAATTTAAATGCTTTAGAAAGAATAAAGTATTTTTACAAACCAACCAGTGGCATGTTAGGTATTGATTTTGATCAATTAATGACTGGTATTGATTATGGTGGTGTAAGTGTTACTGGTATTGGATTTGACAAGCCTAATTTATGGGACGGATCTTATAGTTGGGGTAGCAGGAATTGGGATGCAGGAGAACCAACAGATGACGAACTATATGATACTATTATAGATGGTGGTAATTTACCCAAACTTAACCCAATTTATAGAACAGCCAGTGGATTACGAGCAGATGATATCATAATAGATGGTGATAATTTTATTACACCTACAACAAGTCCTGCACCTGAGGAAATGTTGCCAGGACACATTTATGATACATTAGCTATAAAAGTGTTTGAAAGAAATACCACAGTTACTAGTGAAGTATTTTGTGAAAGATTTATTACAGATGGTAGTAGTAAAGATTACACCATAACAAATTATCCAAACAATGACAAAGCTATTATTGTAAAACTAAATGAAAATTTATTAAACACTGATGATTATTATTTTGATTATAATAATTTAACTATAACTCTTTTTGAGACACCTGAAGAAAATCAAGACTTATCTATAATTGGTCTAGGATTCAATGGTTTAGATATGATAGAAACTAATAGTTTTGTTGTAGAAGAAGATAGTGAAATTATCATATTAGATATTGATCATCAACCAAATGTTAGAGTGTTTACAGTCGTAGCAGGCAGAGTACTAACTAATATACCATTTAAAACTTACGGAGCTTGGCAAAATACTGTATTTTATAAAATAGGTGATGAAATAGTGTATCAAAATACATTGTTTAGAAGCTTAGTCAATAGTAATAGAAATAATTTGCCTTTTGTTTTAGATATAGCAGATAATACTCAAATACCAAATGAAAAGTTTTGGGAAAAAATACAAGATAATGTAGATGCTTATATTAAAGTTGGTAAAATTGGTATTAGATTCCCAGAAGTAGTTAAACAAGGTGATATACTGGTATTCAGTGTGTTTTTAAGCAGTGATGTAAGTCAAAGTATTTTGACTAGGGAAATTATTATAAGCAATGGTACTAGTACTATATTCAATTTACAAAATTTTGTAGGATATAAAATACCACTGGGTGTTAGTACTATAGTTAGAGTCGGTGATGATATATTGAATAGTGTAGATCAATTCAAATTTACTCTAACTAATAGAAGAACACAATATCCTATACCATTGAATAAAAATGATTTAGATGTTTATGCAAGTACTGATTATGAAGTGTTTATAGATGGTGTAAAAGTTCCTGATGCTATTGCATATACTTTAAATTTATTAGATGGCGTAATAACTATCAAACCTAATTATTATAGAGAAAATGCTTTAGTTTTAGTTACTATAGTTAAATTTGCTGAATATTTTATAGACAATACACTAGGATACAGTAGAATAAGATTTAGAGTGCCCTTTCCAGCAGGTACTCGAATAGAAATTATTGCAATGACTAACCACGATCTGTTAGGTATTAATAGATCATATCTAGATATACAAAAAGATAATACTTTACTATTAGAAAATGCTTATTATCTATTGTTAATTCAAGCTAGTGGTGGAGTATTTTATCTAGATCAGGAAATTAAAAATAGTAATTATGTATGGGTCACTAAAAACAAAAAATTACTAATTCCTTTAACAGATTATATATTACAAGAAGATAAAAAGAGCATCAAATTAGTAGAAGAACCTAATGGTGATGATAAGATAGGTATTATTACCTTTGTTAGTAATATAGAAAGAACTCCTGTAAGCTTTATGTTGTTTAAAGATATGTTAAATGACTATACTTATAAGCGTTTAAGTAGAAATAGAACAACA
>Ga0172367_10002333_pt1 | contig 26095 bp, 36 predicted proteins | sample Lak10m_FD_114542 | JGI IMG/M metagenome (GOLD analysis project Ga0172367, IMG submission 114542) | Freshwater microbial communities from Kabuno Bay, South-Kivu, Congo - kab_022012_10m | ecosystem: Environmental > Aquatic > Freshwater > Lake | place: Democratic Republic of the Congo: South-Kivu...
AAAGCTAGAGATGTTGAAAGAAAATTAAAAAAACAAAAAAGTAGAACAATTATTGAAAAATTTATATCAAACAAATGGCAAGCTCAGTGGTAGAGCAAGCCCCGAAGAGTCGGGGTGTGTCGGTAGTTCAATTCTGCCTCTTGGCACCATTAAGTAAATGTTAAATTATAAATTATAAATTATAAATGTTGAATTATTAGAAAAGGGGCATATAGCTCAGGTGCTTAGAAAGCATCGATAGAGAAAGAATAACAAGGGCATATAGCTCAGGTGGTTAGAGCGCACCTCTGATAAGGGTGAGGTCGATAGTTCGAGTCTATCTATGCCCACCACTAATTATTTACAACTTGTGATTTATATATCGGGGATTAGCTCAGATGGCTAGAGTACTTGGTTTGGGACCAAGGGGTCGCGAGTTCGAGTCCCGCATCCCCGAAATGAATAATTTACAGTGATTGTAGTTCAAGTTCTATGAGAATCTTATAAACCTTGTCGTCTAGATTTGACTAATTTGTCTGTCTAGGTAAGTGGATATAAGAAGATCAAGGTTATATCTATAAGTACAATGATCTTTTGATTAAGATTAATTACTTGTAGGGTAAGTTTCGGTAAATAAATGTATAGCTTAACATCAGTTAGTGACTATCGTTTATCCGAGATAGATATTTTTTTAAAAAAATCTATTGAAATTTGTCTAGGGATTCTTATCTAGTATACTACTGATTTTGTTTCTGAATTATTTTATTATACAGAATTTTTCTTTTTTAATCTATAATTATTATTAAAAATGGCTAACAAACCACATGTTAACGTTGGTACTATAGGACACGTAGACCACTGAAAAACAACATTGACAGCAGCTATTACAGCCGTATGTGCTACAAAATGATGAGCTAAATTTATGGCTTATGATGCAATTGATAATGCTCCAGAAGAAAAAGCTAGAGGTATTACTATCAATACAAGACACGTAGAATATGAAACTGAATCTAGACATTATGCACATATAGATTGTCCAGGACACGCTGATTATGTAAAAAATATGATAGTATGAGCAGCTCAAATGGATTGAGCAATATTAGTTGTTGCTGGTACTGATTGACCTATGCCTCAAACAAGAGAACATATTCTTTTGGCAAAACAAGTAAATGTTCCATCAGTAGTTGTGTTTTTGAATAAATGCGATATGGTTGATGATATGGATATGCTTGATCTTGTAGAAGAAGAAATTAGAGATTTATTGAAAAAACAATGATATGGAGTAGATAAGCCAGTGCCTATTATTAGAGGGTCTGCTTTGAAGGCTTTAGAAAATCCAGCTGATGCAGAATGAGTAGCAAAACCTATATGGGAATTGCTTAATGCAATAGATACTTATATACCTATCCCAGAAAGAGATATTGATAAGCCTTTCTTGATGCCAGTTGAAGATGTATTTTCTATTAAAGGAAGATGAACTGTTGCTACATGAAGAATAACTAGAGGTGTTGTAAAGATGAATGATGAAGTAGAAATAATTGGTCTTGGTATGGATCCAAAGAAAACAGTTATTACTTGAGTAGAAATGTTCCATAAATCTTTTGATCAAGCAGATGCTGGTATGAATGTATGATTGCTTTTGAGAGGTATAGATAAAGAAATGATAGAAAGAGGACAGGTTTTATGTAAGACAGGTTCAGTAAAAGCTCACAAAAAATTTGAAGCTGAAGCATATGTTTTGAAAAAGGAAGAAGGTTGAAGACATACTCCATTTATGGGAGGTTACAGACCACAATTCTTTTTGGGAACAACAGATGTAACATGAACAGTTGCTCTAAAGGCTTGAACAGAAATGATTATGCCTTGAGATAATGCAAAAATAGACGTAGAACTTATATATCCAGTTGCTATGGAAGCTTGAGATAGATTCGCTATTAGAGAATGAGGAAGAACAGTTTGAGCTTGAGTGATTACAAAAATTAATGAATAATATATAAACTTACCCCGAAAAATCGGGGTCGGTTTTTTTATGATTTTTGCAAGAGCAAAATTTATATTTATTTTAAATAATTGTTTTTTTATGCCAGTTACAAAGAAAGATCAAACTCCAAAGTTAAGAATAAAGCTCAAGAGTTATGACATCAAAATGTTAGAATCTTCTATGGCTAAGGTAGTTTCTTTGCTTATAAAATCATGAGCAACTGTTAAATGACCTATACCATTGCCTAAAAAAAGAAAACTTTATACTGTATTAAAATCAAATTTTAAGCATAAAGATTCTAGAGAACAGTTTGAAAGGATGACTTATTCTAGGCTTATAGATGTTGTAGAAACATGATCAAAAACAATAGAATATTTGCAAAATTTATCTATTCCTGTTTGAGTTTTGGTTGATGTAAAGGTATTTTAATTAAATGAATTTTGAGAATGAAAAATACTAAGTGAGGTCTTGTTGTACAAAAAAAAGAAATGACGAGATTGTGGATAGAGGATAAACATATTCCAGCTACAATAGTAAAGGTTGTACCTCAAGAAATTATAAGATATAAAAATGAAGAGAAGGACTGATATATTTCAGCGGTTATTGGTGTAGAAAAAAAAGAACTAAAAAAAGAAAAATGAAAGAAGGTTGATTATACTATGGTAACCGAATTTGCTGTTGATGATTGATTTGCTCAGTCACATGAAGCATGAAAATTTATAAATCAGGATTTATTAAAAGATGTTAAAACGGTTAGTGTAATATGATATTCAAAGTGAAAATGATACCAATGAGCTGTTAAAAGATTTCATTTGGATTGATGACCCAAAACTCATGGTTCAAAATTTCATAGACATGTGGGTTCTATGTGAAATAGAAAACCTAGAAGAACATTGAAATGACATCCTCATGCATGACATATGTGAGATGAAAAAATAACATTGAAAAATATTCAAATACTTGATTTTGTAGATTCTGATAAAGAAAATTTGATTATTGTTAAATGATCTTTGCCTGGTTCTTATAATGGTTTATTAAAATTTATTGTAGAATAATATTTTATGATTTTGCGTTTATGAAGATGGTATACTCTGTAGATATTTATAACAAGGAATGAAAGGTTGTCTCAAAAATACAATTAAATGAGAGTACTTTTTCTGATTTTCCTGTAAATCCAAATTTGTTACATGAATATTATTTGTATCAGACGTCCAATGCTCGTGCTAGTATAGCAAATACAAAAACTAGATGAGAAGTTGCTTGATCAAATAAAAAATTGTTTAAACAAAAATGAACTTGAAATGCAAGAGCATGAGAAAAAAGATCTCCGATAAGAAAATGATGATGAGTGGCTTTTGGTCCTAGAACAGCTAAGAATTATACAAAATTTATGAATAAAAAAGCTAGAAATTTAGCTATTAATTGATTGATTAGTCTCAAAGCAAAAGATAATGCTATATTGTGATTGGATGCATTTGGCTCTAAAGAAATGAAAACAAAAAATGCTGTATCTGTTTTGAAGAATATAGGAATAGAAAACAATAAAGTTCTTTTTGTTATGGATAAAAGAGATGAAATAGCAGAAAAATCTTTCAAAAATCTTGAAAATGTAAAATATATATTAGTTGATTATATCAATCCTTACGACTTGATGTACTATAATAAAATATTGTTTTTACAATCAGCTTTGGAAAAAATAAATAAATAATTTATCAGATATAATTAGATATAGATGACATTCAAAAAAATATTACAACAAAGAGCAAAAAAGAATGTGGCTACGAAAGCTATTAAAAAGTTTTCACCATATGATATTATTGTCGCTCCTATGGTTACAGAAAAAACTTATAAACAACAAGAATCTGTAAATAAATATTATTTTAAGGTTCACAAAGATTCTAATAAAAACGACATCAGAGATGCTGTTATTTATTTATATAAGGTGACTCCATTGAAAATAAATGTTGTCAATGTTTCATTTAAATGAAGAGGTCAAAGAAAATTAGTTAGAAAATCTTATAAAAAAGCAGTTATTACGCTGAATAAAAAAGATAAGATAGAGATTTGAGCATAAAGTTTTATATATGAAATGATTAAATGCCAATAAAGAATTACAAACCCTATACTCCATCTAGACGTTTCATGATATGATATGATTTTAGTGATATCACAAAAACTAAGCCAGAGAAATCATTAACAGTTTTTTTGGGTAAGACTTGATGAAGAAATAATAATTGAAGAATAACATCTAGATTTATGTGAGGATGACACAAGAGACTTTATAGGATGGTTGATTTTAAATGATATGACAAAGGAGCTGTACCAGCTAAGGTTGTAAGCGTAGAATATGATCCATATAGAAGCGCAAGGATAGCTTTGATATCTTATGCTGATTGAGAAAAAAGATATGTTTTGGCATGGAAAAATATAAAAATTTGAGACACTGTATTAAATTGAGATACTGCGCCTATACAAGTATGAAATAGAAAACAGTTAAAAGATATTCCTGAAGGTATGAATGTATTTTGTTTGGAACTTACTCCCTTTAGTAAATGAAAGCTTATAAAATCTGCTTGAACAATAGCTAGTATAGTTTGAAAAGATGATTTACAAAAGTTGGTTTTTGTTAAATTGCCATCATGAGAAGTTAGAAAATTTAATGAAAATTGTTGGGCTACTATATGAGAAATTGGAAATGAACAACATAAAAATGTTGTTATATGAAAAGCATGAAGACAAAGATGGCTATGAAAAAAACCATATATACTTTGAAAAAATATGAACCCCGTTGATCATCCACATTGATGATGAGAATGACACTCTCCTATTTGATCAAAGAAATGACCAAAATCATTTACTTGAAAATTGGTTGGGTCATGAATTAAGACAAGAAAACAAAAGAAACGATCTACAAAATTTATTGTTTCTAAAAGAACAAAAAATTAATTATTTTGATTATGTATTTAGATATAAATTTTATTTGTTTAAGCCTGTTAAATAAATGGCAAGATCTCTTAAAAAAGGATTCTATGTAAATGAAAAAATATTGAATAAGGTAAGTAAAATGACGGATTGATGAGAAAAAAAAGTAGTTAAAATATGGGATAGAGCATGTCATATAGTTCCACCTATGGTTTGATTTACCTTTGCTGTTCATAATTGAAAACAATTTGTAAGTGTTTATGTTACCGAAGATATGATATGACATAGACTTGGTGAATTTGTTCCCACTAGAACATTTAGAGGACACCCCTTTTAAAATAACAACTAACAACTAATAATTAATAGTTTGTGACTTATTAAAAAATGAATTCTAAATTTTGAATTCTGAATTAAATTTATTATTTTATATATTTGATCATGAGTAATACTGTTGCTGCTACTTTGAAATACGCTTTGACATCTGATAAAAAATTATCTTTGATGGCAAAGTTGGTAAAGTGAAAAAAAGCACAAGAAGCTTTGGATACTTTGCAATTTATTCCAAAAAGAACTTCAAAAATATTATATAAAGTTATAAAATCTGCTATGAATAATGCTACAACAGCATGATTAAAATTAGAGGATTTGTATATCAAAAATATAGATATTTGAAGATGACCAAAAATTAAAAGAATAAAATTTGTTTCTAGATCGAGAGTGAACTATATAATAAAACATAGAGCTTTTGTGAAAGTTGTTTTAAATACTAAGTAAATTTAATTATGTGACAAAAGGTAAATCCAGTTTGAATGAGAGTATGAATAATGAAATCTTGGCCTGCTGAATGGTTTGCAAAAACCAGAATGATTGGAGCGGATTTCTTTGTAGAAGATATAAAGCTTAGAAATTTTATAGATAAGTTTTTTCCTAGATCTGGTATATCAAAAGTTGTTATACGTAAGACAATTAGAGAATGAGAAATCATAATATTTGCTTCAAAGGTTTGAGTGATTATGTGAAAACAATGAGCAAAAATTAAGGAAGCAGAAGAAGCTTTGAAAAAAAAATTCTGAAAAGACTTTAAAATAAATATAAAAGAAGTTAGAATGCCAGAATTGTCTGCTAGGGTTATGGCTGAGTTTATATCTACGCAGCTTGAAGCCAGGATGCCATATAGAAAGGTTGCTAAAAATACTTTAGCAAAAATACTTGAAAAATGAGCTATGTGAGCAAAGATTCAAATATGATGAAGATTGAATTGATCAGATATAGCAAGGACAGAAAAGTTTATAGATTGAAGAGTTTCTCTACAGACATTTAGATCAGATATAGATTTTCATTATATGCAAGCTATGACTAAATATTGAGTTTTGTGAGTAAAGGTTTGGATAGAGAAGTGAACTTTGTATGGAAACAAGAAAAAATCAAAAAAACCAGTTAACTTTTAATAATTTGTATTAAGCAAAATGTTATTAACTCCCAAAAGATGGAAATTTAGGAAAAGACACGTTAAACCTTTAAAGGGTAAAAGCGTAAGATGAAGTTATATGTCTTTTTGAGAATACTGACTTAAGGCAACTACTAGCTGATATCTTACAAATAAACAATTAGAAGCCGCTAGAAAAGTTGTTGTTAGAAATATTAAAAAAGTATGACAACTTTGGTTTAGAGTATTTCCTGATGTCCCTCTTACAAAAAAAGGATTGGAAATGCCTATGGGTACCTGAAAGTGAGATGTAGATATATATGCTGCAGCTGTTAGAAGATGAAAAATAATCCTAGAACTTAGTTGATTACCAGCTGATTTAGCTATGAAAGTTTTGACGTCTGCTTGAAAAAAATTACCAATAAAAACTAGAGTTATTACAAAATGAGAGATTAAGTAGTATTTTATTTTATTCAAATTATTGAAGATGAAAGGAAAGTGATTGTTTATGAAAGAATTGTCTGATAAATCACCAAAAGAGCTTGTGCTGATGAGAAAGAAAATGCAATCAGAATTGTATTCTTTGAAAATGAAAAATTCTATACGTTGATTAAAAAAGACAGATGAAATTGGCAATACTCGTAAAAAAATAGCTAGGGTAAATACTGTTTTAAAATCTAAAATAAAGGAAAAATATGACAATAATATGAAATAAAAACATCAAAGAACTTACTGGAGAGATAATAAGCGATAAAGTTTCTTCTAATCGTGTTGTTTTGGTTAGAACTGTTAAAACACATCCTTTGTATAAAAAAAGATTTGTTGTAAAGAAGAAATATTATGCACATGATGATAAAAATGAATCTAAGTTGTGAGATAAGGTTTTGATTAGAGAAATGAAGCCAATGAGTAAATTAAAGAAATGGAAATTAATTAAGGTTATATAATTTTATATTTTAGGTTTTTATAATGTTACAAAACGAATCTGTTGTCGTAGTAGCTGATAATAGTTGAGCGAAGAAAGCTAAGATTATAAGGATAATTAAATCTTCTACTGCAAAAAAGGCAAAAATATGAGATAAGGTTGTTGTTGCTATTCAAGAGGCTACTCCTACTTGATCTGTGAAAAAATGACAGGTAGTATGGGCTATTATAGTAAGAACAAAAAAAGAAACTAGAAGAATGGACTGATCTTATATAAGATTTGGTGACAATGCTATTGTGCTTTTGACCAAGGATGCTAAATGAGAACTTAGTCCTATATGAAAAAGAGTTTTTGGCCCTGTAGCTAGAGAACTAAAAGATTTGTGATATAAAAATATTACAAATATGGCTGAAGAAGTGCTTTAGAAATGTTGAATTATAAATTATAAATTATAAATTTAAAATTAACAGTTTAGAAAAATGAAAAAATTAAGAAAATCTGATCCTGTAATTGTTATTTCATGAAAACATAAGTGAAAAATTTCTACTATAGATACTATAGATTGAGATTATGTTTATGTAAAATGAGTAAATGAAGCAAAAAAAGCAGTTAAAGGTAAGTGATTTATAAAAAAAACATTACCAATACATATATCAAATGTTATGTACTATGTTGAGTCAAAGAAAAAGTGAACAAAGATAAAAATTGAAGTTAGTACAAAATGAAAAAGCGTTAGAAAATCAAAAAAATTTAATTCTTTGTTAGACTAGTTTTATACTGTTTTAAAAAATTATGCCCAAGACAACTAAAGAAAAAAATGAAGCGTTGATGCAGTTGCAAAATAATCTTAATATAAAAAATATTAATGCTGTTCCTAAAATTGAAAAAGTTGTTGTTGCTTGTTGAATATGATCTTTGGTTACTAGAAAGTGACAAAAAGATTTTGAAGAGTTTGAAAAAAACTTGAAAAAAATTACATGACAAAAATCTCGTATAATAAAATCTAAAAAAGCAATATCAAACTTTAAACTTAGAGAATGATTGCCTGTGATGCTTCAAGTTACACTTAGAAAGAAAAGAGCAAAAGATTTTTTAGATAGATTTGTAAAATTGGTTTTACCAAGAGTTAGAGATTTTAGTGGAGTATCGTCGAAAAGTTTTGATCCTAGTTGAGTACTAAATATTGGTATCCCTAATTATAATATATTCCCAGAATTAAATTTGGATGATGTTACAATCCCTATGTGATTGCAGATAACAATAGTTACAACTGGTAAAAATTCAGAGCAGTCAAAAGGATTGTTGCAAAGTTTATGATTCGTATTTAAATTATAATATTTATTGATGGCAAGAACATCCTTGAAAGTAAAGCAATGGAAAATGTATGAACAGAGATTTGTAAAATGAAAACCATTGGATAAACCTACGAAATATTACAATAGATGTAGGTTATGTGGAAGATCAAAATCTTTTATCAGAGATTTTGGTATATGTAGAGTTTGTCTGAGGAGATATGCTAGAGAATGAATGATTATGTGACTTAAAAAAGCTAGTTGGTAATTCTTTTTGGTTTAATTTATTATTAAAAACAAGTAATGACTTATGTTAATGCACCGATTCACGATCTTCTTATTAGAATCAAAAACGCTTATATGGCTCGTAAAACAGTTGTAGAGTGAGTTGTTTTTTCAAATTTTAAAATAAAAATTTTGGAATTACTTAAACAATATGGTTTTGTAAAAGATTTTGAAATTATAAAAGATGAAAAAAAATCTTTTATAAAAATATTCTTAAAGCCAGTTGAAAATCCTGTTGATGATATACCTGAAATAAAATTTTATTCAAAACCATCTAGGCCTTGGTATATAAGTTACAAGGATATTAAGTTGGTTGCTGGATGAAAATGAATAGGTATAATATCTACAAATCAGTGATTGATGCCTGCACATGTAGCTAAAAAGAAAAAAGTTTGATGAGAACTGATTGCCGAAATATACTAAACGCTAAAACGTAGCAACGTTAAAACGTAGCAACGATTAGAATAAACGCTTTTACGCTTTAAAAATAGTTAGTGATGTCAAAGATTGGAAAAAAACCTGTTATAATACCTGATTGAGTGGAAGTGATAATAGAAAAAAATATTATAAAGATAAAATGATCTCAATGAGAATTGTCATATAATTTTCTTGAATGTGTCGATCTTAAAAAGGAAGATAATCAGATTATTGTAAATGTTTCTGATGAAAATAAGAGAAATATATGGTGATTGACTAGGACATTGATAAATAATATGGTTGAATGAGTTACCAAATGATATGAAAAAAAACTTCTTTTGATGTGAGTTTGATATTCAGTTAAATTAGAATGACAAAAATTAATTTTTTCCTTAGGTTTGGCTCATAAGGTTAACTTTGTAATCCCTTCTGATATTAAAATTAGCGTAGAACAGGATGCTAAATGAAATTATATTATGACTTTAAAGTGTATAAATAAAGAACATTTATGACAAGTAGCTGCTAATGTGAGATTTTTGAAGGTTCCAGAACCATACAAATGAAAATGAATAAGATATATTGATGAGGTTATTAAATTAAAGGCTGGAAAATCGGCTAAAAAATAATTTATTTATATAATGTAAATTTAGATGAGAAATCTATGAAAGAAAATTAAGTTAAAGGCTGTTAAATATGCTAGGAGAAAACATAGGATTAATTTGAAAATAAAAAAATTTACAGATAATCCTAGAGTTGTAATAAATAAATCAAATATGTTTATAAAAGCTCAGGTTGTTAGTGTTGATTGAAAAGTCTTAGCTAATGTTATGGATAAAGCGGTTAAATGACAAACCAAAACTCAAAATGCTGAAAGCGCTGGTACTATACTAGCAGAAAAATTATTAAAAGATTGAATAAAAGAAGTATCTTTTGATAGAAATTGATATCTTTATCATGGAAGAGTAAAAGCATTTGCTGAATGAATGAGAAAGGGTTGAATAAAATTATAATACCTGCTTTAGCAGATAAACTTTATATTATATAATCATTTTTAATGAGACCAGAGCATTGAGAAAAAAATAAAACACAAAAAGAATTCGAAGAAATTTTGTTAGAAGTAAGAAGAGTTACTAGAGTGACTACATGATGAAGAAGACTATCGTTTAGAGCGACAGTTTTGGTGTGAAATAAAAAATGAAAAATTTGAATAGGTTTATCAAAAGGTAATGATGTTACTTCTGCTGTAAAAAAGGCCTCTAATGAAGCATATAAAAATATGTTTATAGTGCCTATTACAAAAGCAGATACTGTGCCTTATCCTATAGCTTTAAATTATAAAGCTTGTTTTGTAAAGCTTTTACCAGCTTCTGCCGGTACTGGTTTGAAGGCATGATCTTCAGTAAGAGCAGTTTTGGAATTAGCATGATATGGAAATGTTTTATCAAAAATAGTTTGATCTAATAATAAATTAAATAATGCTTTGACAACTATAAGAGCGTTATCTAAGTATAAACACGCTGATCATTTTAATGCTTTGCACGATAAAAAAGCAGAAAAAAATACAGCTACACAAGAGACTGAATCTGCTTCAAAAATAGAAAAAGTAGAAGAATTGACGTCAGTAGAAAATACAAAATCAGTTGCTGCTACTGTAGAAAAGCCAGTTGCTATTAAAAAACCAGCTGTTAAAACGACAAAACCTAAAAAATAATAAAATTTTTATTCACAAATATTGTTAAAATGAAGCTACATAATTTAAAAAGAAGTACATGATTGCAAGACAAGGCTAAAAGATTATGAAGATGAAATGGTTCTGGTAAGTGAAATTATTCTTGAAAATGACATAAATGACAAAAAGCTAGAACTTGATATTCTAAAAATCCTGGTTTTGAATGAGGTCAGACTTCTTTACTTATGAGACGACCTAAAAATAGATGATTCAAAAGATATTATAAGCTTGTTGATGATTGTGCTGTTTTGAATTTGTCTGATTTACAAAACGATAAAAGAATACTAAAATGATTAGTTAATAAGCAGTTATTGAAAGATTTATGATATATAAAAAAATTATCATTAAAAGTCAAAATACTTTGAGATTGAGAATTTTCAAAGTTATTAGATTTTGAGTGAGTAGAATCTTTTTCAAAAATAGCTATTGAAAAAATTGAAAAAGCATGAGGTAAAATATTGGATAAAAAATCCGCCTAAGCGGATTTGTTTTTATTAAAAAAAAATTAAGATGTGGGATAACTTTATAAAAAAAATTAGTGATGTACTTAAAAATAAGTATATTATGGATAAAATATATTTCACTTTAATTATTTTGGCAATATATAGGTTATTAGTGTTTTTGCCTGTTCCTTTTGTGGATATTTCTGCTTTGATGGAGAGAACAATTGCTCCATCTAGTTGATGACTTGGTTATTTTGTAATGCTTTTATGATGAGCTTTAGATAGTTTTTCTATTATTGCAATCTGATTAGCTCCCTATATCAATGCATCTATCATAATGCAACTTATGTGATCTGTGATACCACAATTAGAAGAACTTACAGAACAAGGTGAAGCATGACAGGCTAAAATATCACAGTATACAAGATATTTATCTGTACCATTAGCATTTTTGCAATGAATATGAATGGTGTATTTTATAAATTATATGTTGTGAACTACTGTTATACAGACAACATTACCAAATGTTTTATTTTCAGCTTTTGTTATGACAGTATGAGCTATTTTGCTTATGCGATTATGAGAACTTATAACAGAAAAGTGAATATCAAACTGAGTTTCTTTACTTATATTTTCATCTATAGTTGCATGAATGACGCAACAGGTTTATAGTGATGTAAGTTGATCTAGTAGTATTATATGAGTGATTGTATTTATGTTGGTTATAGTTCTTGTGCTAATACTTTTATCTATATTTATATTGAAATCTATAAAAGAAATACCTGTGGTATATGCTAGAAGATGAAAAGTAGAACAGACTTCTAGTTTGCCGATCCCTATGAATCCAGTGTGAATGATACCTATTATCTTTTCTATAGCATTTGTATCTTTCCCATATTTGCTTTCTAAAATGATAGTCCAATTTCAACCAATGAATACAAAATTGGTAGCTATAGCAAATCGGATAGAAATGAACTTAAATATATATTCTCAACAACCATGAGTTTGGGCTATAATATTTTACTTTATTCTGATAGTATTGTTTACGTTTTTCTATACTATGATTACATTTAGTCCAGATAAAATATCTGACAATATCCAAAAAAGATGAGGATTTGTGCCAGGTATTAGACCATGAAAAGAAACTGCGAAATATATAAATGGTATACTTATGCATTTATGTTTGTGGTGAGGTATATGATTGGCTCTTATATGATCTTATAGTTATCTTATAAACTATTTGCCATTTATACAGGATATAGTACAAAGTATAGGTTCATTGCCAGTTGTAGTTACATGATCATGAGTAATCATCATTGTATGAGTTGTACAAGATATTATGAATAAAGTACAAGCTGATTTGCTTATGCAAAGATATGAAAAATTTGATATGGATAAGGTTTCTGATAATTTGAGAACGCTATAAGGTTTGAGTGATTAACCCGCTATTGCGGGCTAGATTGTTAAAAACTTCAAATGATAAAATCAAAGATAGGGCACGTTTAGGCGTGTCTTTTTTTTATCAACTGATTTTTAATTCACTTGAATCTTATTTTTTAAATAATATATTGGATTTGTTTATTAATTAAATTTTAATGCGCGTTTTTGGAATCAAGAAACAACAAGATAAAACGATTTTTAATGGATTTAAATTTGTTAGTCGGATTTATATAGCATTTCTTGTTATGTGTTTTTCTATATTTTCGTTTTATTCCAATATTACAAATATAGTTTTTTCCAAAGATAAGATAGATGTTTTTAAAGAAGATTTGAATCAGATTGCATTTTATTTTCGGAATTTTGATAAAGAAGTTTCTCAATTTATTATCAATCTTGATAATGTAGTACAAGATTATATTAAATGAAATAATGTTCTTATTTCTAGAGAAGAAAATATTGATGAAATGCGATTATATATCAAGACACACAAAAATTATTTACGTAAGTTGTGATTTTCCAATTATGATTATTTAATGGATTTTATATCAAAAGCACGAAATTATAAACAAGAAATATTTACCTTGTTGGGTAAGGATAAGCCATTTAATTATCTTGTATTACTTCAAAATACTAATGAGAAAAGGCCTAATTGATGATTCTTTTGATCCTTTGCATTTATAAGAGTTTATCAGTGACATATCGAAACCCTTGAGATAGTAGATTCTTATTATCCTGATTTTATAGCTTATAATACCCGTCTCAAAATACCTTGATGGGCTAATGCTTTTTTATCTGATTCACAAATCTGATTTATATCGGCTAATAAATTTTGATTTAGTGATATGGATGGGAAAAATATAAAAATTCTATATGAAAAAATGTTTAATGAAACATTTGATATGGCAAAAGTAGAAAAGACTATGAATCCTGATTTATATGACAAACTTTTGCATAAGAATATAAAATGAGTGATTTTCCTCAGGTCTGATCTGATTGAAAAATTGATGCCGTGAATTAAAAATAAAATATGGGAGCGACAGTTTCTTAATGCATCGGTTGACCTTATAAGAAAAGAAGTGCGCGGTAATAAGAAGGAACTTTATATTAGGGAGGTGAAAGAGTTTTTTGATCAGAATAAAGAATCTTTGGCAAAGAATTTTGTTAATCATTTCCAGGATATTTTGGATCAAAATATGTTTTCATTATATCTGTCCAATGTATCTACGGGATTGAGTAGCTTTATCCAATCGAGTAATTTACAGACGACTTTTTCTCCAAATACTATATATGCTTGGGATATTAATAATTCTTTTAACAAGGTTGATTGATTTGTAAATAAAAGAATACAGATAAAAAATACTATAGGAGATGTTTTATTGGAAAAATATGGTGATATCTTATCTATAAAAGATTTACCAGCATGAATATATGATATGCAAATCTCTTATGTGCTAGATATTCCCAAGGAGTATTTTGATTTTATTGCAAGTTTAGAAAAAAAATACTGAATTACTCTTACAGAAAGGGAAAAATCAATATTAGCACTACAACCAGCTCGTTATGAACCTGATTTAGTTGATAAACGATGGGAAACTAAAGCAACTGTCTATTTCCCTTTGAATATAGATATCCTAGATGTGCAATGAGAAATGTTTAATAACAAGTATTTTGTTGCTCCCTTTGCTAATGGATTATTTTATCAGATGAGGATAAATGACAATCATAGTGGCAAGAGTTTGAGTATAAAATTTCAGAAGAGAGATATTTAATTGAGATTGTTGTCTTTTATGGTTTTAATTTTTTTGATATGTATATTTTTATGCTTATCAAATTTTTGGGTTAATTAAAGATTTTGTGTGGCTAAAATAGAGGAAAAGATTAGTAGGAAACTGATTTATCTACTAATTTTTTATATATGGGAAATAAAATCTGTAATAAATGCTGAGGAAATAAGACTAAAAAAGATTGAAAAATGAGATGAAAGCAAAGATATAAGTGCCGTTCTTGTTGATATGTCTTTCAAAATAGTTCAAGAACTAGAGAAAATATCGTGATATGGAAAGATTTTAGCGATTGAAAACAAAGTTATAAACAACTATCTCACAAATATAAAATAAGTATTCCTAGTGTACAAAAACAATTACATAAGATTTTGGTTAAAAAAAAGACATAGCTCCACAAGAAACTGTACTAATTATGGATACAACTTATTTTTGAAGAAAATATGGAATAATGGTATTTAGAAGCTACGAATTAAAGAAAAATATATTACGAAAAGAAGTAAGTCGAGAAACGATACAAGGATATAAAGATGGAATTAAGATATTACAAGATCAATGACGAATAATAAAAGCTATCGTTTGTGATTGAAAAAGATGATTACTATGATGACTAAATATTCCAGTTCAAATGTGTCTGTTTCATCAAAAACAAATAATGAGAAGATATATAACTAAGACACCAAAATTAGAAGCAAATAAAGAACTTCAAGAAATTTCTTCGTTAATTTGAGATTTAAAAAAATCTACCATTCAGCAATGGCTAGATGATCGATATAATAAATATAAAAACTTTTTGTTAGAAAAAAACGATAGTGGAAACTATGTTCACACCAGGACTAGAAAGGCATATAGAAGTCTAAAAAATAATTTACAGTATTTATATACTTTCAGCGATTATAAATGAATTATTAATATTCCAAAAACAACAAATTCTATAGAATCTGTTTTTTCTCATATGAAACAAAAAGTGTGATTACACAGATGATTAAGAAAAGATAGAAAACTCAGATTGATAGACGAATTTCTTGGAAAATAGCCACACACTTTTTTTAATTAAACCAAAAATTTCATTTGTTGTATGAAGATCTTTTACATTATCTAAGCGATCAGATAGCTTGATGACTAGTCAGTATGATGACATATTAGTCATCTTATTTTTTAGATAATCTGTCTTCCCTATCTTTTTAATTTCAGATTCATTGGATGTTAATTCATCTACTAAAGCAGCTACATAATAGCCAAAGTTTTCTGCAATTTCTTGAAGTGTTATATTTTCACAATCTTCTACAGTATCGTGCAATAGTGCAGCTGTCATTAGTAGTTCTATATTCTGAGATTTTTTATAGGTTTCTATGTTCTTTGCTACGGAGATAGGATGTCGATAATAAGGAATATTGTTATTCTTCCTTTTTTGTCATTTATGTTTCTGTAGAGCAAATTCTAAGGCTTTTTCAAACATATCGTTAAATTGTATTGGCATGATTTTATGTAGATATAAATTATTTATTTATATATAAATATTTAATATTATAATTTAACTCTTTTTTTATGAAATATAGAATAAAAAAAACTCCATCCATAAAATGGAGGAGTTTTGGCTTTCCCATTGAACGAGATTACTGTAACATTTCTCTTAACTCAGTTATATTAACTGAAATTTTGTTATAGTTCTCTTCAATAAATTGTTCAACCTTTACTTTGAGATATTCAATCATTCGCTGATTGACAAATCCTGTTGGTGAAGATTTGATAAATGATAATGGCTGGGGAGTTTCATAATAATCCGTTACGAGGAAGATTCTCTTTTCATTTGTTTGCTCGTAGCTTGGTCTTGAAAAACGATTCCTTCTTGTGACTCCGGCTTTGTTTTTTACGAAACTTTTGTGTTTCTCTGATTTCCACACATCTCGTCCTGAGGTTTTGATATGGACGTGCAAAGGACCAAGGTATACCATGACATTATCGTTTCCTTTGAAGGATGTTTTGAGTCCGTTCATTGTGTTGCGATGTTTGTCTTGGAATTTGCTTACAGCCACTACAAGTTTTTCGAGTGGAATAAACACTTCATCTTTGCTGGGATGTCCTTCAAATATTTTGTGAATTTCATTTTGAAGGATTGTAAGACCACCCTTGGGAGAAAGTAGATCTCTCAATTTTTTTTCACTTGATGAAAGTTTTTTTCTTACCATGTGCTTTAGATGTTTTGATTATATTTTTTGTTTTTAGTAATTATATGAATAAATATTTACTTATAAATGTCAAGTACTGTTTTTTTTAAAAGAAAAACTGGAGCGGTATACACACTCCAGTAAGTCTCTCTCCAGAACCTCAGTGTCATTTTCAGTATTTCGGAAACCGAGATATTCCCTAATACCTAGATTTCTGCGTTTGAAATCATTTTATGATATAAAAATTTAACATTAAAAGTCAAGTTTAATTTTGTTTTAATCTATTTTTCTTCCATTTTTCTAGCATATTATGTAAATAGATTATATTATGGAAACTGAGTAATGTTCATCACAACATTTCCTTCTCTCTTATTAGATGTTGTAAGTAAGATTTTGAATAATTCTTGCAGACAAAACATGGACAAGTATCTGTAAGGGTAGAAAAGTCAGATTTATATTTTGCATTTGTAATTTTGATGTCTCAGTGATCGCTAAATGCTAATCAATGTCTACCGTATCTAGTAGCTAATACACAATCAAACATATCGAAACCATTTTCTATTGCGTGAGAGATATCTGCTGGGGTTCCGACTCACATTAGGTATCTTGGTTTATTGTTTGGTAATTTTGGTCCTGTAAATTCTACTACTTCACGAATCAATTCTTTGGATTCTCAGACACTTACTCATCCGACTGCTATTCAATCTCGTGCATAATTACTTAAAAAATCTATAGATTCTTGTCTAAGATCTAAATGTGTTCATCATTGAACTATTGGAAAAAGTACTCATCTAGATTCTTTGTATTTTTTTTCGAAGTGATCGAATGCTCTTTTGGCTCGACGATGTGTCATGTACATTTGTTTTTCTATGGTTTTTTTGTTGCAGTCGGTAGGTGAGCATACGTCTAGTACCATCATTATATCACTTCATAGATTACATTGTGTGTCGACTACATTTTCTGGTGTAAAAAAATGTTTGGATCAATCATATGGAGAAAAAAATTTGACTCAATCTTCTGTGAGTTTTACTTTGACTTGATGTGTGTGTTCTCTATCTTCTTTTTTACCTAGTCCCAAGCTAAATACTTGAAATCATCAACTATCTGTCAAAATTAGTCAATTTCGATTTTCAAATTTGTGTAGTCATCAGGCGTCTTTGATTAACTCGTCTCAAGGACGTAAATATAAGTGGAATGTATTTGCGAGTATCAAATTTATTGTCGGTAAATCTCAGATATATTTAGGATCTTGTAGCATATCCAATACTAAACCTTTGATGGTTGCCTTCGTTCATACTGGCATAAATATAGGAGTTGTAAGAGTTATTCAGTTTAGATTGATTTCACCTACTCTTGCATTTCAGACTTTTTTGAGTATTTTAAATTTTAGTTTCATGAAATGTAGCAACGTATAAATGTAAAAACGTATAAACGATATAATATAATTTTATTTGCGATTTAAACAATTAAAAATGATAGAAAAAATAAAGGCTGAATTATTTAAAAAGTATAAAAATGATGAGATAAGAGGATTGTTTTTTTCTTTGTTTGATAATAGTAATAATATATTGTTCTCTAATGGCGTAATTAAAACTGATAAAACTATGGACAAATTAATAGATACTTTGTATTATTGATTGATGGATAAAATATCTTGAGTAAAAATAATTGTTGTAGATGTTGTTTTATCTTATGTTCAAGAAACTGATTTACAAAAATTATTAACATATTCTATTAAAGATTATTGATTTTGTTTAATATCAATTGTCGATCAAAAAACATGAATAGTATTGCCTGATACAAAATGAATAAGTGATGTAAAACAGGCTTTGGGATACATAAAACAGAAAAATTGAATTTCTTGAAATGTAGAAATTTATTCTTTTAAAACAGACAGAGTAGTGCTTAGTGCTTAGTATTTAGCACTTAGCTAAGAACTAAAGGCTAATATTTAATGGCTAGTATTTATTCAAATATAAAATTTATTCTGGATTTTAATTTTGGTAAAGTTGAATATCGTGGTGGTCTAATTTTTATTGTTACTCAAGCAACTTCTGGGTAAGATAATATAATTTTTTCTGCTTTTTCTTTGTCTAGAGAAACAATATTATTTTTTATGTCTTCTAATATTCAGTTGATATCTTTTGTGAAATCATATCCTTGTATTATATCTATCTTTGTCGGTATTATAATAACATTTCACTCGGTTTTTGTATTATCAAAAAATACTAAACTATTTTTATCTATTGTTACTAATTTTGATTTTTCTGATGGTCTTTGAGAGAGATATTGACTAAATCATTTGATGAGATCATCTCGTAATATGTAATAAAAATTTAAATCGCTATTTATGTATCATTGAATTATAGGTGATTTATCTCATGTTTTGTTTTTTATATATATTTCTTTTGTATTATTTGAAATGATATTAGTAAATCATATTAATATTCAATTGTTAATTTTGAAATTTTTTGTTACAATTTCTTTTTTGTTTAGATTTATATAATCACTCAATTTTCAAGATAATATATTTATATCTTTTTGTGTTATTGTTCATTGTGAACTAATAGATCATCAAGTTATGTCTTTTGTTATTTGAGCATATACTTTTTTAAGATATATACTTTGATTAAGATTTTTTATATATAATGTTGTTCATTGTGGTATATTTCATCTAGATCACATAAAAATTCAATTATCATCTTTTTCCATTGCTTTAATTTTTATTATGGTTTCTGAAGGTTTTTTTTCAGACCCTGCTGGTATTTCATTCCAAACAATTGTTTGAAATAGACGTCAATCATCTGTAATTAGTCTTGTTTTAGGTACGAATGAATATTTTTTTTCAGTTTTATTGATTATTTTTGCTTCTCATCTTGATGGATTTTGTAAGTATTCTATATTAGCTGTGCTTATTGATAATTCATATTTATATTCAATTGATCATGAATAGATTGGTATGTTTAAAAATCTTCAATCAGATTCTTGTTTTTCTGTATTTGGATAGTAACGAAAATTGTATATTATACTTTCCGATTGTTGAGATGGTTTAATATGTATGTTTCAACTTGGTAGTATTAAGCTATAAAGTACGTAAAAAATTCAAAGTATAAATGCTAATTCAAATCAAAATACAACGTAAAATATATAATTATTTCTATTGTAAGCTAATAAATGAAATCTTTTAAAATTAAAGAAAAATAGGTATATAATATTTAATATTTTTAATATTTTGCTTTTTTCTTGATGAGAGACCTTTAATCATAGACTTTGGAAAAAATATTTTGATCTATCATTTTTAGTTATGAAAATAGTATCAATATTTCTTTCTTGTATTAGTTCTTTTAATTGTTTTCACCATCGTTCATTGTCAAAAAATGCATGCTCAGGATCTATGTAAATATTTATAGATTTGTTTGTTGGTACTTTTTCTAATGTTTTGAATATTTTGTATAAACTATCGTTTTTTTGAAAAAAAACTTTCATGTAAACAGACCTAAAAACGTAAAAACGTAAAAACGTAAAAATGATTAGTTATTTTTATATCTGATCTCTTTTCCGTTTATGTTGCGAATATATCAATATCATAATAGCTATAAATGATACATATTGTTTAATATCAAATATTATTCATTGTATTGATATTGTTCAATATCTAGGGTAGTTTTGAAACATCATTATTATAATATTTGTAAGTATAATTAATATTATAAATCAAGTGGTTCATAATCAGAATTTTTGTTTCTTTTTCATAAGTATTCGAGTTATCAAAACTGATATAAATGCACCTATAGAAATAAATAATCATACAGGGAAAACTCAGTTGAATTTATTTAATTCGCTTTCTATGTTTAATGGTTTTATACATATTAAATCTTGGCAAGATTTTCATATAAAATTATCTCCTAATAATAAAAATATTCAAATCGGAATGATACTTAGTCATATAGAATAAAACAATATATCTATCCATATTTTTTTGTTTTCATTTCTTTTTATTTTTTTGAAGAATATTTTAAAAGCTATAATTGATCAAATGAGAATTCAAGCAAAATGAAATTTGTATCAGTATGGACTGATTAATGTTAGAAATTCGTTTATGTTTCTAGGTAAGATAGATATTGTAAGAGCAAAATCTATATAATTTCAAATTAGATAAATTAATATGGTAAATATAGGCAATCGATAGAAAAATTTCCAAAAATCTTGATGATATTTTTTTATTAGATAGTATGCAATAAAAAGAAATGTAATGAATCATATTACTATACCAAATCCGGTCATGAATATTTTCGTTCACCGTATGGTAATATAGGGAAACATGTATTTTAATTTAGAATTTAAAATTTAGAATTCAAAATTAAATTATTATCTTAGGTATTCAATGATTTTAGTTTCTCTGATTCATGTCACTCTTATTATTCCTGGGTAATCTAGTTGTTCTTCTATTTTTAATCATATGTTTTTTAGAAGTTTTTCTACTTCTAAATCTGATATAGTTTTGGGATCTACATATACCATTATTTCTCTTCAGGCTTGCATGATATGTACTTTATCTATTCATGGCATTTCATAAATTAATTTTTCTAATTCTCACATTTTTTCTATAAACAATTCTTTTGTGTTGAATCTTGCTCCGGGTCTAGATGCTGACATGGCGTCTGCTGTGGCAATTACTCGAGAAATAGAATCTATCATAGGTACGTCAAAATGGTGTGATTCTGCTGCATTTATGATAATAGGATCCATTCAAAATTTTCTTAAAAATTCTCATCATAATTTTGTATGTGATTGTCATCAAGTGCTCATTACTTTTCATATATCGTGTAGTAATCATGCTTTTTTAGCCATTACTGGATCAAGTCATAATTCTGTAGCTATTGCTTCTGCTATTTTTGCTACTTCTATACTGTGAGTTCGTAGATTTTGTCCATAACTATATCTGAGAAAAAACTGTCAGATTGTTCTTACTATTTCTGGTTTCATCATTGTTAAATTGAGCATATTTAGAGCCTCTTTTCATTTTTCTGTTAATATATTATCTAATTCTTCAATTACTTGGTTGTGTATTTTTTCTATATAAAATGGATTTATTCTGCCGTCTTTTACTAACATTTCAAGTGTTTTTTTTGCTACGAATCTTTTTTCACTATCAAATGATGATATCCTTACAACAAGTGGCGTATCATCAATTACAAGTTCTACTCAAGTTATTTTTTCGAAGTAGCTTATATTCCTTCCTTCTCTTCATATTAATTTTCATTTGAAATCTTCATTTGGAAGGTCTACTAATTGTGTTGTAAATTCTGTTACGCTATCAGCAGCTATTCTAGGAAGCGCTTGAGAAACTATTTGAGCTGCTTCTTTATCTGCCTCTTCTTTTTTTATTGTTTTAAATTTTTCTACAAATTCTGATATTTCTTTTTTGTTTACTTCTTCTATATTTTTAAAGAGATGTTCTTTTGCCTGATCCAATCCAAATCATGCTATTTCTGATAATTTTTCATTCTGCTTTTTTACAATTTCTTCTGCTTCTTTTTGTTTTTCTAATATTTTCTTTTTCTCTTCCTCTAATTTTTCTAATTTTTGATCCATTTTTTCTTCTCTTACAAGCAGTCTATTCTGTATTTCTTCCATTTTTGCGATCCTTTGATCTTCAATTTTTTGGGCTTTTTCTTCTGCTAATTGTAGAGTTTTGTTTGCTTTTTTCTTTGCTTCTTCCAACATTTCTTCTTCGATTTCTTTTACTCTACTCATTCTTTCTTTAAATTGTTTTGCTTTTTCTGTTAATGTTTTTTTGTATCAAAAAAACCCTCCTAGGGCTCCTGCTCAAATAGCCAGGACGTAACCAACTATTATCATTGTATTCATATTTTATAGGTTTTAATTTTGTAAAATACCAAAAAAATTTTCTTTCGAAGAAAATTTATATGATTTATTATTTTAAATTCAATGGAAAAATTGTTTACTATGTTCTATTCTTTCTATTCTTTCAATTTTCTATAAATTTTGTCCGTTCTCTTATTTCTTCATTTATTTTTGAATTTGGATCAGATATTTCTTGTAAAAATGAAGCCAAATTTTCTTGGGCTTGTTTAATTGTCATTTGGGATCATCCCACAACCATAGTTTGAGTGTCAATTATAGCGTTTCGTGGAAATTCGTTATCAGAACTAATTCTTTGTAATGCCATCTGTGTAATATTAAATCATAAATTTTATATATAATACATATATGTGTCTAAATGTCAATAGATGTTTGTATTGGAAAAAAACTGTTAATTAGTTATTAGTAATTTATTTATTTATTAGCTGTTGATTTATGTGAACATATTTGGGACAAAATTTTCTTAGTGATTCAAAAATTAGGCATTATATTGCCGATAAAATTTGAGATTTATATAAAAAATTAGACTGTCATGCTTTGATAGAGATATGACCTGGGAAGTGAGCTATTACAAAATTGATAAATCAGATTTCTGATAATTTTATAATTGTTGAGAAAGATCAACAATTAGTAAAAAGTATAAAGCAGAAAGTAGAAAGTAGAGAACTTAATATAAAAAAAATTATTCAGTGAGATGTATTGGAAGTAGATGTAAAAAAGATATTGAAAGGGGGATCTTTGGATGCTGAAGAGACTTTGATAGTTTGAAACTTACCATATTATATTACATCGCCTATTCTTAGAAAGTTTTTTGCTGATTGAAGTCCTAAATTTCCATGAGGAATATTTATGCTTCAAGATGAAGTTGGTCAGAAAATAAAATCAGATGCTAATAAAAAGTCATTTCTTCGATGGCTATTAAATTACTGATATGAAGTGAATTATTTGAAAATGGTTCCTGCAAAGGCATTTAGTCCTGCTCCAAAGGTGAAAAGCTGCCTTGTGAAATTAGAAATTAGAAATGTGAAATGTGAAATTGAGTGGAAAAAGTTAATTGATTTTTTGGACTTGTATTCGGGGTTTAGTAGAAAAACTTTGTGAGCAATAGAGAAAATTGTAGATAAACATAGATTAACGTCGAATAAAATTGATCAACATAAATTTGAAATACCCGAGAATTTGAAGAAGAAAAGATTAGAGGAGCTTAATTGGGAAGATATATTTAAAATTCTCAATTAGAAAATGTATTTTTAAATTTATTTAGTATAAAATCTGGTAAGATTCTGTTTTTGATGTAATTATATTTTATTTCTTGTGGAAGAGTTATAAACTGATCTATAATTTTTCTACAATTTTTAGACTTACAATTACATTCGCATTTCCATAAACTTAATCAATATTTTTCTATTTTATATTTATCGTCGTCCATTGTAGATGAATAATCATATGTTATTTCTTCGTCTTTTTCTATATCTTTTAGAGCTATTAACTGATTTTTTTATTTTATAAAAGCGTTGGGATTACATGAATGATTAAACGTTCTTGATATTTCATCTAAGTCTAAATATTCATCGTTTCATATTTGTAATGGATCAGAAGCTGCTTCTTCTCAATTAATAACCTTTGTTATCATTTCGTCTGTATTACATTTTATTCAATTAAGAAAACATATAGTGGTTCACTTTTTTATTGTTTTCGTTGAAAAAATCCCATTTCAAGATATTTCAGAAAAATTTATTATAAAAGACATATTGGCAATTTATAATACTATAAAGTATTTAGCTCTTTGTCTAAAACAGTTCTCACTCTTTCAACATTTTCTTCTAGACTTCCGTCTGTCATTATAATATAGTCACATATTGATTTTGCTTTTTCTCTTTCCATATGTGCGCTTGCCAATCTTTGTTCTAGTTCTTCAGATGATATAGGAGATCTTCATGTAATTCTTTTTATCATTAATTTATCTGGGATATCAAAAAATATTGAAGTAAATTTACTGTCTATTTTATGTTCAGATTTTATCTTTTCTAGTCATTTTACATCTATTTCTTTTACTGGACTTTTGTTTTGTTTTAATAAATCCAGTAATTCTTGTAGTTTTGTTCAGTAATATCATGCGTGATGGTTTATTTCGTATTCTAAAAATTCTCAATTCTGAATCATTTTTTCAAATTCTTCTTTGGATATGAAATTGTATCTTCTTCAATTTACCTCTCATGGTCTCATGGCTCTAGTTACGTATGATGCAACGTAGCTTATGTGTTCTAGTTTGATTATTTCATCTACGATTACTCATTTTCAACTACCAGAAACTCAAAGTATAAATACTATTTTGGACATCGCGAATGTAACAATGTAAAAATGTAGCAATGTAAAAATGTTTTTAGTAAAATCAGACTTTTATTCAATATTAAAATTAGTTTAATTTGCTATTGATTTATTCCAGGAAATATATATAGATAGTGTACAAAAGATTTTGTCCAGTGTTTAGGTGATTTTGTTTCCTCGAATCCTCGTAGTTGATTTTTTTATTTTGGTGAGGTAGGGTTTTTTGCTCTATACTTCTGGACTAAGGTTGGGAGAATTATCCCAACCTTTTTTGATTATTTATTTAATTTTAATCAACAAGGAAGTTTCTTAACGATAAATATATAATAATTGATTCCAAAAAATAATAGTGCCATAATTACAAATATAATTACTTTGTTTAATCTATCTGTTCATTGTAATAGCATAAGAATCATCATAATAAATGATCGTATCCATACTGCCGATCTTGCTTCTCTTCTTGTCCATCATAGTCATAGTAGCCTATGATGTAGGTGAGTATAGTCTCCTTTTAGGGGATTTTTTTTCATTACAAATATTCTATAAAATCAGACTCGTATTGCATCAAATATAACAAGAGATAATGCTACCAATAATGTTCATATCTTTGCTCAACCTGCTACTGATAAATACGCTATACTAAAGCCAAAAAACATTATTCCGATATCTCTAAGCAATCAGAGTGGTTTGTATTCTATGAGTGTTGAAATTAAACTTATTGCGAAAAGTATAAATGCCATATTTTGTGTCATAGTTAATATTTCTAGGCTATTACCTTTGAAAACTGTGTAGCTTGTAAATACTATAAATTTGATAAGTAAAAATATTGTAAGAAATCATATTGTAGAAACTCCGCTTGCTTGTGCATAAATACCATCAAACCAATTTATAGCGTTTATACATATTATAGATCGTATGACGAAAAATATTACAAAAATGTATTGTGGCATAATTCGCTTCCAAGTTCATATAAGCAGTTCCTGATTTATTCATATTCATCAGATATAAACTGCCAATATTCATCATAATACATGTATCAAAAGTCTGATTATAGGATGTATTTTAAACTTGATTTTTCATATATAACTGAGTT
>Ga0172367_10002334_pt1 | contig 26093 bp, 32 predicted proteins | sample Lak10m_FD_114542 | JGI IMG/M metagenome (GOLD analysis project Ga0172367, IMG submission 114542) | Freshwater microbial communities from Kabuno Bay, South-Kivu, Congo - kab_022012_10m | ecosystem: Environmental > Aquatic > Freshwater > Lake | place: Democratic Republic of the Congo: South-Kivu...
ACCTTTCGTAATCAATTCAGTTATCTCGGTATTGTCCTAATCTCTCAGGAGTTCTACCGATATTGGTCTGTTATCATTCCAAATATTACTATTTAGAACGGCTTGGAATGTCTTTTGTGTTTCTTCTGGATTATGTTCAATATCATATTCCCATACGTAAAGAATGTTGTACCCTAAAGCTATAAGTTTGTTTTTCCTCATAGTATCCCTATATATATTTTTTTCTTGTAATTCATATATAGGCCCGTTTGGGTACAATTTTTTGTCACAATGCCAGTATGATCCTTGAACTTCTATTACTATATTATTTACGCAAAAATCAACAACCATTCTACTTATAATTTTTTGATCTTCATATATGTAGTTAAATTGTTTTAGCCAGGTTTCTACTATTTCTTCTATTTTAGTTTTTCGTTTTAGAAGATAATTTCTAGTACCGGCTATACTTAATTCAGACAATTTTGATTCTAGTGCATGTTTACTTCTATTAGGAAATCTTTTACATATTTGTATATATGATTTCCCAGATAGATACATAGTTTTTAATAATTCAATTTCAGATTCAGTATATTTTTTTGCATGTGTTCCTACAAGCCTGTTCAATTTTTTTTCATACCGCTTTTTCCTATTCACTTGAGTACACTTCTTACATTCTGATGTAACCCAACCTTTATTATTTTCTTCATTCCTAGGATAAAATGCAGTTCTTAATTTTCGTTTCTTGCAGGAAATACAAATTTTTGTTTTATTCATAATTTAATATACTGATTAATTTCACAAAAGTCAATCATTAACCTCTGGTACTCCGCTCATAGACCCAGAAGAATCAACACAAACAATTATAGCACCCTTTGCAATTTTTTCCTTACCCTTATATTCATATTGAAGAACTTGTTTTTCAAGCAGTGCTTTCTTAAATAATTTTTTCAATAATGGGTGGTTAAGTTTCATTGATTCACTTGGAAGTAATCTACCTAAATCATCTCCAAGTACCACATTATGTATTGCATCTGTGCCATGTTTGATTTGTTGTTTCTGCATTGCAAAAGCCATTCTCTTATATCTACCAGCTAGTTCTGCAATTCTTTTTAACTTAGGATTGTTTCTAAGTCTATCTAACAATTGCATTTTTTCTTGATATCCACTTTGAATGAAAGACTCACTCTGTTCAAGTCCCCAGGCGGTAATCATGTCCTTTGTTTCTCGAGTTTTAGCAGTAGCTGCATTAGTAAAACGATTTATTTTAGTTCTAGCTTTTTTATCTACTACCTTACCCATTTTTTTCTTAGCTTCTTCTAGACGTTTTTGTGCCTCTTGTAAAGTCCATTCTTTTTCCTCTTTACTTTTACCATCGCCTTCTTTATCAGAGTCTTCTCCACCTTCCGCTTCTAAATCTGCCTCTGCAGCATCAGCAGCATCTTGTGCCTCTTGTAATTCATTCATTGCCTCTTGAAATTGGTCTTTCAATTCTTCTACAAGCTTTTTTACATCTTCACTCATAGCTTCTGAACCAATAGTGGTACCCATAAGATCAAGTTTTGTTAGCTGCCTTATTTCTTTAAAATGTGGAGACTCCATTACTGCTTTCATCACTTCAGCATTTAATAGATATCTTATGTCCATTTTATCTTGTTCAAATATGTATGGCTGGTATTTATATAAAGCATCCCAAAGATCTTGATGTAATTCTCCCCAGGCTGGATAAATTTCTTTTCCTTCATGGTAAGTTTTTTCCATTTTGCCTGAAGCTTTCAAGGCTTCTTGAAAATCTCGTATGTTAAATTTATGATATTCAACACTAAGCTTTTCAAATTTTACATCCTTGTTTAATCTACGATCTTTTTGTTTAAACTTTCTCATTAAAATTTAATTCCACACGCATTATTATAAACTGATGCTAGATATTTATCTACATGTTCTTCCATTCTTTGAATATCTTTTACATCTTTATTTTTCTTTTGCATTGATTTATAAAACTCATGAATCTTCTTTTTAGCTTCTTTTAATTTTAAAGCTACTTCAACACCTTCTTTTATTCTCTTGGTCTCATCCTTTTCTGCCATAAGATCTTCGAATAAAGTTTTGGAATCTTCATACAACTCTACTACCTTATTTTTATCTGGATTTATTTCTGCAAGAATTGTGGTGTAGATTGTACTTTCATTTTTAGGATCAGTCCAAAGGGCATGTCTTAGTATTTCAAAATCATCTTCTTCAACAGAATCTCTACCATTAAACAATGCTTCTGCTCGTAATAAATCTATTGTATTACGATAAGTTCTATCAGAAGATATTAATCCATTAGTTGCAAAATCTCTTCTTAATCCTGCATATAATTCCAACATTTCGTTTGGCATTTTAACTTGTTTTGTAGCTTTTTGTAAAATTTCAATATCCTCTAATGATAGTATTGGTTCTAGTTCTTCAGGGATATCTCCAATTAACATTTGCATAAAATTTTGTTCTTCAACAATAGGTTTAACATGATACTTTAGAATAAATCTATCAAGCATCGCATCTAAATTATCATCTTCTTCAGGTAATTCGTTTGATGCACCAACTAAAGTTAATAATGGAACTTTTACAGGAGATTGTCCATTGTAAAACAATCTTTCATTAATAAGAGTTAAATTAGCATTTAGAACTCCGGAGTTTGCTTTCCAAATTTCATCAAAAAATATGAAATGAGCCTCTGAAGCTTTATGTTCGGTCTTTCTTATATATTCATCTCTTTCTAAAGCTGCCAATGAATATGGTCCAAATATTTCTTCTGGTGTAGTATATTTATTTAGCAACCATTGAAAATATTTTGCTCCTCGAATTAATTTAGACCATGTTATTATTAATTGAGATTTAGCCGTTCCAGGAGGTCCTAATAATAAGATATGTGTTTTTGCTAATACTGATAACATTATACCTTTTATTTCAGCATGTCTTTCTACAAAAGTTTTATTTAGAAAGTTACTTGCTTTTACCATTTTTTCTAGCTCTTTGATCATCCTTTTTCCTTAAGCTAAAAATTAAAGCGAATTAGTCAAATAGTTCATACTGATTCGCACGGAATATTGCATCCGCTATACTTACGTTTGCTAGTCGTATTTGTTTGTTTATTAAATTTTCCAGTTCTTCTTTTGTTTTAAAGTCTGTTACTTTTACAATTCCTGTATAGATAAATCCAGGTGGATTCTCAGCATGAAAATGTATATTTACATGTGTAAGATAATTAAACTCATTTACTTCTCCAGAAATAGTTATTTTATTAAATATATTATTTTCAATAACCAGAGAATCACACCAAGATAAATCTATAGTTTCCAATGTTTTAAATTTAGACAGTATTTGTTTGGATATCTTTTTTGACACGATGTTGTCTGTTTTTTCTTCTGGTTTTAGGTTTGTCAGTTTCCACTGGTAAAAATGCTTTTGCTAAAGCATCGATTCCTGCTCCAACTAATTCTTTAATTGTATCAGTTATCATTGTTATTTGCTTATTATTTAGTTTCATTGTGGATACTGATTTTTATATTAAAAGACACCCCTCCCAGTAGTAGAGGCCGAAGCCTCTATTTATCTACTGGGACACCATATATATCCATAAGAAAATTCCTATGATTGAATGATTTAAGGGGGTAATCTACGTAAATTTTAAAGAATTTACGCTTGTAATTAATCAAGAAATTGCCTATATTGAAATAGGCAAATTCATAATTAAGACCGATTTATTGGTTAGTCTTCTTATACCAAATTTATATATTTTTATTATGGCAGAAAAAACAGATAATCTATTTGATCATAGACTTCAAAATAAAGAGTTAGAGAATGCTTTAAAAACTTCTATTTCTCAACTATTTCCTATAGAAAATTCAGGTAAAAAGATAGTTCTGAACAATATTTCTATTGAAGATAACTTAAATGACTATGATTTCCCCGCACAAAAAGATGCTAAAATCAAACGTAAGTCTTGGCAAATGCCGATTTATGCTGATTTTGAAATCTTAAATGATAAAGGTAAAGTTTTATCAAAACAAACAAAGTTAAAAATTGGTAACTTACCAAAAATTACGAATAGATTTACAACTATTATTGAAGGTAATGAATATCAAACTGTAAATCAATTACGTAGAAAATCTGGTATCTATTCTAGAATAAAAAGAAATGGAGAACTTGAAGCTGAATTTAACTTAGCTAAAGGTAAAAACTTTAAAATGCAACTTGATCCTATTTCTCAATTGTTTGTAATTTCTTATGCTAATAGAAAATATAGACTCTGGACATTGCTTACAAATCTGGGCATGACTGATACAGAAATAGAAAAAGTTTGGGGTAATAAACTATTAGATATAAATAAAAAGGGTGCCTTGAATACAGAGGCTTCTGAGATGAATTCTATCTATGAAATAGTTTATGGTAAAGAACCTAAAAATTATGAAGATATGAAAAAGGGTCTTCAAAACTATTTTAATAATTTAACTGAGATTGATTCTGCTGTCACAAAAATGACTCTTGGTGCAGAATTTGGTAGAGCTAATTCTGAAGCATTATTAGCTACCTCTAAAAAATTACTAGATATAAATAGAGGAGAACAGCAACCAGATGATAGAGATTCTTTATTATATAAACGAATATACTCTGTTGAAGATTTGATGAATTCTTACTTTGAAAAACAATCTCCTATAATTCAAAACAAGATAAAGCGTTCTTTAGGTTTGAAAGATAGAGTCAGAGAAATTGTTAGTCCAGCTACATTTGGTGAACCAATAAAACGATTTTTTACTGTAGGAGATTTATCATCTACTCCAGCACAAACTAACCCCGTAGAGATTGTAAATGTATGGCGTAAAACTACCCCTATGGGAACTGGTGGTATAAAAAGTCATCATGCCATTACAATGGAAACTAGAGATGTACAACCTACCCATTTAGGATTTCTTGATTCTTTGAATACTCCAGAATCAGGTAAGGTTGGTGTTACTGTCGGGTTAACTTCTGAAGTACGTAAACGTGGTAATGATATAGTTACTCCAGTTGTTGATAAAAATAATAAATTACATTGGTTGGACCCGATTGAATTTTATAATTCTAAAATTGGATTTCCAGATCAATATGATCTTACAAATGGGAAGCCGAAACCAAACTCGACAGAAATAAAATCTATTCATAAAGGACAAAGTGTAATACTTAAACCTGGAGAAATAGATTACTATCTACGTTCACCACGAACTATGTTTTCTTTTCCATCTAATCTTGTCCCATTCTTACCAAATACACAAGCAAATAGAGCTGGTACCGGAGCTAGAATGATTGGGCAGGCTATGGGCTTGGATGATAGAGAACCACCTCTAGTTAGAACTTATAGAGATTCAAAATCTACTTATGAAGATCTACTTGGTGGATATCTTAATCCTAAACTTGAAGAGGGAGAAACAGGTACTGTAGAAAAAGTAGAAGGAGATTATATTGATATTAAATTATCTAATGGCAAATCACGACGATTAGGTATTTATAACAATTTCCCTTTAAACCAAGATGGATTTTTAAATTCTACTGTGTTAGTAAAACCCGGTGATAAGGTGGATTCAACTACAGCACTTACAGAATCTAATTACTCTAAAGGTAATACATTATCTATTGGTAAAAATTTAACTGTTGCTTACATGCCTTATAAAGGATATAATTTTGAAGATGGTGCAGTAATTACAGAAGATGCAGCTAAAAAATTATCTCACACAATGTTGCATAAAGAAAATATATTTTTCAATCCAAAGATGTCTAAATTTGATAAAGAAAAATTTATGGCATGGTATCCTGATATTATAACTCCAGATAATAGTAAAAAATTAGATTCTCGTGGAATTATAAAAGTGGGACAAACTATTGATCCAGGAGAGGTTTTGGCAGCGTTTCTTGTAGAAAAGGAACTTGATGAACAAGAGGCGGCTCTAAAGAAATTAAATAAATTTATTTTTAATATGTATTCAAAAAATGTTACAACTTGGGATGAAGAAGAACCAGGAATTGTAACTGACGTGAGTATTTCTGGACGTAATATTGATATATATGTAAAATCTACTCACCCATTCAAGGAAGGAGATAAGTTATCTGGTAGATATGGTAATAAATATGTTGTTACTAAAATTATACCTACATCTGATGCTCCATACAGACCAAATAATGAACCAATAGACATAATGCTTAGTCCACACAGTGTTCCAAGTCGTATGAATATTGGTCAAATACTGGAAACTGCTGCTGGTAAAATTGCTGAAAAAACAGGTAAGCCTTATATTGTAAATAACTTTGAAAAGCCAAATGAAGATATGGCAAACAAAGTTTACAAAGAAATGCAGGACTTGGGTATTGAACCAAATGAAATTCTGACAGATGGAAAAACGGGACAAAAAATTAAGAATCCAATATTTGTTGGTAAGCAGTATATTATGAAACTTCGTCATATTGTTAATAAAAAACAAGGGGTTCATAATTATGGTGTTTATGATGTTGACGAACAACCTGCAGGTAAAGGTGCTCAAAAGGTAGGTATTATGGATACCTATGCTTACTTAGCACATGGAGCAAAGAGTAATTTATATGAAATAGCAAACATAAAAGGTCGTAGAAATGAGGAGTACTGGAGAGATTTACAATTTGGATTACCTCCTGCAAAACCTAGTAAGAATTTTATATTTGATAAAATGACAACTTACTTGAAGGGTGCAGGAATTAATGTAAATAAAAAAGGAAATCAATTACAAATTCTTCCATTGACTGATGATGATATTACCACAATGTCTAATGGAGAAATAAAAGATCCTGGAGCTATGCTTGTTGGTAAAAATTTAACAAGTAGAAAAGATGGTCTTTTTGATGGTGATGTTACAGGTGGAGTTCGAGGTACTCAATGGGGACATATTAATTTAGTAGATAGAATTCCTAACCCTATGTTTGAAGATGCTATAATGAAAGCTCTTGATCTTACAGAGAATGCATATGAATCTGTCTTGAGTGGTAAACAACAATTAAATGGTAAGACTGGACACGATGCTATTATATCAGCACTTAAAGAAATTAATGTTAAAAAAAGAGTTAAAGAATTAAAAGAGCAACTTAAAACTGCTCCCCCAACAAACGTAAATAAATTGAATACTAAGATACGTTATATGGAAGCATTACAAGATTTAGAAATGGATCCAATTAAAGCTTATACTTTAAGTAAAATTCCTATTATTCCACCTGTGTTTAGACCTGCCTACCCACTCCCTTCTGGAGACTTGGTGGTTAGTGATATAAATAAACATTATAGAGATGTTGGATTAATAAATTCTCAATTAAAGAATGCAATTAATGATTTACCTGACAAAGAAAAACTTGAAGGAATGAGTACGCTTTATAATTCTGTTAAAGCAATGCAAGGTTTTATTGATCCTATTACTTATTCTAAAGAAAAGTATAAAGGATTTATACAAGAACTGGGAAAAATGAAAACTGGTCTTATTCATGGTAAAACTTGGTCGCACAGACAGGACCTTTCTGGTCGAAGTACTATTACAGTAGAGCCAAACCTCGGCTTGAATGAAGTTGGTATACCTACAGAATTTGCCTATACTGCATATAAACCTTTCATCCTTAGAAGCCTGAAAGAGTCTGGAATTAAAGCAACACAAGCTCTTAAACATTATGAGGATAAGAGTTCAACTGCATTGTTAGCTCTTGAAAATGTTTTAAAAGACAGACCAGTTATTCTAAATAGAGCCCCGTCTTTACACAAGCACTCTGTACAGGCTTTTAGACCAGTATTAACATCTGGCAAATCTATTCGTCTTAATCCACTTGTAGTAAAAGGTTTTAATGCAGACTTTGATGGTGACAGTGTAGACTTAGATACACCTCTGTTATTAAAAATTAATAATGAGATTGTATACAAAACTGGTAAACAATTAGAGGATTTATTAGCTCCAGAGGATGGTAATTATATATGTGTTGTAAAAAATATGGAAACATATGGATATAGTGGATGGAATCCTATCAAAACTATTTCATTTCATGAAGTCTTAAATAAAAAGAAATTTAAAATTACTTTAAATAATGGTTATAGTTTTATTGTTTCTGAAGATCATTCATTAATGTCTAATAAACAAAAAGTAAAACCACTTGACTTACATATAAATCAAGAATTAGATAATATTATAATAAAAAAAGATAATACAGCCCTAGATGATAAAGAATACCATTTAGGTTTTTTAGATGGTCATTTTTTAGGAGACGGTTGTGCAGATTCTCGTAGAGTAACCTTAGCTTGTAAACCTAGTGTAGAACGTACTTTTATTAAAAATCTTTGGGAGTCTTTATATTCTGTTCATGTATATGAATCCACTGAGCATGGATATTTACAAATATCAAATATAACTTTAGCAAAAAAATATTTATTAACTTTTGGACGATATTCTAGAGGAAAATTTATTTCTGATGAAACATTTAATAAGTCTGATAGTTATTTAAAAGGAATGTTAGCTGGTTATATTCTTGCAGATGGTTCAGTAGAGTTTACTAAATCAGGAAGTATTTTAGTAAGAACTTGGTCAAAATCTAAGTTATTAAGAGATCATTTTTCTTTTATTGCTACATTACTTGGAATTACACACTCTATTCGTCAAAGAAAAGATAATTATTTAATTTCTTTTGGAAAAGATAGTATAAAAAAATTATCAACTTTTCCAATTCCTGGTAAAAAGGGAAAACTTTTAAAACTAGCTATGGATAATTATGAAGATAGAGTCAATAGAATAAATCATAATACTAAAGGATTTAGAATAAAAACTATTGAAGAAATAGAATACTTAGATAGAATGATTGATTTAGAAGTAGAAAAAGAGCACGTATTTTCTATAGCCTCAGGAGTTATACTACATAATACAATGTCTGTCATGGTTCCAATTGGAAAGGAAGCCATAGAAGAAGCAAGACAAATGGTACCTAGCCAAATACTATTCAAGCACGGAGATAATTCTTTAATGCCAGCTATCTCACAAGATTACTTATACGGCTTATATGAATTGAGTAAAATAGTTCCTGGCAAAGTTAAAAGAAGATTTTCAACTATAATGGAGGCAAAAAACTCTGATCTTCCATGGACAGAACTGTTTTCTCTGAATGGTAAAGATATGACCATCGGTCAATATATGATTAATGCTGAGTTACCACAAGAATTAAAAGATTATACACGAGAAATGAATAAGAAAACAGTTAATAATTTACTTACTGAAATAGGTAAAAAACATCCTACTTTTGTAGAAGATGTGTTTAACTCATGGAAAGATCTTGGAGCTTCTTATTCATATATAAATGGAAATACAATCTCAATTACTGATTTTGCTATAGATCATACTTATAGAAATAATATATTAAAAAGGGACATGCCAGGATTAGAAGGAAAATCTTTAGCAGAAAGAGCAACTTTAATGAATGATATTACTAAGAGAGTTCAGGTTGAACAAGATAAGGAGTTATATCAAAAAAATAATATTTATAAAATGTTAACTGCAGGTTCATTTAGTAAACCTGACTCCGTTAGACAAATATTATCAATGCCAGGAGTTCTTACAGATATTGAAAATAAACCTCTACCTATTCCTGTAACAACTTCATATGGTGAAGGTTTAGATACTAGTTCTTATTTTAATACTATGTACTCTGCAAGAAAGGGAACAGTAGATAGATCAGTAAATACTCAGCAAACTGGGGCACTTACAAAAGATGTTCTAAATGTTGCTCGTAAATTTTTAGTAGTAGAAACAGATTGTGGTACTAAAGAGGGTATTGAATTTGATATAAATGACAAAAATTTAATGGATAGAACTTTATTATTTACTGTGCCTAAGGTTGGTAAACGAAATGATATTATAAATACAGACGTAATAATGAAAGCAAAATCCTTGAATATAGACAAGCTTTGGGCTAGAAGCCCACTTACCTGCGAAGCTGTAGAAGGAGTTTGTCAATTATGTTATGGTTTACTTCCTAATGGTCAATTACCTCCATTAGGAACTAATGTAGGAATATTAGATTCAGAAGCTATTACAGAAAGAGCCACACAATTGACGATGCAGTGCGAAAGTAAATATGGTCTGTTAAGATACCAATTAGATAATAAAACTGGAAGTTGTACCCATGAAGACCTGTGGAACATGATTGATTCAGAAATAATATTATTAAATAACATTGAAAATAAAGAAGTATCAGGAAATTTAAAACTTTGGAGTAAGAATGGTTGGGTAAAAGTAAATAAATTACAAAGGCATTTACCAGAGGTACCTATGATATTTATTAAATTAAAAGACGGTAATGCTTTAATTACACAGGAAGATCACCCTCTTGCCTTGTATAAAAAGTATAATGAATGTGAATGTCCAACACCACATGTAAAGTTTATCTCTCAGAACCTAGTTAAATGTGATACATGTAAACGTGAATGGGAAGTTACTGAGAACTTTGATAATTATAAAAAAGATTTATTATATAATGTAAATTTAAATGAAGATGGATTTATGGTAGATTACTCAGAAATAAAAAATTTTTATGGTACAAAAACGGATCCCAAATATAGCGGGTATTTTTTTGGATTTTATGCTGGAGATGGTTGTTTAATAAAACATAATAATAAATATTTGGGCATAACAATTTCACAACCTAAAAAAACTAATTTAATAACAAGAAACTCTTTTTTAAAATCTGCAGAATTAAATAAATTATCTATTAATAATAATCATCCAAAAAGAGTAGATATTCGTGGAAAAGAAGTAGCAGAATATGTAGAGACTATTGTAAGATCTTATGCTCAGGAAAAACAACTTGAAGGAGAATATTATAGATATAGTAAAAGATGGCTTGCAGAATTTTTAGCTGGGTTAATTGATACTGATGGTACAATAATGACAAAGCATAAAGGGTCAGGCTCTAAAACTAGTAGAATAAAGATATACTCTACTAGTTGGGCATTAATGCAACAAGTATATATTATATGTCAAATACTTGAAATAAAATGTACACTTAATGCAGAAAAATTTAGACAGAACAATACCAATATTAAACATATTCATCAACAATACAGTGCTACAATTACTATCCCAGAAAAACAAAAAGGTATTTTAAATGCCAGTATAAAAGTTAAAACTAAATATAAAAAATATACAACTTTTAATTGTTATTTTCCTGAAAAATACATATCAGAAATTATAAGTTATAAAACAGTTCATTATGATGATTATACTTATGATTTTCCAGTAGAAGAAAAAACTTATTTTATAAATGGAATACTCTATCATAATACCTTCCATACAGGAGGTTCTGCTTTAGGTGGCGGTGGTATACAAGCGGGTATTCCAAGAATAGAACAACTTATTAAAGTACCAGAACGCTTGAGTGGTAAAGCAACTCTTAGTGAATTAAATGGTGTAATTAAATCTATTACTAAAAATCAGACTGGTGGTTATAATGTATTAGTAGATAATAAACTACATATAGTACCAGCAGGCAGACGTCCTATTATTGAAATGGGGCAAACAGTTGAACCTGGTCAGCCATTATCAGATGGTGTAATAAAACCACAAGAACTTGGAGCCCTGAAATCACATCTTGATGCACAAAAATATATGGTTAATGAATTATCAAACGTGTATGGTGGAGATTTTTATAAAAAGACATTTGAAACTTCAGTGAAAGCTATTTCTGATAATGCAGAAGTTACTAAAGCTCCCGATGATTCAGGATTCTTACGTGGAGATTCTACAACAATAAGTTACTTGAATTATCTGAATAGATTAAGACAAAAAGAAGGACTAGATAAAATAGAATACAAACCTTACTTTAAGTCCGTTCAGACATCTAATACAGACACTGAAGATTGGATGACTAAGGTAACTACTAACAGAGTAAAGGCTGCGTTAACTACTGGTGCGGCTAAAGCACAATACGCTAATTTAAAGGGTAAAGACCCTATACCTGCATATATCTATGGTGTAGAGTTTGGTAAAGATACTAACTATGAAAAAGGAGAATTTTATTAATGTATAAATTATCTGGTGAACTTTCGTTTTTAAAAACACTTGTTAAATCTATAAAAAATAAGGGGGTTAATATAACTAGAGAAGCAAATCCTCTTTTAAAATTTAAATCTATGAACTTTATGCCTCATGCTGAAGTAATTTCTAAAAAGAAATCCATTATAATTCCAAAAGGAACTACATCTTTATCATATGTACTACCACATGAATATGGACATATTTCTACTTTTCCTAAAAACATAGACACATTAAAATTAAATAATGTGATTTTTGAAAATCCAAAAAAACTTTTGGAAAAACAAAAATTAAGATATGAATCAAAAGCAGATGAATTTGCTAAAAGATATATATCCTTATCAAAAGAAAAATTACCCAAAGAAAAATTGAAAGAAATAAGTGATTTGTCCAAATTAAATAGATTTATTTATGTTTATTCAACAGCTGTCCAAAAGCAGAAACCAAAAATAATAAAAAAAATTAGTGATTCTATGGATAAGTTTATGAATAAAAATGAACCTTATTTAAGTAAAATAACTAATGAAAAAGACCTTAATCCAGTTTTAAAAAGTATTGCTAGAAAACAAAATCCTGTGTGGGCTCAAGCTTCACAAAAGGTCTTAAATGAAAATAAACATTTATTTAAACTTTATACTCCAATAAATTTTTAATTTAAAAAAGAGAGTAGTTATATTCTACTCTCTTATTCATATTTTAGATCAAGCTTGACATAGAGATTTCCCCTCTGTCTATTCCCTAATGGCATTCCTTTATTAGGTACAACAAGCATTCTTTGAAGTGAAGGTTTTTTTGGTACATCTACTGTTACATTATTTCCAAATAATTTTATCTTTAGCTTTTTACCATCACGTAAGTGCTCATACAGAACAGGTAATACCATCATTAGACTTGCACCGTTTTCAACTAAAGAATAATTAAGAGATTTTTGTAAATCAAGTCTGACCATTACATTATTATAATCATTTGTTATTGGATTATAACTACCTACCTTCCCTAACGGTCTTAGTCTATGTAGATTACTTACATTTGAATTAAATTTAAAATCTTTCTTTGTTCCTAGTCCGGTAGTTGTAAATCCTTTACCTTGACATTTATAACAAATAGTGGCGCGGTTTATAATCATATACCCTTGTTGTTGTACATGTACTTTTTGTCCTGTTCCACCACACTCTTTACAAGTTTCTACTTCATGTCTTTCATACATATTAAAAGATACTAAAACTTCTTCTTCATTGTATAAATTCTGAATAGTTACTGGACAAGAAATTTCTTCATAGAAATCTTGCTGATGCTGTGGATTAAACCCAAAATTAAATCCACTCTGTCTAGCAAAGTCTCTCATCATATTATTTATATCATCTTGATTTATATCATCTTGATTTATATGATGGCTTTGTTTATCTTCATCAGACTCTATTCCGTTTTTAAGATTCTCGTACGCTTCTCCAATATTCTTGAATTTTTCCTCAGCTATCTTTTTTTCTTCTTCTCCCTGATGCTTGTCTGGATGCCAAGTTTGTGCCATTTTAAGATAAGCTTTTCGGATTTCTTCTTGTGAGGCACCTTTATTTAAGCCTAAAATCTCATAATAATTTTTCATTAAAACTCCATATTAAATCTTGATTCTTATACCAAGATATTTGATTTAGAGCTATATTATTAATATATTGTAATATAACAGATAATTCAAGGAGAATAAAATGATTAAGCAAGAAGGAGATAAATATATAGTATACTCTGAGTCTGGTAAACGATTTGGTGAGTACTCAAATGAAAAAGATGCTAAACGTCGTCTATCACAAATGGAAATGTTTAAACATATGAAAAAAACTGCAGCCACACCTAAACTAAAAAATTTTTTTGCAACAGAACCATCATGTGTAGTTCATGGTGCTGGCACTCAATGTGTAACTGGAAGAGAACCTTCATTTTCTAAAAAGGCTGAAGAAATATTAGAAAAAATAGCGGTTAGTCCCAAATTTTTACGTAAGGTATTATCTAAGTCTATAAATTCACTTAATCATACTGGGCTTGAAGATTTTACTAGAATAAATGAAAGTATAGGAAGAATGGCTAGTGATATTGTAAAGAAAAATATGGGATCTAAGTCTGTTGTTTCAAAATTAGATAGAGTAAATTTAGATGTTTTAAAACATGAATCAAATAGACTTGGTTCAAAATATTCTTATAATTTAATGAAGAAATTAAAGAAAAATAAAGATTACTTAAATCCTGGGCTCAATTAATGAATAAAGCTGACAAAGCATTTATTAAATTAGCACAATATTCAAAACCTACTACTGATTTCTGGAATGATACCATTCTACAAAATGTTGATTATGCCAGATATTTAGCTAAGCATAAATATAACTTGGGTGTTGCTGGAGTTAAGATGGGACTAAGTCCTGGTAAAATACTAGCGCATGATTGGAGTAAATTTAAACCTAAATCGTTTGATGTATATGAAGATTTCTTGTATGGACCAACAGGTAGAATAGGAACAAACTCACCAGAAACATTTAAAGCTTTCAAGCAAGAATTTACTAAACATTATGGAACTGAAGTGCATCATAACCATAAACTTGGTTTACCTGAAGATATACAAACCCAAATAGAGTCTGTGGCTGACTGGTATTCCGTTGCCAAATCCAATGCAGATATGAAGGGTCTAGCTTTTCCAGATTTTGTAGATTGGTGGGATGCTAGAAAAAATTCCTTTTTAATGAAAGGCACAATTTCAAGAGAAGTATATGAACAAATAGAAAAAACTCTTGCAAAAGATTATAATATACTTACCTACACTGCAAACAAAATAAAGGAGTTATTTATATGAATAGAGCAGAAGTAGTATTTGAAAAATTAGCTCTAAAGATGCCCAATAAAAAAATTATGCGATGGACTACTAACCAATTAAAGTTGTATGATATTGGTAAAATAGTAGTACCTTTGGAAGAGGGTGCAAAAAAAGTAGAATGGAAGCCATTAAAAGACTTGTTAAATAATATAGCAGTCAGTACTGCAAATCGTGATTTATCGAGAGTTGCTGGTACAATCAGAAAGGGACCTGATAAGAAAACTTTTGTGGTTTTAAATACTGATATTTTTAATAAATACCCTCGTGCAGGTAGACGTGCTATTATAGCACATGAAATGTTTCACGCCAAAGCTCCAGAAATGTTGGGTTTCTCTGAATTATATGCTCATGTATATGGAGGCCTAAAATCTAAAGCTGGACTTTTTTCTGAATTTGGCCCACTAGATCAATACATACATTATTTAAAAACTAGGCCTTTACTTGCTGCCGCCGAGCATGGAATTATTGGAGGTGCTATGTATGGTGGTTCTAAGTTGATAAAAGATTTAAAAACAAAAAATAAAGGAGTTCTTTAAATGAAAGACTTTACAAAATATAAGTTAAATATAAAACCTAGTCCACTTGACGATCGTGACTGGAAATATGAATTATTAAAAGGTGATAGTCCTACTACTTTTCCACCTGAACTTGACTGGAGAACTTCTATGTTTGGAGTTAGAGATCAAGGGTCTCAGGGGTCATGTGCTGCAATGTCTGGTGCAGCAGTAAAAGATTGGCAAGAAATACATGATGTGAGTATTAGTGAATACATGTCTCCACAATTTATTTATAATAATAGAGAGGACTTGAATGAAGAGGGCATGTATATACGCGATCTAATGAGTATATTAAAAAATAAAGGAACTTGTAAAGAAAGTACACATCCATATGGAAATTTACATATTCCAGATTCTAATGCATATACTGAAGCAAAAAATTATGTAATTCAAGGTTATGCAGAAGTGTCTTCTATAGATGGATTAAAACAAGCCCTATATGAAAATGGTCCATGTGTTATTGCTGTACCTGTTTATAATTATACAGAACGTATGTGGTATCAATACTCAGGTGATGAATTACTTGGTGGTCATGCTATGACTGTTGTAGGTTATAATTCAGATGGGTTTATAATTAGAAATTCTTGGGGGTCTGATTGGGGAAATGATGGCTATACTATATTTCCTTATGAGGATTGGGGATGTCAATGGGAAGTTTGGTCAACTGTAGATGCCGAGTCTGATCCTGACCCAGATCCAACTCCTGATCCAGACCCAGAGCCTGATAAAAAAGGATGTCTAAGTGGAATTATAGGTGCTTTCTTAATAGTTGCAATTCCACTTTATTTACTTTTATCTGAGGTGTTGTTTTAAATAATGCTAGTCACTGCTGCACTAAAATATTTAGGACATGGATTTGAAAGTGCTGCGTACACTGATAGTAAAAATGTATACAAACAAATTCCTTTAAATAAGGGAGTTTCGCCCAAAGAAATTATTTTACATTCAGAGCAACTGAAAAGTAATATACATGTTCCAAAAAATGTTAATGTTGTATGGCCAAAATTTTATGAACATAAGGGTAAACTTTTTTCAGTAACTCCATTAATTAAAGGACGTGCTTTAAAAGAAATCTATAAAAAGAAAGGATTAGATACTGAAAAGATAAAACAGATTACTTCTAATATTTCTGAAGTAGAAAAAGCTAACAAATTAAAAAAACAACGATTTGATCATGGGGTGGGTAATTGGATTATTAAAGATAAAAAATTATACAACATAGATCCGTATAGTACACAGCATCTAAATAAACCCAATGTAACGCAGAAATTAATGCAAGCTATAAGAGAAAAATCAGATGCTACTTCTAGCGGCGTTATAAAAGAATTAAAAGATATGGACAAAGTTAAATCATTTTCCAGAGATCCTAAATTTCAACGTATATTAAAAAATTACTTTAAATCTAATACATTTAAAAATGTACTGGATTTTTATAAATTTGTAAAATAAATGTTCTGCTTCAAAGACATAAAAACCTTGCGTGTCGTATCACGACAATTTCAGTATAATATGGAGGTAATGGATGGAAAGCTTGTAGAAATTGACCCTACCACCTCCTGCCTTTTATTAGCTCACGTTCCTAATAAGAAATGGAGCTATGATGTTAATATATTAGAAAAACTTGAAGCTTCAGAAGCTATAAAACGAATCAACCCTCTTCCACAAAAATCTGACAAACCTTCTGTATTCTATGCAGTTGTAATTGAATCTGATTATGAAGAGTATATGCGAGATTATGCTTTTAGAGAACTTCCGAGCAAAACAAAAGAACCAAAAATAGAAGATGTAATTAAATCAGATCCAAAACCTCGAGTTATAAATACTGGTGATGCAAAAACTATAAATGGTGCAACAGGAAAAACTATAAACACTTTTAATTATAATCCTTCCTTAAATAGATCTAATGAAAAAACTATTTATAAATTTAGATCTGGTTCAGAACGATACCAATAATTTTTAATTTAAAAAGAAGGGTTATACCCCTTCCTTTGACATAAATTTAAGGAAAGTATTTTTATACTGTTCCTTAAAGTCTGTCACAATCTCATCTATATCATGTTGTACTAAACATGTTTTTGATAAAATATTATTTAATAAAATACCTACCTTTATAACATGATCATTCTTTGCTGCTGCCAACATACTATCTTTTTTACCAGGTATATTTATTTGCTTTAATATCTCTTCAGCAACCTTTAGATTCTCTTTTAATTCCTGTTGTTTCATAATGTTTTAGGTCTCTGAAATATTAATGTAGTTACTTTAACAGAAGGTACTACATCTGGAGTTAAATCAAAGGCAAATTTCCATCCTTCTTTACCTAATCTAGTAAGATCTTTTATACTAAATTCATTTAATGGTATGTTCATATATTCCCAGCAATGAACTAAATTTAATTCTTGTTTTACTATATCGGTTATAGATAATTCAGTACCCTGGTTATCTTTTAAAATTCTAACTTCCTTTATCACTGGCACTTCTCTGTCCACATAAACATATTCTTTTTCTTTTTGTTTAGGTAGTGAAGATAACAAGAGTTCTTTGTCGCTTAATTCTCCATTTTCAAATTTTTCTTTTACTTTTTCATTTGTCTCTTGTGCTTCTTTAACAGCTTGCATCTCTGCCTTTGTTCTTCGCTTTCTCGTAGTCACTACCTTACACCTTCCAATGTTAAAGTTAAATTGTATTCTGCAGTATCCATTGTTACTCCTAGACGTGTTACTTGAAGTACATATGTAAATCTAGAAACTATCCATGATAAACTATATATTTTTAAAAACTCGGACATCCATCTTTCAAATCCTGCAGTATTTAAAGTTTGTTCTAATAGAGCACGTTTTCTATTTAATGTTGCAACATCTGCATCTGTTAAATTAGAATAAGTACCATTAAATTCTGTCTCCGGCAATAATAACCAATCCGTCAACATTCTTTTAGTTCTCCAGGATCCTCTACTCGCAAATATAGTTCTTCCAGGCATTTCAATAGTTCTTGCCACAGCTTCGTAATCATATCTAAATGCAGTTTCTATACAATTAGCTAAAATAGCAATTTGTTCTATATTACTAAATTGTCTAGAAAATTCTTGTAGATTTATGTTTACTGTCATAATGAATTTGGTTGTATTATTTCATCGGCTAAACCATACTCGATACACATTTCCGGAGTTAAATATAAATTTTTACTATTCTTTAGAGTTTGTTCCCAAAACTTTTCATCTTTCTTACTAAATTTAGCTAAAAGTCTATATAGATTTTTTTGTGTAGCAATCAATTGTTTTGCTTCATTTTCAACATCTGATGTAGTACCTTTTAACCAAGATGATATTTCATGAACCATTATTTCAGTATTAGATGCTATCTTTCTTTTACCAGATCCAGATGCTAATACCCACACTGCTGCAGATTCTACATGTCCTATACCATATGTATTTATTTTACATGGTAAAGCTTCTATAATATCTACAAGTGCAGTTAAACCATTTACATCTCCACCAGGACTAGTAATAAATAAATTTATCACAGACTCAGTCGTAGAGCCTAAAGATTCTATTTCTGTGATATAATCTCTTAGCACATTTACTCGTTCTAATAAGAACGGAGCTGAAAAAGTATCTATTTCTCCTTCAAGATAAATTATTCTTCTATCAAAATTTATATTATACTCTAACTGTTGTACTCCAGTCGCAATCAATTTTAATTTATTCATATTTATTATCGATTAAAAAAAACGGCGATTTGCACGCCGTCTATTAATGAAATCTTAGTACTCTATAATTGTTATGTCCACCCCAACGTTTATTGGCTCCAACTGTTCGTGAGCCCAGGGCTATATATTCGTTAAAATGCCCCCATCGAAAAGATCTTCCTGGATATAAATGATTATCTAATATAGTATTTAATTGTCGTCTTGAACGTACACTTAAATGTCTATATTCGGATTTTGTAATCCATACCTTTATCCAAGATCCTTCTCCAGTAACATCAATGCCTTGTAATTGTCTATTCAAAATTTGATAATTAAAAACTTCATACAATTCTGCAGCCCTAGCTGCAAACTGTGTATCAAAATTTAAACTACTAAAATGATTTACTATCTTCTTCCGGTTGTCTTGTAGTTTTGTTATCAATCTTGTACTTGTCAGCATTTGTCTTGTATTTGTTGTACGGTTGTTTCTTCTTCTCATTTTGCTCTTTTATTTCTTGTAATCGCAAGTTTTCTTCTAATATCTGAGCTTCTGGCATATCTGGTGGAACATCTGCTTCCATTATACGCGGATAGAAATCTAATTTATTTCTACGCTTATAGGCTTCAGATATATACCTTGCTGCATTACGACTCAGGTATGAACCTAATAATGAACAGCTACTTCCTGGACCATCTGGATAATCTCCATCGTATACTACTATAATAAAACTCATTTAATTATTCCCTAAATTGTGTAACCATATTTTTGTAATTATTGGAAATTGTTCTAACATTATCTCTTTCATAGCTATTGCATATTCTCTAATTTCCCATTGTGCATGTTCATCATCTCTAAGTTCTATAAAGTTCATTATTGCTTGAAATGAAGCTGTCCAGTAAACTTCTGTGTAAATATTTAAAGGTAAAATTATACGTGCCTGCTCTCTTGCTACTCCCATATATAATAAGGCTTTATACTGTTTTATGGTTTCTTTCATATGTAATTCAAAACCTAAGTTAGCTAATTGTTGATGTTCTATTATTCCCTTACTAGCCTGTTTATTATCTTCACTTTGAGCTCTCCATTCTTTAGGAGTATAATAATTATCTTCTTGTATTTCTACATATCTACCTGATATTTCATTCCATGCATGATCTTTTGTTGGATGTGTTGAGGTAGTCTCTATACCGACTACATGTTTATCAATTGTGTTACGACATAATCGATTCCATTATATCTCTTATAATTTCTTATAAGTTCAGATCATATCATCATCTACTTGAGATGTCCTGCGCTTCGAAATCTCTTGATCTCTACTATTGATCGTTGCACCTTCCTAATATTAGGCTTGGCTCAGAATTACCATATCTATTGACTTAGGCTTTTTCTGAATTCACAGGATTCCTATCAATCATCACTAATTGTAGGGGCAATTTTATAAGTTTTATCTTTCTCATCAAAAATGATCAGTTTTTTTACAAATTCTGTATCACATTGTCAATAGACAAAGCCATTAAAAAAACCACTGTCTCATCACAAACTCAGGTGCTTTAATATGAAATTGCACCATAACATGACGAAAAGGAGAATAGTGTTTATTCTCAATAAGATACTTGATAAGTTTTTCGTCATTCTTATCAAGCACTGTCTTCCTTTTTCCAAAAGATACTCGAGCAGAATTAACAACAGTTAAATCTGTTCCAAGTTTGTCTACTACATCTATAAAACCTTTATCCAATATTTGTTTCATCAGTGCTTATGGTTTCATCAGTGCTTATGGTTTCGTCAGTACTTATGGTTTCATCAGTGCTTATGGTTTCGTCAGTACTTATGGTTTCATCAGTGCTTATGGTTTCGTCAGTACTTATTATTTTATCTTTTGATTCTTTATATCCAAAATCAGTGTCATTTAATTCTCGATGACATTTTACACATAGCATTGGACCTGATATTGGTATTATTCCTGGTTGACCCGTCCCAGTCATTAAAGCTGATACTTTTCTTACTTTCATTGTAGGAAAAAATAAATTTGAATCACAGTCAGGATTTGGGCAAGTAAATTCTGTAGATGAATTATAAACAGTTTTTGGATCTATGTTTAAATTGTTTTTCATAAATAAAAAAGCCAGCTTTCGCTGGCCCATGATTAATTTTATTCTGCTGTAGCTTGTACAACCTTAATCTTGACAGTTCTATATTCTTCCATCACTGGAATTTTTACTGTTAAAACACCGTTATAAATTTCGGCGGTTACACTTTTTCTATCAAATTTTTTAGGATCTTCTAGATTAAAGAAATTTGAAAATCCTGGCAGTAATCTTCCGTCACCAATACTTTTCTTTGGCTTACCAACTACTAACACACCATTTTCTCTAGCTTCAATAGTTAAATCATCAACAGTGTAGCCTGGGGCTACCATATCAACTTGAATGTAATCTCCTTTAGACTCTGCTACAAATTTTGTTTCAGGATAATCAGGAACCTTTTTTAATATATTCATATTTATATGCTGTTTTGTTTGTTTAGTCGTTCTAGTCGAATTCGTTTTCTTTCGTCTTCTACTTCTTTATTTTGTTTAGTTAAAATTTCTTGAAATAAATATGGATCTTTCTCAATATTTTCCAGAATTTCACATCCAAGCTGGCTTAGATTTTTAAATCCTTCTTTATCTTCTGGTAATTCATATTTAATATCTTTTACAAGTGTAGGATTTTTTAATGCCCTACCTTCAGCAATACTTCTACCTACTTTGCGTGCGAAATTATCTCGTGGACCGCATATTGCCACACCAAATTTTACTTTATTCTTTTCTGCTTCTTTATCGTAAACACCTACGATAGTAAATCTTCTGCCATCTACAGTTTCACCATGATGAATTGTTCTCATTATTAATCCTTTTCCCCGATATCTTCATTCAGCATATCGTTAATTTGTAGTTCAAGCATCATTAGGGTTGCATATTCTGCCCCCTCTTGATTAAGTATGATCTTTTTTAGACGTTCTAATTTTGCCTTTATTTCATACTGTAGTTCTCTTTCCGACTCTATTTTCTTTAAATTATTAACAATAAAATGTTTTATTGTGTATACATTGTCGGCTTCTTTTATCTCCTTTCTGTCTTCCGAAACTTGTTCTATACCAAAATTTGGTGCTTCAGAAAGTCCTTGATATTCCTCATTATCTTTCATAATACGACAAATATCAATGAGAAAATCATCCGCATTTTGATTATCAACTTTAATATTTGAAAGCTCAGGCATATTACCTGGACCCAATCCTTTTTTATTTTCCATTAGCACAAGATACCTCTATTGTTTATTATAACATAAAAAAATTTATTACTTAATACAAATGGAAGGACAGGTTGCTCTGCTCTATCCATTTTTAATTGTGGGATTTCTTAGTAATATTCTACCTTCTTATTCCCAAATTTACACAAAACTAGCCTCTCTTTCACAGATATCTTCCCAGTTATATTCTACTAAGAGTTTTTGTGTTTTTGACATAAGCCTCCTTATTTTTTAATGTAACCTGAGTCTGAGTTTCGCCCCCAAGGCTCGAACTTGGACAGTCAGGTCCAAGGCCTGATGCACTACCTGTTATGCTAAGGCGAAATAATTATTTTAGTTTTTGTCTTCGTAGTTTTCTAATAATTCTACTTCAGCTTCAGATAGTAATCTCCCACATATTTGACAATAAATGAACATTGAATTTCCAGACAATGCCACATTACCTTCGTCATCTATATGTTGACAGTTTACCAAACTATCTTTTCTATTTTTTTGTATGGCCTCTTGCTCATCATATAGTGCATCTATTGTTACACTAATTGCATTTAATCTGCCATCCATAGAACCAAGATTAGAAAGAAACTCTCGCTGTTTTTCTAAATTTATTTCCATTGTAAATTAATTTGATTATTAAATATTGGCCACCAAGATGGTGGCCTAAATTAGGTTACTGTAAACAATATTGCAACTTTTGTTGACACACAAGTTGTAGTGAGATTTATGGCGGTCCCAGACGGATTTGAACCGACGAACTCCTCCGTGACAGGGAGGCGCGATGGACCAGACTACGCTATGAGACCGTTTAAATCTTTTCTAAAAAGTACGCAGTTAATATCACAATACCACAAAAAATTATTAGTCTCATAAAGGGCCTATATGTAATGGTCTTGATTCTTCAATTCCATTTCTTATTGAGTCTTTTAATTGTTTGTAGTCAAAGCTCTTACTAAAATAGATACTAGTTAGTATAGCAGCATTTAATGATTGTCCATCCTCACTTAGGTATCTAGTATTTATACCTTCCTTAAATTTAGAATAGACATCAAGTATATGTTTTATTTTTTCTTCGTTAATTTCCAATTACTTTCAACTCCTATAGTCTAAAATATACAAGAGCATCAATCATATGTTCTCTACATTGATTAACAGTTACAGTTTTGAAACAGATATTCTCCCAAATCTGAGTCATCTAACTTCCAATCTATTTTTAGTGATTTTGTTTTATACACAGCAAATAGACCTACTCCTGTAGCAAGCAAAAATATTCCTGCTAGCCAGAATTTTGTTTTCTTTTTCATGCTATCTTCCTTGAAATGTTTTGTAATTAATATAATGATCTTTTACTTCTTTAGGTAGTCTAACTAAAACTCTACTAGGAATTGTTTCAAATGTTATTTTAGATAGAATTTCTCTCAATCTTCTATGTTGTAATAAACAATTAATTAAATCCTGTAGGTTAGTTCCTCCTTTTGAATCTTTATTTTTATTACAATTTTCACAAGATAATACTAAATTATGAAGTCTATTACTACCTCCATATTTTCTTGGAATAACATGGTCAATAGTCAGTTCTCTATCTTTATACATAGTAAATCCTCTATGACAATAGACACAGAAAGGACCGTCCGTATCAAATAAATGCTTTTTTATTTGAAGATTATTTTTTAGGTTACCATAGATATAGAATAGTTCCACATCATGTTCCTTTCTTTTAAATTAAACATTGTTAGTTACTCTATTCTTATACCATAATTCTCTTGTACCCCGACCAGGAATCGAACCTGGATAGTCGGTTTCACATTTGTGTTAGTTTCCTAACTCTGCGGACTTTCTCTTCACCCTTCTAAATTAGTTTAGGTGGTAACCGTTAAGTCTCTACACTTCACTTGACTAGAATCGTAATTTTGTATATAAGTTCGGGTCTAGTTTTAGCTCGAGATTGCCATGGAGAAAATTATGAATAAATGTACATACTGTAAAAAATTACTAAAATAAATTCTATTAATAATTTAGTTGCTTTATGTCCAACCCATCATTGGGAATTTGATAACAATTTAATTTCTCTTTAGGTTTCCTCGAATTTGATTACTTACACTTAAAAAATTTCTTTTTTAAGGCCCCATTTTGAGAAGACCGAAGCACTATCCATTGTGCTATCGAGGCATTTGTACCCTCGAGACGGGTCGAACGCCTATCACTTGATCCGTAGTCAAGTATCCTGTCCATTGAACGACGAAGGCAAATAGTTGATGTGGGGCCCTGTTGCCAGGTCCCTGAGGTTCTGATCATTCCCTGTGTATCCTCTGGCTTTTTTTAGTTGCTACTTGAGTGATACATGCGATGCAGAGGCCCACACCATATTATCGTTTAAACTGTAAAGTATTTTTTACTTCTTTCTTTAACATCCAATCATCATAATTGTTATTAAACATCCAATTCCATATTATGGATTGAATAATAAAATATGTAAAGGCGACTAATACCCATACAAGTAATGAAGGACTCATTGATATAAAAATTAGTACTGCTGTAACACTTGCCATAATATCTGCTATTATATTCATTCCTATTTTAATCATCTTGTAATGATGCCAAGCATCATAAAATTGTACTGCTTGAAATTTCCAAAATAGTATTTTAGTCAAGCGCGGAATACGATTTCCATTTGCATCAAGTATTAATTCTCCGTTTTCATCAGTACTCCATTTATTTTTCCAATCGGACTTATACCACCAATTCCAATCAAAGCCATATTTTTCCTTTGTTGTTTCAGGTTGGTAGAATACACTAGATGTAAAATGATGAAGTACTGTATCTTGAACTGCAGAACAATATGCTGCATAGGCTAGTGCTACAAAGCTAAGAAGTAAAAAAAGTATTGATAAAATTATCATGTTTTAATTTGATTTGTTTGTACTGGGTGATGGATCTGCACCACCTATCTCCAGTTTATAAGACTGGTGTTTTTACTACTTAAACTACCCCAGCATTAATGATCTCCAAAAATAAGCCATATGAAAAATGTTATTAGTATGGCTCCTGGGACTGACCAATTTGCTACTGTAATTAACAGTATAAATATTACTATTGATATTAAACAGCTCATGTAATCACCTAAATTTAAATTCACATTTTTCTACACATTCTGAAAAATTTTCATTAAATTGTTCACTTATAGGTACATGTGCAAATCCTGTAACAAGTTCCGTGTCACAATTTGGACATGCATATCTATCGGCAGCCCACACCTTGTATGGTTTTATTCCGTCTTCGTATGTCTCAAGTACATATACTCCAGATCGCACATGTTCCATCTTGCAATTACATTTTGTGCAAATAACTTTACTCATTTTTAATCCTTTCCAGCTTCTTTAATGTTGTCTATTATTTAACTTGTGTAAATGGTGGTTCAAGAAGTAAATCTATAAACTCCTTGATTGTTTTATAAGTTTTGCCCTGAGGTGATATACCATATTTTTCTAGTGCTGTATCTTTTACCCATGCTCTCAAGTCTGTTGCAAATTCATTTGATCTTGCATACCAATCACATACCATTTCAGCTATTGAAACTCGGGGCATATTATCTACCCCACCCCAATATTCTGGATGATGTTTGTTAGTTTGAGTATG
>Ga0172367_10002335_pt1 | contig 26090 bp, 26 predicted proteins | sample Lak10m_FD_114542 | JGI IMG/M metagenome (GOLD analysis project Ga0172367, IMG submission 114542) | Freshwater microbial communities from Kabuno Bay, South-Kivu, Congo - kab_022012_10m | ecosystem: Environmental > Aquatic > Freshwater > Lake | place: Democratic Republic of the Congo: South-Kivu...
GAAGTTGCTCTTGAGCTGTTACAGGAACGCCTTGATACAGAAGTACATCCATTACCACTTGCTGCTTGAGGAACGGAAGCAAATACAACTACCATGAGAAAATACAACGTACTAGAAGCTTGGCTTGACATTACCAAAATTGAAAAGATGAATTCATTTGCGCCGCTGTCAGATGACGACATCGAATTCTGGAGTTCTTATGTTCAATGGCCTGCGACTCAAGCTATATTTTTATCTTTAGGATGTCAGCCCCAATCGAGTAGTGCAAGTAATTTCGATGATATTTCTGATCAAGTTATGCAGCGAATCAGGTTAATCGAGAGTGCTTTGGCTGAAAAGAAGCTTTCATGTATAAAAGTCCCACGAGGTAAAGATGCGACAAGTTATCTTGAGGATTCTGTTGTTGATGTAAAAGAATTCATCCTGTGGGCACGAACAAGCTTTACCACAACTTGTGATGCCCTTTTTACCAAGGCAGATGATAATTACAAGAGTGCTAGCCATGCAAAATCAGGAGCTAATAAAGGAAAAACGAAAGATGATATATTAGATGTGGTTACACAGACTGCTCTTCAAGAGTTAGAGAATGATTGCAAGTGCCAGCACTCTGAACTTGCAGAATATTTATACCATATGAAGCGTGGAAATGGGTTGCCAGCGTTTCCAATACCCAAAAGCAAAAAAACAAAAAAGGAAAACATAAAGAAAGAATTGTGGATAGGGCATATACTTAACGCGACGAAAAAAGCTTTTCGTGATAAAACCATCCCTACCCGCAATGAACCAAAACCTGATGAACCTCGTGGCAGACAATTATGTCCGCTTCACAAAGACTGGACAATACCTACTTCGCAATAACAGCTCTTCCGCATCCTGCTTTAATTCCCCACCCACGTATTTTTTCAAAAAAATCTTCTACCTGTATGCTGCATATGGGTATAAGTTTCTCCCTGTATGCTGCATATACACAGTAAAGTACTGATATCAATAAGTTTTTTCTATAGAATTTTGTAAGCCTGCCCATAAGATATGTATAGCGAAAGGAATTCGCGTTACATTTTTTAAAGGGGTGGAAGTATGTCAGCAACATTTGATCAACTCGTATCACAAACCGTAGTAGCAGGCTTAATAGGTATGTCCGAATCCTGGTTGGAGCAATGTCGATTTCGCGGCACTGGAATTCCGTATGTGAAATGTGGAAGAGCCGTCAGGTATAAGTTGAGTGAGGTGATAAAATGGATCGATGACCATGTTGTAGCAACAGGCATATAGCTGAAAGAACAGGCAGGTTGTAAATTCCAACCCATGTGGCCGGAGTACAGAGACAACGGCTGACTGTTTTACATACAATTGAATATATCTGGTGTTTGCCACCCTTGCCATTACACGTTAATGACAATATTAAAAACCGGCATACCAGTAATCCGAAAAATTGAACAGCAAGACGTATTGTAACAACGAGAGACTTGTCTGTAGCAAGCTTCTCACAACAACAAGGGCGAATGAAGCCCGGAAAACGAGTTAAACATATGAATATTAATTTTTTTAATTCTACTTCAGTAGATTCAGATGGGAAAACACCCATCACAAGTCATGAGTTTTTGCGTCGTGAAAAGATATTACGCGCTCAAAACAGATTGCTGACCCATATCGCGGTTCAAGCTGCAAAGCTTAACTGTCCTCCAGCCGATATCTTTCCAGGCTTTTATGAATTCGACGAAGCTGTCGAAGATGCAACGATCGAATTGTATATTGATTGCAAAGTAGTGAAATAACAATAACAGAGCACTCCCCCGTAACCTGCGGGGGAGCTCCTCACAAAAAGTCAGGTATTATTATGAACAAATCACCACAACCATTAACAGTAGAACTTGACGCTGGTGCGTTTTCACCCAAACACCAAGCTGCTCGTAATATGGCAGAAAAAGGGCTTCCTGTATTTCCACTTCATCCCAATGCCAAAACCCCGCGCACATCATCAGGATACAAAGATGCTACCACTGACGTCAATCAGATCGACGCCTGGTGGTCACTGTGGCCAGATGCCAACATTGGCATGGCAACCGAAGGCTTTCTGGTACTCGATGTTGACTGTAAAGGCGCTGCAGACGGATACGCAACTCTTATGGAACTGGAGGCTCAGCATGGCCCCCTGCCTTCTACTCTAACACAAGCAACACCATCCGGCGGGAAGCATTATATATACACTGCTGCCGGAATTTCATGTCGCACAGGCTGTCCAGGTCCGGGGATCGACATTCGAGGTAACGGTGGTTATATCGTCGTTGCTCCATCTAATATTAACGGCGTGGCATACCAGATTTCAGATGATCAGATTGTCCCAGCACCGGAATGGTTAGTTGCACTGGCAAAAAAACCACTCCTGTCAATTGTAAAACCAAGCGCTGTTACTGAGGGCTCCCGCAACAACCACATATTTCAACTTGCCCTGCAGAGTAAAAACGATGGACTAACCAAAGAGCAGGCTCTTGAAAACGCTTTGACAGATAACAAAATATGTGTCCCCCCTCTTGAGGAAGCCGAGATTACAAAGACAGTTGACAGTGCCTACCGTTACGCATCTGGCAAAAAGTCGGATGCCGATATAGCACTGATTAACGAAAAACACGCAGTAGTCAATGTAGGCGGCAAATGTCGTGTTATGACCCAGATCATTGATCCTGACACTGGCTTGCCAGACATTCAGCTGTCATCACCTGCTGACTTCAAGATATTTTACGGTAATGTGTTCGTGCAGGTTGAAAACAACAAAATCCCGCTAGGGCAATTCTGGCTATCACACCCAAAACGGAATTCATACGCTGGCATAGTTTTCAATCCGGTAACAACACCTCATGGTTATTTCAATCTCTGGACCGGTTTTGCGGTAAAGCCGAAAGCTGGCTCATGCAGACTGTTTCTTGAACACATCCATGACAATATCGCCAACAGCAATGAGGCCGTCTATGTATATATAATAGCGTGGATGGCGCAGACAGTTCAGGCACCAGCAGACCGTCCTGGCGTTGCTCTTGTTATGAGGGGCAGTATGGGTACAGGCAAAGGTGTATTTGCCAACGGCTTCGGTGGTCTGTTTGGCAATCACTATATGCCACTGTCGCAAGGCTCCCAGCTAACTGGCAAGTTTAATTCCCACATGAAATCATTGATACTGCTATTTGCAGATGAATCGTTCTGGGCAGGTGACAAATCGGCTGAAGGTGTCTTGAAAGCCATGATCACGGAACCGTTCCTAATCATTGAGGGTAAGGGTGAAAACGCCTTCAAAATTTCCAACCATCTCCATTTCATGTTCGCCACCAATAATGAATGGTGTGTCCCTGCTGGTCCTCAGGAACGTCGCTTCTTTGTCATCGATGTCGGTGAAAAGCGTATGCAGGACCATGAATACTTTGCAGCCATACAACATGAGTTAGATCATGGCGGCAGAGAAGCTCTGCTGCATTATCTTCTTCACTATGACCTGACCGGCGTCAATCTCCGTAAGTTCCCCCAAACCGCTGCTTTAATGGAGCAGAAGGTTCACAGCATGACCCCTATTCAGAAGTTTTGGTACAGCAAGCTCCTTGCTGGAAGTTTGTCGCTGAAAAGCGACTGGGAGACCGAGGTTCCGACAAAGGGGCTATATATGGATTTTATCCGTTTTGCCGGTGATCTGGGCGTCCGTCACAAGCCTAGTGATGCTGAATTCGGCACACAATTGAAAAAACTGGTATCTGGAATAACTACGGGAAAAGGGCGAGCAAGCATGTACGGTAGTCAACGGCCTAATGTTTACCGTGTGCCACCGCTGGATGAATGTCGTGCAGAGTTCTGCAAGTTTGTAAATTATGCAGTGGAATGGCCTGTTTGCGAGGCTGCAACCACGACCCACCAGGATTCAGAGGTAACTGACTCTGCTTCCGCTGTCTGATTATAACCCGCTTCCACCGGCTCCGGCTGGTGGAGCACAACATGTAGTAAAGGGAAAATTATGTCGTTTAAAAACAGTTTTAAGAAAATGAAATCAGTGCGGGGTGTCGGTGAATGGGCCGGTTACTCCTACAACTGTGGCCTGGGTTGTTCCCATGGTTGCCGCTACTGTTATAGCTGCAGCTTCTTTATTCAGCAGGGCATTGTACCTAACAGGGCTGCGTTCAGATATGAGCGCCCAAATCGCAATCGTATCAACATCGATCAGAGGGCAGACAAAGCAGTAATGTTCCCTTCGGCTCACGATATTACACCAGCGTACCTCGATACTTATTGCCATACCCTCTACAACATCCTCGTTGCCGGTAATAGAGTGCTACTGGTGTCAAAACCGCATTATGAGTGTATCGAGCACATCTGCAGAGAGTTCCAGGCATTCAAAGCACAGATGGAGTTCAGATTTACCATAGGCTCTACAAATCCCGATTTAACCACATATTGGGAACCCGGAGCCCCTGCACCAGAGGAACGCATGAGATCACTGGCATATGCTACGGAACAGGGCTATCAGACTAGTGTCAGTATGGAGCCGATATTGGCTGGTAGAGAAGATGCCGTGGCGACATTTCATGCTTTGTCACCTCTTACCAATGGCACCATCTGGATCGGCTTGATGAATGGTCTTGAGGAACGCTTTGTCTGTGAAACGGAAGAGGATCGCATGCACTTGGAGCAGATCTCTGCACTTCAAGCTCCGGATCAAATGATAGCTCTGTATCATGAATTGCAAGAGGAATCACAAGTAAGATGGAAAGACAGTATTCAGGAATTAGTGAAGTAATTATCACATTGGGGCCGGTCACTCCGGCCTCATATTTCAAATAGAAAAGAGAGAGCTGTATGACAAAATTTTTACGTTATCTGGTCGGCGATATGGCCGCCGAAAAAATAGTGACAAAACCATTTGATAATGAGCATTGGTACATGGCTGACGGCATCTGCCGTCTGCTTGGCATTGAAAACCACAGCCAGGCTGTAAAAAACCATCTTGATGGTAGTGAATGGCGCAAGGAAACCACCTACATAGGCGGTTATGGCAAGAAACACATACTTTTAATCAACAATAGTGGTGTTATAAAACTGATACAATGTGGCAGAGGCGCTAAAGCCCATCTTTTACGCAACAAACTGAAATCTATGCCAGCACACCGCTTGCCAGAGAACCAACAACACTTGATGTCTCGACTTGCGGCATAACGATATGTCCGGGATATGTCCAGGGGAATTGAGTACCCTGGACAGTCTCAAACCGCTAAATATAAGGCTTTGTCCAGGATGTCCAGGCTGACCGGGGTGTTTTGTAAATTCTAAAAAGCGTAACGTAACATAAGGTATAGTATCGGATTCTCTATATTTTTGATTTTAGTTTTAACCTAGACAGCTTGGACAGCTTGGACAAATACAGTGTTTATAGGGGTTAGCAGTGTCCGGGGTGCGTAAGTTAACTTGGACAGGGTAGTCAGATACGTTATGACGTGAATGCCAGTTGTATTTTCCGTTGTCGGGGGCCATCAAATTCACAGAAGTATATTCCCTGCCAGGTTCCCAACCACATTTTTCCATTACGGACAATTACCTGTACTGATGATCCATAAAAGCTGGCTTTGATATGCGAGTCGGAATTACCTTCGCTATGCCGGAAATGCTTACTCTGTGGAATATGTTCATCGCTAAACCATTCCATATCTCGCGCAACATCTGGATCGGCATTTTCGTTGATAGTAATACCTGCGGTGGTATGCGGTACAAATATAGTAACCACTCCATCCTGCCAGCTATTGTTTGATATGACTTCGGCTACTTTTGAAGTTATGGAAACAAACTGGGTGCGCTTGGCTGTTGATATGTTGATTTCTGCTGTTGTCATAATGACCCTCAAAGATGATTTTTGAGAATACTACATGGCTCTTGTCGAATGTGCCAGAACTTCCAACCCTTTCTTTAGCATCCCCTTCCTCGGGTCGCCCAGCTGATGTGTCAGGTCGTCTGTTGCCAGAATATCGGGTCGTATCCCCCTGATGTAATGCCCTTCCCCATTGCTGTTAACAATTCTTGCCGATACTGGCAGTATTATCTTCTCGCCGAACACAAGCGGACCCATTGAAAATGGCTTACCGCACGTTGTTGTACCGACTACGGTTACTGGCATATATGGTTTGAGACCATTGATAACAGCTTCACTTGCTGAACATGTTTCATCTGTTGTCAGCACAACCAGTCTGTTAATGTATGGAGTATCGGGCATTCTCTCAAAAACATAGTCAATATTCCTGTCACGGACTCGTTCTGCATGTTCCAACCGTATAAATGGTTTACCGTCAAGCAGTTGCCCGGCGATCAGGTCTGTCAGTAGCGATGCATTGTCAATAATGCCGCCGCTGTTGTAGCGCAAGTCCAGTACCAGACTGTGGACTCCCGCACGATTAAAGTCAGAGAAATGCTTTTTCATATCCCTGAAATCAGCATTACTGAACCCTTCCAGGTACAGATACCCGACCGGACCATCAGCAGTCGGAATAACTTTGCTCATGGGTTGATCCTGAACAGACATACCAATAGTCAGCGACACATTCCGGCGTATGCCTGTCCGGTCAAGAATATTCATTGATAGCTTTGAACCTGCTTTCCAGTCACCAAATGCCTTCTCCCACGGCATATCATCTGGAATGTCTTTCACCAGTTTGCCATTAATGGCAACAACGCGATCACCCCGACCAAGACCGGCCTTACCGGCAGGAGATTGTCGGTCAACATGTTTCAGGCTATAGTGAATGTTGTCACTACCCCACACCACACCTATATCCTCCTCATCAAAACCATACTTCATATCCCTATATGATTTTGCCGCCATAAGTGAACTGAATCGATCCTTAGTCGGTCGGATTCTTTTCAGAACTGCAGAGAGTTTTTCATATTTTCCGGAACTGCTTCTAACTTCATCATACCAAAGGCTCTCATCTCTCATGACCAGTTCAATAAATTTTTGGTCACCTGGCCATAGTGGCGTAGGTTCAAGCAGGGCAAGCAATCTGACAGCACCATAATTTGTTGTTAGCATGGTAAGTGATAGTGTCAGCCAGACAGCGGTCATGGTAATAACGAACAGCACGCCAACAGAGGCAGCTGCATTGCCCAGTTGTTTCTTCCACCCGGTGTGTATTTCCGGCAGCGGTACCGGGGCGTAAATCATGCCGGCTGTTATGAATAGTAACAGTACACCGACCAGCGGTGTGAAGTGATCTCCGGACGTTGATTCAGGCATGAGTTCCAGCAACAACATGGCACTGAACGTAAGAATTGCTACCCAGTACAATCCGCGCTCCATTTCCTGTTTGTGCAGCCTTATTAGTGCCACTATCAGGAGAATCAACAGGCAGGTGGGAATAGCTGACACCATCTCACTGAAGTGCAAATATTTTTTCAGCGTGTCCCCGATACATCCTGAAAAACCTGCGTATAGCAGCATTGAACCGGCGATACGTTGTGGTAACTGCAACTGCTGCCAATTGCCAAGTATGAGAATTCCTGACAGAAGCATTACCAATGAGGCGAGGATGCTGCACATTAGATTGTCTGACGAAGAGGGTGCGCAGAACATGACAAATACACTGATAACAGAGAGTACCGAGATGTACTGATTGTTGTTCAGGTTGCGGCGGCAGCGACATACACATATGAAGGCGAACAGTGCTGCTCCGAGTCCTGCCATGGTTATGATCCGTTGATAATCAGCCTGAACAGAAAAGTATAAATTCATCCCCCAGGCAGAGAGACAGGCAACAACGAGCCCCCATGCTAATGATGCCGGGAATCGTTCGCTCAGGCGCACAGCTATCCATCCGATCACCATAAATGCAAGGAGACTGCCCAGTAGCATTCCGGATTCGGCATCACTCTGATAGCCAAGGAATGTAAAATCTGCCATATCAGTCAGGGAAGTTACCGATAGTACGATTGATGCAGCAAGCGAGCTATACACCAACAGCATCCCTCTCTGGCTGATCCGCCCGGCTGTCCGCCATGCGATCAGTGCCGTGACTAGCGCAGAAACTGCAGATCCCCAGAAAAAGCCAATTTCAATACAGGGAGCGGCAAAGCTTGCCCATGCAAGAATTACTATCGTGACAAGGGTCATCATACAGATGTATATGCCGGGAGTACGAGGTGCGCTCATGGGTTCACCATTTTTCGAGTATTGTTTAAGCTATTATTCAACGCGGACTGAGTACGTTTTGGGTGACCAACTGATATGCATTGAGCTGGATTCATCCGCTTCGAATTTCAGACTCCCGCCACAGGAGTGGATAAAACCATCCACGCATGTCTCAATTTCTGTAGAACCGCAGGTCAGGCAGAGCGGCAGGGATTTTCTGTTGGCTATCCAGTCTTTCATGGTATGCAGCTGCCATTTTTTCTCTCGCAGATATTCAATATGCTGCTCACTCTTACGTTTTTCCTGACGAAATTTGCTATCAAAGTGTTTTGCTATGTACTCCCAAATATTCTTGCAGGATGGCATTCCAAATTCTTTGTAGTTATCGATGCAAGCCAGTTCAAACTCATCAGCCGCATTCTGGAAATTCTGGATTGCCTCTGTCAGATCTGGCAGACTTTCCACGGCCCGGACTTTTTCACACGTTTTACACCACTTCATTGCGCTGCCGTATCGGACAACAAAGCCCTGAAAATTGCTCTCCACGGTTATTTTCTGTATTAACGGTTCAGATTGTTCGAAGTTGCAGCCGGTGCAGCGTATTTTCATATGATTTGCCCACGTGTACTTGCGTGTGGCATGAAAAAATTTCGGGTGCTCAATGCTGCTGACGATGCCGCATGTTTTAATATAGTTAACCCACTGTTGTGGGTTGGAGATAATATCCGGGTCGTTACCCAGATATATCAGTATTGATTTGTCAGACGATGCCATTATTTTGCTCCTGTGACTGTGCTTTCAGTCGTTATCGTCGTAATACCAGCCCTCATCATTGGAGCGATCCCAAGAGTCATTATCCTCCATAAGTTCATCCATCAGCATATCAAGCTCATGACCGTCATCCTCGTCCAGCTCACAATCATCGTAGTCGTCTTCCGGTCCAGTGCAGTTATATTCGTTCATAATCTCCCCCATACAGTGTCCCATGTTCAAAAAAGATTCTGCTGACAGCCACCACACTTCTTCTTTTTGTGCAGAGATGTCTGAATTTCAATGGTGCGATCATAGCTGCCGAGCAGTGCCGGACTGTGTGGATCATGCTTCAGGCTGTTACTGTCAATCATCCCTTCATTGAAGTTAGCGTAACAATAGGCGCAGCGGAAATGACAGGTGTTGTAGATACCCATGTCTACCGACTCGACACAGCCGCACTCCAGCCGCTGGTTTTTGTCTTTGGCAGATGAGGCGTTTTTGCTGAAAAGGCGGTTGATCAGGCTGCCGTCAATACATGCGCCATGTTGAATTCCATATGAGTCAAGATCAATCGCTTCCGAACAGCTGGATACGGTCAACGGCTCTGCCAGGTCTTTAATCGCTTTCATCAGATTGCCCAATTCAGTGGCGTATTGTGGTTTGGTTATGTCGTACAGTGTTACATTATGTTTCTTCAGAACAGCGTCCAGTCGTCCCTGTCCTTTGCCGTAGAAGTCGTAGAAGCTGATGACCAGCTGTCGTGTCGAGTCCCGCATGAATGGTGCGATCCTATTGATCTGTTCTATGTGCCATTCAACAGGGGTGACGCTGGAGAGAATGATCGGATCGTAACGCCAGATTACCCGCTCGCTGCCGACACGGTCGGCGAGTTCCCAGAATGTTGCCTGCCGTTCTTCAAAGCGCGGGACATTAGGTTCAAAAATCGCATCGTATGGGTTAAGGGTAAATTGGAAGTAATAGTTCAGTCCTCTGTCATCCAGTTCCCCTAGATGTTTCAGCAGCGGCTGCGGGTTCTTGGTCCAGAAACAGATGGCATCCACATCTTCCGGCTTTAGGCTGAAACCTGAGATCTGGTTGCTGTTGAACGGATTGACCCGGTAGAAGAATCCCTCGTGGATCCGGTTCATGAACCAGTCGCTGTAAAATGCCGGGATGTCGGTGCGTCTGCTGGCGGAAATAATCATGGCTTACCTCGCAATCTCAAGAACCATGTGATGGAACTTGACGTTGTATCGTGGAATGAGTCCGTCTTCTCCGGTGAAGAGATGCTGCTGCATAACCTGGGGAAGGCGGAAGTTGGGGCGTATCGCCGATGTACCTGCTATTGCCCTGTTTATTGTAAGTCCTCTGTCGAAGAGGTAGCCGGAGAGTTCATTCATCATCTCCTTAACCTTGTCATACATGTTATCGACAAAAACAATATATTTGCACTGAGAACGGCAGATCAACCTCTCGAAGGTCTCCATTGCGCGCTTCTTGTCGGTATAGACTTCCGTCAGGAAATTCTGGGCGATGATGATGTCTTTGTCGGCTACTCCGCAGGTGCATTCGCGGGCAAGGCATTCTACCACATCACACGGTTTGCTTTTCAGGGTGAACGATGTATGCCCTGATTTGTATGACGGCAGCATGGATGGCACCAACTCCTGCTGAATATGATTCCATCCGGTCTGAAGATCAAAAGCGGTCGCTTCGACGGTTGCAAGGCGAGGAGCCCGCTTACGAAGGTACGCTGCCAGCCCAAGAACTTCCGGGCATGGGCCGCCGCCAAAGAATGCGGTCTTCAGTGTGCCGGAGGTAAAGAGTGAATCCGGCAGATTGGCATTTTCCAGCACATGGCAGACCGGCTCAATATAGTAAGGGAAGTACGCCAGCAGATATGCTGAACGAAACTCGGAATCATCGTAAGGCAGTGTGCGGCCGATAGGTTGGTTGTAGAGCTTCCTGATACGGTAGACTGGCTCCCTCATATCTATCGCAGCAGACGTCAGCTTGGACTCATGGATATTGTTGATGCGGCAGTGCCAGTTGAATACCTGCTGAGCGGGGTTGTGTGATGGGAACAACATGTCGTGCCTCCTGAGTCAGTTTGCCGATGATTTCGGCTTCTGATAGGTGACACGGCAGCGAAAATGGGTTTTTCAAAAAAATTTCTACGAGGTGTTTTTATTTACAGATAAATTTAATGCAACTACCTATGCTTATTTAACATAAAAGACAATATCTTCTCCTTGTAATGTGCATCGTCGAACGCCCGATTCCGTATTCTTCTGAAACACCCTCATCGGAAGATTTATCAAAATCATCGGAAGATTACCGGAAGATTACTAACCACCAGTGTTAGATTGAAAACGTGTTCCTCTTCCGCGTCCTACACGACCTAGCAGACCAAATTCAACTAACTCCAGCAAATCACGATTAGCAGTATCGTAGGTGACGCCAAACTCTTTGCGACACCACCCACTGGCAACATAACCATATTCTTGAACATATTGCAGAATACGTTTCTGACGCTCATTCAGACGTGCTTCCATTGCCGGAGTAATCAGTACAACAGCATCATCAGGTGATTTTAGCCGGTCATAATTTCCATTAGGGCCATACAACGTAACAATAAAAAAACCGTCTTGCTGATCAAGTTGCGGAACATCAAGCCCGTGATTAAGCATTGCATCATTCATACGCGCAAAACCACTACCACGTTGCTCCATTTTGTCGAGAATAGCCAATGTCTGAGCAATTAGCGGATTTCTTGAACAAGGGCGATAGCGGCCATGACGAAGTTTTGCCAAAGTAAGTGGTTTAAGGGGATAACCAGGACTTGAAACTTCGATACGATCCCTAAAAATACTCACCGATATCTTGCGAGAAGCATCTTCATAACTGCGATGAGCTACGGCATTCAGTAAAACTTCACGAAGCGCAGTAACAGGATACTCTTCAAGACGAATGTTGTTGAGCCCAACCACGCGACGAGGATGAAAGGTATGAGTGTCAATAAACTTCAGCACCTGAACCAAAGCATGAGGTATTGGAGCATTTACATTGAGTTGGCCGACTGGTCGCCCGCTAATGCGGATATCATCATAGGCATCAACAAGTATTTCACACTGTGGGAATCGATAAGCCGGTCGGTTGCCAAAAAGCACAAATCCGGCGGTGGTAGTAAGAAGCAAATTTGAAACATCGCTGCAAATTGCTAAACCACTTGCATGAAGTGCCTCAATACCAGATTGCAAAGACTGTTCAGAATTTCTTGCATTAAGCTGACGGCGAAAGTCTTCAATGATTTCCTGATCAAGCTGTGAAATTGTAACGTCGTCAATAATCGCGGTTTCAAATGGCGATGCCGACTCGATCTGGTGTTCACCCTCACTAATATCAACGGATGTAGTTGCAAGAGAAAATTCTTCAGCCAACGTATGCATTAATGCCCTGAACATCTCAGGTTTCAAATCTTCACGATCATGGAACCTTTTATATGTATGCCCTGCTTTTCTTATTTCATCGATCAGGTCACAGGTCTCTTTTGAGCGGTTATCGTCAGACTGGCCTTTGATGAAAATAATGGTCGGAAGTCGCATTTCTTGGGCTAGTCGGTATTCGTGATGTGTTGCCGAAATCAATCCATCCGGGCGACCATATTCGTTAGCTAAAAGCATGACATAAATCGTGCTTGAGCGTAGAGAATCAAGATAGGGTTTAGATGAGGGGCGCGGTGCCGGAGGTTCCTTCTCAAAAAGTACCGGTGTACAATGTTGCGACATAAACGGGTCAGTAGTAATAAGTGCAGCAACTGCTGCCCGTTCCAACTCAAGTTCTTTTTGTACAGAACTGATAAAAACTCTTATTTTAGCGGTCATTTTTATATCCGGATTATTATTTCGAAGCATCTCATCTGAAATTGTATTGTCTTAGCATAATATCAGAGCGGAAAAAATTGATTTTAAGGTTTCTTGGTTCATGAAAGCTCCGTACTTTCAAAAGAATATCGGTATTGTGTCCCGCGAATATCACAGCATCAGGCGACCGGCGCGACGTGCGGCAGTTTCTGGGTTGAACGGTAATAACCCTGCGGCAATAAGGTCGGCATTGATGAAATCCGGACAATTTGCCTCATGGGGTAGAAACTCTCTGGCAAAGGTGGTTTTGCCTGCGCCATTTGGACCAGCAATTACGACTATCTGCATAATGACTCCTCCGAGTTGGATACCAGCCGGATTTTCTCCATATCCCTCAGGTTGGCTTCGTTGGACAGGGCGGAGAAGTATTTGCCGATGTCGGATGTGGCATAGGAGTCACCGGCGTTTTTGAATTCGATGACTTCGTTTTCCCATTGGGAGATCAGGGTGGGGAGGAGGCTGTGCAAGGTGAATGTTGTTATATCGATCATATTTTCTGGTCACCATTGTTTTGCATTTTCAACAAAAAATCATCATGTTCTGTAGGTTCGATCCAATATTCTGTACCTGCTTTTATGGATTGCCTCTGTAGTGGATTAAGGCAATTCGCATTATGCACAAGGATGAAGCGTTTCATGTGGTCATAAGGAGTATATGGATAACCACATTCCCAAATATCAAGCGTACTGAAAAGAAGCGCACTTATGTTTCGGTAGCGAAATATCTTGGTAGTTGGCAGAAAGTATGCGGAAGAAATTGGTTTGGCGGTCGATGTTTTATGCAATAAGGGTCGATAGTTCCATCCATGTTCAATAAATTTTCCTGTCGACGGTTCTATGGCGTAGTATTGTTCTCCAATAGAATAAACAGCTTTTACAGCTGCTGGAATCCCAATATTTGAAACTAATGGCTTAATATCAGTCGGAGAAATAGCAATTATGAAAGGGCAAGAAGGATCTGAATATCCTTTATTGATATCACATATATGTTTTCTTGCTTTGGTTTCAATTGAACTTGTCAATCGAAGCAGTTCCATTCGCTCTCTTTCTTCAAGCTGGATATGTTCAGTAAATTTATGGATTGCGGCTCCTAACGGTATCAATTCATTAACACAATCAGGATTCTTGTCAGAACCTTTACCCGCAACAACGGCCTCAACTTCAAATTTCACATCATCTAACTTGCAAGAAAAATCTGAACCGGCGCTATTCTTTACTGACAAACTAACTCCAATATTTTTTAAGAACCATGCCACCTCAAGTTCCCACCAACGCTGGGATGTGTTAATAGGAAAATCGGATTGAAAATTTTTGTCAGACAACCTGTTAGCAAAATACCACTGCCATATTGAATTGAGATGTTTTCGCCGCTCAATATTTTTGGTCACGCAAAGCTGAGTGAACAGTTCGTGTGGGGTGGTAGGTTCCCTATTGAATAGGTCAGATGGCGTTTTCATTTATTGGATTAACAATATCTATCAGAGAGTAAGCGACGAATATTTTCGATTGCAGACTCCGAAAGATAGTCCTTATACTCTTCAACGCGTTTCTTACGAGTATTATTTAGCATATTAACTAAATATTTGATTGCATCCGCATTCGCTCTTCGTTCGAGTGGTTTATCTTTTATGTGACTTTTACTTTGCCTCCCGTAGTAACTGCTATCTGGTGATTTCCACTCTCTCTTAAACCATTCGAGGTCTCTCTTGATTTCTTGCAATAAATTACTAGGTACTTCCTGTCGGATAACATCCCAAGCTTGCGGGTCGTCCCAGAATTTATTATGTCGCACGGAGTCTGGCAATAAAGATGGTTGCTGTGGTTGCAATATTTGCGATTCATTTTTTACTGAGGAAACCCGGCTAACAACACTGATAACATCAGCTTTGACATCATCCGTTTTGCCTTTAGGCCTTCCACCAAGATCAACATTCTTTGCTTTTTTGAACCATCCTATAAATTCATTCAAATTCCCTTTTAATTGCTCGGCAATTGCAGGTATCCAACGTTCAGCATTCGGCACTTCTTTAACTATTTTATCAATTAAATCATCAGGCGTTTCGACAGTCGGAGGTTCTGGAGGAACATGAGGCTGACTTACACTGACTGCATCAAATTCAAGATCTCGCAAGGGAATATCATGTACAATGCTGTGAACATAATTGTGCATCTTCTTTCTGTAAGTAAATTCCGGCAAGTTATATATCGTTTTCGGAATCTTTGAAAATCCGAACATAGCGCCCCATAGAGCAAATGCAAACCTGAAGTCGCCGATACCTTGATCAACAAGAAATGTTTCAAGTTTATCAAGATCATCCCCTTTAAGTACGAATGCAGCAAAAGATTTCAGCGTAAGGCTGTTTGATGAATTGAAGTCAAATGGACTGCCACTTTTTATGTTGTTCAGCAGGTCATTAATGTATGCCTGAGTTGAACTACCTTCCCATTCATTACCCATGAGATTCTTGATTGCCTTGGCTCCATCCATAGCCACGTTGAATCGGCTTTCATCAAGCTGACCTGAAAAATCACTTGGCAGGCAGTTCGTGTTGAATAGCTTTATCAATAGAAGTGAAGATTGCATATCGCTTTCATGGCGGTATTCCAATGCAGCGATCTGTCCTCGATCGTTGACAATTCTATCGCCCTTTTCTGGTTCAAACCGTCGCCGCCCAAATCCTTCTTTCGACCACAACTCATCAAGGATGGTGCAGGATTCAAGAGCATGACGGAATTTTTCCTGATTCCCTCTGGACGGATCATTAAGCATGGCGGAAATTTCATTCCTTTGCTCCTTTATCACCGACCTGAATCTAGCTACCTTTCCATCAAGCGATTTGTATGCACCAAATATGTATCCGCAAACAAATCCCTTGAGCCGGTTAATACGCATATCCGACTCACAACTCCTAAGGGCAGCCTCGCTAGGTCCGTCACAAATCTTATCAAGCATGTCCCGCGACCAGTTAAATGAATCAACCTGTTCAAAATCGACAACCTGTAGCTGCGATTGATAGAGACCGACCAATTTTGTTGTGAGACTAGGTTCCGCCTTAATCAGGGTGATTTTTTTCGCTTCGGGAGTGGCAAAGAAAAATTCTGTTGTTGCTGGGTCAAGATAAATGGTTTTGTCATAGGCGCAAATATCTCGAATATCATGGTCCATATCAATGAGGCGATCCGCGCGAATGCGAATGACAAGTGGGAAATTATCTCGGTCGGCATCCATAATTGAAAAAAACGGATAGCGTCTATAGAGAAGTAGCACATTTTTGAACGGATTCGCCGGTACGGTTTCAAGCTTGTTATAGCCAAACTTGCGAGCCGTATAAACAGTAGCAGGTGAAACCGAACCCGTTGACAGGATATTGTTAAAGTTCAGTGTTGTAGTCGGAAGGTAAAGATATTTCATGGCATATCCTATTCATTATAGAGCGACTTTTTCTGAATCCAATGTGGTCAGATAGAGATCTTTCGGAACAGCATCAAAGTAGCGAGATAATTGGGTTGAATACATTACAAAAAGGTGCCGGTAGCTGCAAGTAATTGCAACATACAGGGGTTCTATTCCCATCCTTTCATGTGGATTACATTCCGGTAGAAACACAGCTTCAAATTGCAGACCTTTGGCGCTGTGGTATGTCAAGAGCTTAGGGTTGTCGCTGGAAAAATTCATATCGGACACCTTGTATCCAAGATTTGATTGGTCTCTAAGATGCGCCTCGATTTGATGGCCATTACTTTTCAGATAGTCATACGCTTTTTGCAAAATAGACTTTTCGGGAAACAGTATGGCAGCTTTGGTAATTTGCCGATTATTTATTTGCTGCATTGCTGCATCAAGCTGTTCCTCAAGGGAACTGAATCGAAGTATTCGGGGTAACTCTTCTCCTTCCTTTGTACATCTTCGTACAAGGTCTTCATCACATTGCATATGAGCAGCCAGTCGTGCTATTTTTTTGGGTAACCGGTGATTAAAAACTAGAGTTTCTGGATGAATTCCTGCTTCTGCTGCTATCGAAAGTATGTCTTGTGTAGGTTTAAGGTTTCGGAATATTGTCTGCGCGCTATCACCCCAAAAGAGGAAAGCCTTCTTTGAAGCTTTTTTAAATTGTGATATTTCCTCACGTGTAAAATCCTGAATTTCATCTACGATAATGAAATCGGCAGATGGACACCCTTTTTCCTTCCATTTGTAATGATACATAAAACGTTCATCATCGAGTCCGATATATTGAATGGCTTTTGACATGTATTGGTGCAACGCTCTTGTGAATACGATAAAAATATAAGAGAACCCTAAATTTTTGATTTCTTTAGTTTTCCAAAGAGCTAATATGGTTTTGCCACTCCCGGCGCAACCAGAAACAATCATTGAACGACCACCGGCACCATTATTGTTGCCGGCTCCAGCAAGAGCCCTTTTCTGGAGTAATTGTACTTGAAAATCATCAAGTTCACTTTGGTCTATTATGATATCCTGTTCTTCCATATAAGTTTAGCCTCCTCTGACAGTTTCAAATTGATTATCCTGATAGTTGCTCACCATCACCCCAGTAGAACCAGCTCAAGGTTTCAGTTTTATAGCAACAAACATCTTTACCGAGAAAAGATGATAAGGTTTCGCGCACCTGCGGTTTAAGATATTTTGCTTTCGTGATGTCAACGACTATCATGTATTCATGTGTTGCAGCAATAGTTGGAGGAAGTTCCTCATGCCTTGAATCAAAAGCTGATATCAAAACGTGTGGCAAGTTATCGTTACCAAATACAGCTGAACAAATCGTCTGTACATATCTCACAAGGCTTGCTTTATCCTTGTCATCAATGACTGTCGCTTTTTTTCGGATGCCCCATTGAACTTCTGCCTCAAAAAGACTTGAAACAGCAACTGGCTTGTGTTCTTTCAGCTTTTCAAGACAAGCCCCATCATCGGGATATATGAATTTCTTGTAGTTTTTTTCAAAAGCTTTGGCGCATTTATCCAACACCCCGCGAACCGGAAGAAGCTTCCCATGACGTTCAACCTCCCCGGTCGCAATAAACATCGGAATATGCTTACCCTTCGCCAGTGACAGGAACGACAGATAAACCGGCAAACCAAGGGATCGGTCGTGGGTCGGCCTACGGGGATTGATGAACGGCCAGAAGAAAAAACGGCTGCCGGGATGAACATTTTCCGCAAGCTCGGCAGCAATGGCAACGGCATCAAGGGCGTTGGTGTTCATCACATCCGCTGCCCACGACGGATATAGCGGCGGCGTAGCTCCTCCAGTTTTTGCAATCAGCGCATAATAGATCGTGTCACTCTTGCCGTTCTCATACTCATCCAGCACCGGAAAGGCAGCCCGATCCCAACGCCATGAAAGGAGTTCATCCAGTTGAACATCAATACCCACAAGTTCTGAAATTGCAATCTTACCCTGAATCCAGCCTGGAACGTCCTTCGGCGCTTTTACTGAATTCAATAGGTAACTGCCAAAACAGACAGAGAGTAACTGCCGCTGCATCTGATCATCCGGTAGCATTGTCATGATCTCGTCTGCAAGCAGCGCGAAACCAGCAGGATCATCACCCCAGATGGCGTCATGGGGGCGCAGGAAGAAAGTGGCCTGTTTTCCAAGTAAGCCCTTACGGATGCCGGATATAACCTGCTTCAGCTCCCATTTGAAATCAATCATGGCTTCACCAGGATAAATTTCAGGTTTTCGATTGTACTTGCTTCCTTTGCCACCGACTTGAAAAGAATGTCAAAGAACGGTGAACCATTTTCGATACAGCTCTGGCACTCACATACGACATTTCCATTCATATTGAGTGATGCCACAAGGAATAAGTCTTCCTGCTGGGTTTCATTCAACTTCCCGGCAACGTAGTAATCATTATCCTCCCAGTTGTTTTCAGTAAGCGTTGCGCCGACCGTTTTTATGGTGATTGCACCGTCCTGGTGTTTTATGACCACATTCACCTGTAGCGGGATGCTGGTGGCAGCGACAACCGGAGTAATACCCTGTGGATCACGCGCATCAGACAACAGCTCAACCAGTGACTCGGTATACTCCGGGAGTTTAAATTTTGAAAGCTTTTCGTAAACTTCTGCCAGCGTGCCGAATATCTTCTGGAGGAATGCCTCGTTTTCTGTCAGGCAAACCTCTTTTTCTGCCATAAGTTGTACCACTGCCGGCATGGCAATCTCCGCACCGACTGCGACTTCTGTAGTCCTGAACCAGTACAGAATAGAATTCTCGTCAATATCCACCCGAAGTTTTTCGGATTCGCTCAACACCGACTGTACCTCATCCTGTTTGACCCCTCCGAGGCAATAATCCAGCATATCCTTGTGGATAGTGTAGATGTTCCATGCCTGGGCAAAACCGAACCGGCTATCGGACAGCACAACATCACCATCATCAGCAAGACTGGTATCGTGATACGTCTGAGCCACCTTGAGGGCATTATCGTCAATTCCAAGTAAAAGCACTCTTGGTGGCCAATAGTAGTTACCATCTTCCCGCCAGTGACAGAGATCATCCTTTAGCGACCACACCTGCCCCTCAACCGGCTTTGTTCCTGTCGCCTTGTGCACCGAATCAACGCACAGTTTTCCGGCAAGAGCTCGCCACGAATTCCTTGTTGATACGGATGCAGTTGCTCTGCTGCATGCCGGGCAGATCGTCAGATGTCTTTTGACCTCGGCTATTGGTTGTTCTGAAAAAAGCATATCATCACCGGGGCACGAACGAAGACGCCAGGCTACCTGCCATGCCAGCTTCCTCTTTAGTGCGTTGATAGTTGGTTCCATTGGGATATCAGTCCTCATATTCCTACACGGCCCCCATGATGCTTTTTGCAAATCTGAACTATCTTTTCTATAAAAATAAGTTGTTCTTCCTCATCTTCTGCTGCAAATCCGGGCAATTGCGCATTGCCCCATAACGACCAGAAACGAAGGATGTGAGTCTGTGCAGACTTCAAATGCTTTTCAGCGATATGTCGTGTTTCTCCTGTTCTTCTGGCAATCTCGCTCAGGTTCTCTCCATCCGCCGCAAGCAGGAGAGCTTCGATCTGCTTCTCCTCAAGCCCTTCAGCGCATTTCTCCGCCAAGTCAGAAAGTTCCGTTTCTATAATGTCATAGTCAAGTCGCTCGGACTGGCGGGTGAGTGAACCAAGAGGATCCCCGGCAAGCTGAACCGGCTTCATTTGATCCAAGGTGCGGTCTCTACTCCCGTCTTCTCCGTTGTCAGAGCCAAGCTCTTGTCGCTGGGCAAGAAAGGAATATTTGGCAAAGATAAAGCGCGTCAATTCCTTGAGTGGGTGGAGATATTCAGTTTCGTATCTGATGGTGGCTTCATCCCAGTAAAATCGGGATAAGAAAAGCATCCCGGCCTGAACCTCAGCATCTGTATGCGATAGTGCAGGTGAGGCCCAGCCGTCAAATGCTTGCCCCCAATAGGAGTGAGGCAGAAAATCAAGTGCCTCTTTCGTGGAATAGGCAAAATATGAGCCGTAGTCGGTAGGGAGATAACGAAGGGAGCCTGCCTCTCCGGCTTTCGAGATAATCTCGCGCAGATGGCGATGGTAGGCGTGAAAGGGACTGACCGGATAGGTGCGGCGTTTGTCCAGTATGTGTTTAAAGAATTTGGTAGTTATTTTTGCTGATACGGCCGATATATCGCCGGCTGCCTGGTCTGCGGATATATCATTTACGACGGCAGTCTGGTGTTCCAGAAGGAAGGTTACAAGCTCACTGGCAATGATTTGCTGTAGCTCTGAAGTGCCTGGTGAGACCATATCATTGAAAATATGCTCCAGGTTGATGGAGCCCTTCTGTGCCTTAAATACAATATCGTAGGAGCACTGAAACAGCACAGACTTGCCTTCATCGCTTTTCAGCCATTCAACAAGGCCGTTTTTCATCTCATGCCTTCCTTGTACTGCTCACCGACAATCTCATTTTCTCTGACTATTCCGAAAAAATTACTCTGACCAACCATGTCGTTATTCGGTGGCAGGTTAAAGGTGTACGGATGGCAGATGTAGCCGTTGGGATGAAACTGCTTCCCGTCAGGTTCAAGAGGCAACCCATCTGGAATCATGCTGTATCCTCTGAAATTTTTTGTGGAACAGGGACAGAAACGATAACTGAAGTTTCCTTCGCGCTTGAGGAGAATGACCGGGTGCGTTGCAGAATCAGAAAGTGTTTCGGAAGATTTTCCGCCGGGAAAACCACCACAGGTTTTGTGAAAAAGGCCCTTGTCACTGATTTTAATAAAAAATGATAGCGGTCGCCAGTTAGACGTGGCTGTCACATCAGGAAGTGATTCCCTCAACGCTTCAAGTTCCCGAAACGGATTTGCAGATCGTCGACTGTTTATAACCACTTTCAGACCTCTGTCATTTGTTTCAATACGTTACCGTTTCTACCAGATTTAAATATTCAAAACCAGAAAGAAAAATACCAATCAATTTTTAAAACGTCCATCTGGGGGCCGTGAAATATGGTGAGAGCTAAAAAACTATATAAACGGAGACCGTCATGAATAACCCAAGCAGGAAAATAGAACACATAGCTACGCAACAGGCAGGGCATACAGATGTTCACATCGTCTCATCAATCATCCCTTCATCCTTCTGGCTGGGCGGTCTGAAGATAAGCGTGGCTTTTGATGACACTATGGTCAAAGCCAAGCAGGTCATTGGCGAAGCCAGATATGCACATCAGCAAATAGTGCTCGATCGGAGCGTGGCACCACTGCAGACAGTGGAACAATCATTTTATCATGAGATGGTTCACTGGATTTTTTATGTGATGGGTGAAGAAGATTTGCGCAACAACGAAAAGCTGGTGGATCTGTTTGCCCATTTCCTTTATCAGGCGCACGGGTAACATCAGAATTTGCTCCGCGGGCTGCTGATGAATCCTCTGGGCAATCGTGTGCCGGGTAACCTATTCCATAGAGACAGAAATAATTACCGCCTGGGACGCTAAACGAGGGGGGTACATTGTTATAGTAGCGGCATCATGCACGCGGAGGAAAAATTATGGGTTCATCAAATTCTAAAAGATTACCACCTCAGAACATGGAAGCTGAAATGTCGGTTCTTGGCGGCATTCTGCTGGACAACGACGCCATGTGGAAGGTGACGGAACTGCTTCGCCCGGAAGACTTCTACCGTGAGCAGCACCGGGTCATCATGCTCGCCATGCTGGAACTTGAAAAGAACCATGAGCCGTGCGATCTGGTAACACTTACGTCAGTTTTGCGTAAATGCGGTACCTATGACGCGGCAGGTGGTGCTGCCTATCTGGCTATGCTGGTGGATTATGTGCCGACAGCGGCAAACATAACCTATTACTGCAAAATAGTCCGTGAAACTGCCATTGCCAGGAGACTTGTCAGTGCAGGGACTGAAATTGCCACCCGTGGCACTGATCCGGAAGAGAATGTTACGGAACTGGTTGACTATGCCCAGAAGACGGTTATGGAAATAGCTGACAGCAGTACATCTACTGGCAGTACCCATCTCAAAGAGTTGATGCACTCAACGTTTTTGAAGCTGAAATCACTTTATGAACGAAAAGAACACATCACCGGTGTTCCGACAGGATTCATTCAGCTTGATGAAATGACGGCAGGTTTTCACCCTGGTAATCTTATTATCGTAGCCGGCAGGCCATCCATGGGTAAAACCGCTCTTGCTATGAACATTGCCCAGCATGCAGCCTGTCATGCAAAGGAGCCGTTACCGGTACTGGTGTTCTCTCTGGAAATGGGAAAGGATGAACTTGCTCTGCGCCTGCTTGCCTCAGAGTCGAGGGTTGATTCCGGCAGGATGAAGACCGGTTTCTTTAAAGACGCTGACTGGCCACGGCTGGTAAAAGGGACTGATGCATTGTCAAAATCCAAAATATACATCGATGACTCATCAAATCTGACCGTACTGGAAATGCGTTCCCGTGCCAGGCGGCAAAAAGCGGAAACAGACCTTGGCATGGTTGTGGTTGACTACCTGCAGCTGATGAAAGGAAACAGCCGTCTGGAAAACCGTCAGCAGGAGATTTCTGACATTACCAGATCATTGAAAGCGTTGGCAAAAGAACTGAAAATACCGGTTGTCGCTTTGTCACAGTTAAATCGTAGTATTGAAACCAGAGGAAAAGGCGAGCGCCGCCCTTTGATGAGTGACCTGAGGGAATCAGGTGCAATCGAGCAGGATGCCGATGTCATCATGTTTGTCTATCGTGAAGAGGTCTACGACAAGGAAAATCCGGAGGTTAAAGGCAAAGCAGAAGTCATCATCGTCAAGCAGCGTAATGGTCCGATCGGAACAGTAGATCTTGTTTTCAGGGGGGAATATACCAGATTCGAAAATATGAGCGACCGGGAAGAGTTTGGTTAGTATTCCTTTGTTTAATGACATCATACCAGTGAGGTGGGGCAAATGGGATTTTTTGATGATGTTTTAAATGTAATCGGCAAAGCGGTCAATATTGTCATGTATGCCGCTGGAACCGTTGTTGGCATAACCGTTGCCGGTGCGGTTGAATTTTGCCAGGTTGCATACGAGAAATACGGCGAATACCGGGCCAAGAACAGAGCGGTCAATCTTGCCATCGCCAATAAACCAGTTCATTTACTTACCAGCACTATCAACGACGAAATTACGGAACTGGAACGCAAGAAGAGCCGTGACCGTTCTCTTAATCAGGGTGACAGTCAGCGACTGAACAGCCTGTATGCACAGAGAGACAACTTGAAGGATGAAGTCAGAAAAAACAGCGAGCTTTTTCTGATTGAAAAGATGCAGGCAGGCAATGGTGTGTATGACAGCGTGCATATCAATAACGTCAATACGCACATCCTCCAGTTTCATGTGGGGCAGACTGTCTTTGGAAAACGTTGCCGCCAGTGTGGGCGACCGATGATCCTTCAGTGGAAGCAGGGGATGCAGACGGTTGCCATGTCTGATTTCTTCTGGGGATGTATCGGATTCTATGAAGGTATGAGACACAATGAACCGTTCATACAGTCAGATATGGATCTCTTTACCAGAATCGACAGACCAGAATTTGAAATATCCAGCAAAGAACTCAGTAACATCATTGTGATGCCGGGGCCAAAAGCCAATATCACCAAGCGCATGAACAGCATAAAACAAGAACAAACCGATGTATATCTCTGCCCAGTACACAATGAACCGATGGTTTTGCGTGAAAAGAAGGATGCGCACGGCCTACTTGACCAATACTTTTTTGGATGTCCCCGTTGGCTTCCAGCGCAAGGTGGTTGCAACCAGATTGTGAAATTGAAATCCCCAGCCCAACTAGCAAGTGCATTGGAAGCCTTCTATGGCCGCGGGATTCTGTAGAAACTGAAAATATCAGGAGATTTCAGTAATGATACGCATTCGTAAGCAGCGGGACGTGTGGGAAGTTAGATATCGGTGTAGTGGCGGCTATGCGTGGTACGCCTGCAAGAATCTTGAAGAAGTTCAGCAGACCATTATCAATACAGTGATCCGCCTGCATTGTAATGTGAAGCTTGCTTTGGAAGTAATAAGTGGTCATTCAGAGATCTATTTATACCAAAACGGCAATTTGATTCGCCGTAAGCCGTTAGGCAAAGGAGTCTGCTTGACGCCGCACCTTCAGCAACAAGCTAACCTTGAAACTATAATTCACATGATTGAAACTGGTATGTGGCGTGTTCGCAAATGGAAAACACCCGAATGTCTTGCGGAATTTCCTGAAGATACCTGGCTGCCAGAAAAAAAGGTCAAAAAGAACTATTTGATTCTTGAAACGATAGATGGTGCATTTATACCGTCTTATTTTGAACGTACTGAGTTGATGTGATCCAATAAAATGAATATAAGTCAGATAATTCTGCCATTTTTGTTGTCAGCGCTTTTATTTTTTACTAACTCATTCGCTGCCAATAGCAACTGCCCAGAGCACTTTGTCAATGGTAAAGCCCCTGATATACTAAATCCGAAACTGTCAGTCATGGCTCGTGAGATTTGTTATTCAGGTTATGCAGTTATGCATTCCGGTGTTACCCGTACTCCCATCTATGTTGCCGAACATCTAACGCGTGAGCGCATTCAGCGAGCAAAAAATGTCAAACGCTCCAACAACTTTTACGCCGAGGAAAATTTGCCCGAAGAAGAGCGCGCGGAATTGAAGCATTATACCAAAAGCGGCTATGACCGGGGACATATGGCACCAGCAGCTGATATGCCGGATGAGCAATCCATGTATGAAAGTTTTTCGCTAACTAATGTGGTACCTCAGAACCCAAAGAATAATCGGGGAATATGGTCGCGTATCGAATCCGCTGTCAGGTCGTTGGCGATTGAACGGGAAGATGTCTATGTTATTACTGGTCCAGTCTTCGACAAAAATAATAAAACTATTAGTGAAGTGGTGAGAGTCCCAACCAAGTTATTCAAGGCAGTATTTGACCGGCATGGAAAACTTATGAGGGGATATCTGGTTACCAATGACAACGATGCATCGCCTCAATATGTTGCAATTGAAGAGCTTGAACAAATTGCGTTACTAAAATTCTTTTCTCTCCCCATTTAGTATCGCTTTTATTTGCTGTGGAATAGGTAAGATTTTTTTCAACATACGCTAATTGTCTGGTCTGTCCTGGCAATATGTACGTACCTAGACACCGCTAGCCCTCATAAAAACTACATTTGACCAGGTTGTCCGGGGTGTCTAGGCAATTTCTTATTTCAGAAAATACGGATACGAAAACAAATTCTGGAATCTCACACTACTATATTTTGAATTTCAATTTTAGCCCGGACAGCCTGGACAGCTTAGACAAAGCCAGTAAAGATGAGGCTTCGTATGTCCATCCCCCTGATCTTTTGCTTGGACATGCCTTGGACAAACTTGAGACCTAAAAAACCATCCATATTTCTGCATGATAGCCTTCAGTACTTGCCGCAATAATAACGCTAAAGTAATACACTAATATTATTGGCTTTTGTTGAAATTGGTATGTAGTTGTTAGGAGTGCTAATAGCTGCCGAAATGAGTTTCATATCCACCAGCCGCAAACGGATTTCAGATGTCTGAATTGCTGTAAATCATACCCCCACCCCTCTGGCAAATTCACTCACTGGAAAAAATTGAAACCGTAGCACCATAAAGGAAACGGGACTCCCATCAAATAGTGTACGACCCCGGGGGGTGAAATTTATGTGTTACCTCTATGACACAATCAGGATCAGGCACACACTTCAAGATTGAAA
>Ga0172367_10002336_pt1 | contig 26087 bp, 23 predicted proteins | sample Lak10m_FD_114542 | JGI IMG/M metagenome (GOLD analysis project Ga0172367, IMG submission 114542) | Freshwater microbial communities from Kabuno Bay, South-Kivu, Congo - kab_022012_10m | ecosystem: Environmental > Aquatic > Freshwater > Lake | place: Democratic Republic of the Congo: South-Kivu...
CAGGCGCGCCGTTGGGGGCGGAAACCGGCTTCGGGCTCCGCCCTCCGCCGCTTCCCGCCCCCAACAGAAAAAGCGGACAATTCATGTGCTACAGAACCGGACAAGTCTAAAAACCCGCGACAACTTAGGGTTTGTTTGTGTAGGGTTTGTTTGGCCGCCGGGCATGTGGCTGCCCGCAGGGCAGGCAGCAAAAAAAACGCAACCCGTTCAGAGTTGCGTTGAATCCACACCAAAGGAGGAGGGTGGAGGAGACAGCCAGGGCATCGGCGCCAATGGGTAGTTCGACATTGCATGGCGGCGACGCAGGATGGGTGCATTGTTGCATGGAGATTGTTGCGATGCAAGGGGACCATGGTGCATCGCGCAATTAAATATTCTAATGGCGAAGAATTATGGGGTGAAATTGCCCTTATATATGATTCAATTGATTTTTATCTGGGTGTTTGTGCGATTTTAAAACCGCCGGCGTCGCTCGCGGCGACCCCGTTAAATGATGATCGGGTCACGAAATGCCGCGTTGCGAAATGCTGCGGTCAGGCGCGAAAAAAGGAGATGAAAGATGGACTGCACAGTACGATGGCATGACGGCATGAGCTTTGTTGCCGAGACCGGTAGCGGACACATGGTTTGCATGGATGGTGCACCGGAGGCCGGTGGCCGCAATCTCGCGCCACGGCCGATGGAACTTCTGCTTGCCGGAACGGGGGGATGCACGGCCTTCGATATCGTCCTGATCCTCAAGCGGGGCCGGCACCAGGTGACGGGATGTGAGGTCAGGCTGCAGGCCGATCGCGCGGAAACCGATCCCAAGGTGTTCACCCGGATCAACATGCATTTCGTGGTCAGCGGGCGCGATCTGAAACCCGAAGTGGTCGAGCGCGCCGTGAATCTGTCGGCGGAAAAGTACTGCTCGGCCTCGATCATGCTCGGCAAGACAGCCGAGATCACCCACAGTTTCGAGGTGCTTGACGCCTGAAGGCCGCTCAGACCCGGTAGGAGACCCGGGTCATCACCCGCGACGAGAGCTTCATCGCCATGCGTACCGGGGCCGGCAGTTCCCGCGCACCATGATCCTGCGCAGTGTGTGCGTGGCGCATTTCGTCCTGTTTCATTTGCTCCAGGACTTCCCATGACTTGCGGTCCTGGGCCGGCAGGCGGGCCTTGTGGCCTTCGAGGTGACCTTCGACCTGGCGCTCGGTTTCGGCGAGGAATCCCAGGCTCCAGGCATCGCCAAACTTGCCGGCGAGCATGCCGATGGCCAGCGATCCGCCATACCAGAGCGGATTCAGCAGGCTCTTGCGGCCGCCGAGCTCAGCGATGCGGGTTTCGGTCCAGTTGAGGTGCTCGGTTTCCTCCCAGGCGGCGCTTTCGAGTGCATGGCGGACCGCCGGGTCGCGCGAGGTCAGGGCCTGCCCCTGATACAGGGCCTGGGCGCAGATCTCGCCGCAATGGTTCACGCGCATCAAGGCCGCGACGTGCCGCCGCTCTTCGGCGCTCAGCTCCGCTTCCGGCAAATCCGCGCCGGGCATGGGGCGGCGCGTCGGGGCGCTGGCAAACACGGCGCGCAGGGCCTTGTCGAACTCGGGAATCAGGGCATCGAGCATGGCGAGCGCCTCAATTGACCGTGGGATGCTTGCCCAGTCGCAAGGCATTGCGGCCTTCGTCCGCGGTGACGATGGCAACCCCCTGCGGGCAGAAGTAGTAGCGGCTCAGGGCGGCGTGATGCGCATTGATGGTCTTGTTTTCGATCGGACGCCACTCCAAGCGCCGGGCGCTCGCTTTCGACCAGGTCTTGTCGCTGCGGCCGCTTGCATAGTGTTTCCACATGGGTCCCCGGCAGTCGATTCCCTCGAATGACACATTGGTGGCGCCACCGGTCGTTTTGACCACGAGCGTGTAACGGACGACGCGGTCCTTGCCGATGTCGAGGGAGGCCGAATCGATGAAATAGTCATTCGCCGCCGCGGCGCTCACGTCGATCCTGACGAGATTGGCGTCGGCGGGCCATCCGGGTGGCTGCACGTCGGCGTCCTCCTGCCACTTCTCCTCATCGTCGCCGACATGCCTGTTCTGGTCGTGGCCGAACATGCCATGGCCAAAGCTCTGCGCGTGGGCCGGCGAGAACACCAGAACGGCCAGCAGGGGCGCCAGCAGGCGGATCACTGCGGTGGTTCCTCGGACAAGCCTTCCCAACCCGGAACACGGTCGCGCGGGTTCGAGAACAGCAGGCGGGCAAGTTCGGTCAAGGCAGCCTCATAGACGCCGCGCTTGAACTCGATGACATTGCCCAGCGGAACCCAGTAATTGTTCCAGCGCCATGCATCGAACTCCGGATGTTCGCTGGCGCGCAGGCAGACGTCCGTGTCGCGGCCGACGAGGCGCAGCAGGAACCAGATCTGCTTCTGGCCGCGATAGGTGCTGCGCCATTCGCGGCGTATCCACTGCTTCGGCACTTCATAGCGCAACCAGTCGCGGGTGCGGCCGATGATCCGCACATGCTCGGGCTTGAGGCCGGTTTCCTCCTCCAGTTCGCGCAGCATCGCCTGCTCGGGCGATTCGCCCTTCTTGATGCCGCCTTGCGGGAACTGCCAGGAATGTTCGCGGATACGCTTGCCCCAGAATACCTCATTGCGATGGTTGACCAGAACGATGCCGACGTTCGGGCGAAAGCCTTCACGATCGAGCATGATGCAAATTCCAATGATTGACTGGTGAACATTCTTCCATATTCGCCGACGACTTGAAAGCGGCGATCGGCCCTCGCCGGCGATAGGTAAAATGCGTGCTTCGCCAAATCCTCCGACAGCCATGCGTGCCAGCCAGTTCCACGTTGCCACCCTCAAGGAAGCCCCCGCCGACGCCGAGGTCGTTTCCCACCAGCTGATGATCCGCGCCGGCATGATCCGCAAGCTGGCCGGCGGCATCTACAGTTACATGCCGATGGGCCTGCGCGTGATTCGCAAGATCGAAGCCATCATCCGAGAGGAAATGAACCGCGCCGGCGCCGTCGAACTGCTGATGCCGGTGGTGCAGCCGGCCGAACTGTGGCAGGAGACGGGGCGCTGGGACAAGATGGGTCCCGAGATGATGCGCGTGAAGGACAGGCATGACCGCGACTTCATCATCCAGCCGACCTCGGAGGAAGTGGTCACCGACATCGCGCGCCACGAGATCCAGAGCTACCGCCAGCTGCCGAAGAACTTCTACCATATCCAGACCAAGTTCCGCGACGAGCGCAGGCCGCGCTTCGGCGTCATGCGCGGGCGCGAATTCACCATGAAGGACGCCTATTCCTTCGATCGCGACGAGGCCGCCGCGGAAAAGAGCTACCAGGCCATGTACCAGGCCTACGTGCGCACCTTCGAGCGCATGGGCCTGACGTTCCGCGCCGTGCGCGCCGACACCGGCAACATCGGCGGTTCGCTGTCGCATGAATTCCAGGTGATCGCCGACACTGGCGAAGACCAGCTGGTGTATTGCCCGGATTCCGACTACGCCGCCAACATCGAGCTGGCCGAGGCCCTGCCCCTGGCGCCCGCGCTGCCGGCGCCGGCCGAGGCGCTGCGCAAAGTCGCGACGCCCGACACCGTGCGCTGCGAGGACGTGGCGAAACTGCTCGGATTGCCCATCGAGCGCACGGTGAAGTCCATCGTGCTGGCCGTCGATACGCCGCTGGGCGCCGAGGTCTGGCTGCTGCTGGTGCGCGGCGACCACGAACTCAACGAGATCAAGGCCGGCAAGGTGCCGGGCCTCGATGTCGGCTTCCGCTTTGCCAGCGAACAGGAAATCATCGACCACTTCGGTTGCGTGCCCGGCTACCTCGGGCCGCTCAACACGAAGAAGCCGGTCAAGGTTGTCGCCGACCGCACCGTGGCCCACATGGCGGATTTCGTCAGCGGCGCCAACGAGGCCGGCTTTCACATCGCCGGCATCAACTGGGGGCGCGACCTGCCCGAGCCCGAGATCGTCGCCGACATCCGCAACGTGGTTGCCGGCGATCCCTCGCCCGACGGCAAGGGCCAGCTGGCGATCCAGCGCGGCATCGAGGTCGGCCATGTCTTCTTCCTCGGCACCAAGTATTCCGAGGCAATGAACGCGACTTACCTGGACGAGACCGGCAAGCCGAAGCTGATGGTCATGGGCTGCTACGGCATCGGCGTCACGCGCCTGGTCGGTGCCGCCATCGAACAGGGCCACGACGCCAAGGGCATCATCTTCCCGGCTGCCATCGCACCGTTCCAGGTGGTCATCGTGCCGATGAACTACGCCAAGTCGGAAGCCGTGCGCACGGCCGCCGGCGCCCTGCTCGACGAGCTGCTGAAGGCCGGCATCGATGCCATCCTTGATGATCGCGACGAGCGCGCCGGCTCGATGTTCGCCGACTGGGAACTGATCGGCGTGCCGCATCGCGTGGTGGTCGGCGAGCGCGGCCTCAAGGAAGGCAAGCTCGAATACAAGGGTCGTCGCGACGCGGAAGCAACAATGATCGACGTCGTGGAGATGCCGGCCTACCTGCGGCGCGAACTGCTCGGGTGATCCGGCGCGCGCTTCTCGTCCTCGCGGCAGCCCTGCTGCCGCATTTGGCCGGAGCCGGCAACCAGCAGTACGAACCCCTGGCCGCCAGCGTGCAGGCCGCACTGCACGCCTCGATTGCCGACCGCGCGGCGCCCGAACCGCGCTTCCCCACCGTCAAGGACAAGGTTGACTGGCTCACCGAGATGTCCGGGCGTCTTGCCCGCCGCATGCCGGACCGGGATGCACGCCTCGATTTTCTCAAGACCGTCTATTACGAAGCCCAGCGCGCCGGCCTGGATCCGCAGATGGTGCTGGGTTTGATCCAGGTCGAGAGCGGCTTCAAGAAATACGCCGTGTCGTCGGCCGGCGCGCGTGGCTACATGCAGGTGATGCCCTTCTGGATCAAGTTGATCGGCAACAAGGACAGCAACCTGTTCCACATGCGTACCAACCTGCGCTTCGGCTGCGTCATCCTGCGTCATTACCTGGATATCGAGCAGGGCGATCTCTACCGGGCGCTGGGCCGCTACAACGGCAGCCTGGGCAAGCCCGAGTATCCGAACATGGTGCGCGGGGCGTGGGAAAGGCAGTGGGGCTGGCGCAAGTAGCGCCGTAGCGCCAGCGCCGACTTTCAGGCTTCCACTTTGCGGCGCTGCCGGGGCGAATCCCGGCAAGGTCACGGAACACAGAACCCGAAAGTCGGCGCTGGCGACACGGCGCCAAACCCGGCCAATCCCTCGCCCCGGTACAATTCGCCCCTTGAGCGGCAGGTCGCCACGCGGCCGCCCCAGGCAACCGGAAAGACCCTCCCATGACCCGCAAAATCCTCGTCACCAGCGCGCTGCCCTATGCCAATGGCGCGATCCACCTTGGCCATCTGGTCGAGTACATCCAGACCGACATCTGGACCCGCTTCCAGAAGATGCGCGGCCATGAGTGCTGGTATGTCTGCGCCGACGATACTCACGGCACGCCGATCATGCTGCGCGCCGAAAAGGAGGGCATCACGCCGGAACAGCTGATCGCCCGCGTCCATGCCGAGCACTCGCGCGATTTCGCCGGCTTCCATGTCGCCTTCGACAACTACCACACGACGCATTCGGACGAGACGCGCCACTATTCCGAAGACATCTACGGAAAGCTCAAGGCCGCCGGCCTGATTGAGGTGCGTTCGATCGAGCAGTACTATGACCCGGTCAAGCAGATGTTCCTGCCCGACCGCTTCATCAAGGGCGAGTGCCCCAAGTGCGGAACCAAGGACCAGTACGGCGACGCCTGCGAATCCTGCGGCGCGGCCTATGCGCCGACCGAGCTGAAGAATCCCTACTCGGCGGTGTCGGGAGCCAAGCCGGAACTGCGTTCGTCGGACCACTACTTTTTCAAGCTCTCCGATCCGCGCTGCCAGGAATTCCTCCGTCGCGCCACGCGCAGCGTCTGCGAGAACCAGCCGGAGGCGATCAACAAGCTGCAGGAGTGGCTGGGCGAACCGGGCGAGAACAAGCTCACCGACTGGGACATCTCGCGCGATGCGCCCTACTTCGGTTTCGAGATTCCCGGCGCGCCGGGAAAGTTCTTCTACGTCTGGCTCGACGCGCCGATCGGCTACATGGGCTCCTTCGCCAACTTCTGCAAGAAGAAGGGGCTGGACTTCGATGCCTACTGGGGCAAGGGTTCGCAGGCCGAGCTCTACCACTTCATCGGCAAGGACATCCTCTACTTCCATGCATTGTTCTGGCCGGCCGAGCTGGAGCACGCCGGCTATCGCATCCCCACCAGCGTCTTCGCCCACGGCTTCCTCACGGTGGATGGCGCCAAGATGTCGAAGTCGCGCGGCACCTTCATCACCGCCGAGAGCTACCTGGCGCAGGGCCTGAATCCGGAATGGCTGCGCTACTACTTCGCCGCCAAGCTCAACGGCACGATGGAGGACATCGACCTCAACCTCGACGACTTCGTCAGCCGGGTCAATTCCGATCTCGTCGGCAAGTACATCAACATCGCCAGCCGCGCCGCCGGCTTCATCGCCAAACGCTTTGGTGGAAAACTCAGCGGCAAGCTCGACGCGCGCCACCTCAACGAGGTTTTCCGCGCCGAACTGCCGGGCCTGATCGAGGCCGGCGAGGAAATCGCCGCCCAGTACGAAGCCCGCGACTACGCCCGCGCCCTGCGCCGCGTGATGGCGCTGGCCGACCAGATCAACCAGTATGTTGACAAGAACCAGCCCTGGACACTGGCGAAGCAGGAAGGCCAGGACGCGAAGCTGCACGAGGTCTGCTCGCTGCTGATCAATGCCTTCCGCATCCTGACCATCTACTTGAAGCCGGTGCTGCCCAAGCTGGCACATCGCGCCGAGGAATTCCTCAATGTCGCGCCGCTGCACTGGGCCGACGCCGGCCACCTGCTGCCGCCGGCCCACCTGATCAATGCCTATGAGCACCTGATGCAGCGCATCGATCCGAAGCAGGTCGAGGCCCTGGTGGCGGCCAATCGCGAGTCGCTGGCGCCGGCGGCGGCAATCGCGGCGGCCCCGGCCGCCGTATCGCCAGCGCCGACTTCTGCCACACCGCAGTCGCCGCAGCGCCACGCGCAGCACCAGCAGGCCACCGAGGACAAGACACAGGGCCAGGCGGCAACGAAAGCCCAGCACATCTCGATCGACGACTTCGCCAAAGTGGACCTGCGCGTCGCGCGCATCGCCGACGCGCAGCACGTCGAGGGCGCCGACAAACTGATCCGCCTGACGCTGGACCTCGGCGCCGAAGGCACGCGCAATGTCTTCGCCGGCATCAAGGCGGCCTACGATCCGGCGCAACTGGTTGGCCGGCTGACGGTAATGGTGGCCAACCTGGCGCCACGCAAGATGAAGTTCGGCATGTCGGAAGGCATGGTGCTGGCCGCCTCCGATGCCGACGGCAAGTCGCCCGGCATCTACCTGCTGTCGCCCGACAGCGGCGCCCAGCCCGGTATGCGGGTGAAGTAGTGGCGGTACGGCGCCTCGTGATACGCGGCGTCGTGCAAGGCGTCGGCTTCCGCTATTCGATGGCGATGCAGGCGCGCCTGCTTGGAATTTCCGGCTGGGTGCGCAACCGGCGCGACGGCAGTGTCGAAGCGATGATCGCGGGGGATGCGGCCGCTGTCGCCGCGATGCTGGACTGGAGTCGCCGCGGCCCGGCGGGCGCCGTGGTTGATGATGTCCTCGTCGAGAACGCCGAGGGTGACTACATGGAATTCGAGCAGCGGCCAACCGCCTGAGCCAGCCCCGCGCGGTCGCGAGCGGCGCTTGCCCCGGCGCGGTCGCCGTTCCGCCGGCGCGGTCCCACGGGGATGCCGCTTTGCATAACTTTTGACCATGCCATAATCAACAGATGACCCGCTTCCCGCGCGATATCCTGATCGGCTTCCTGCTGGTATGCGCCGCCAGCTGGAGCCTGATGGAGACGCGCGCGCTGCGTTTTGCCGACCGCGCCCTGTTCGATTTCCAGATTGCCTGGCTGCGCGAACGCTCGCCGACGCCACTGGCGCGCGATGTCGTCGTGATCGGCATCGACGAGGCGGCCTACGTGTCCATCGTCGAGCCCGCCGCGCTATGGCATGCGCATTTCGGCACCCTGTTCGAGGGCCTCGCGGCGGCCGAGCCGGCCGTGGTCGGCCTGGCCACGCCACTGCCGGTGCGCTCCTACGACTTCCTGGTCAAGGGCATCGACCATGCGCTGCTGGCCGGCATCGCGCGCCTGAAGGCCGCCGCGCCGCTGGTCGTCGGCCAGCCGCCGGGGATCGGCACGCATTTGCGGCCGATCGCGCCGGAGCTGTTGTCCGCCATCGGCGAGTCATCCCTGGCGTCGCTGGCGATCTGCGAGGACATGGACGGCGTGGTGCGACGCATCAACCAGCGCCGCTGCCGTTCCGAGGACAAGCGCGATCCGCTGGCCCTCGCCATCGCCAAGCACCTGGGGCGTGAAGGGGCAACCTCGGGGCTGATCGACTACAGCGTCGGCGGACCCATTGAATACACGCCCCTGCTTACCGTGCTGGGCTGGATCCACCGTGGCGAAACGGAGAGCCTGCGTGCCCTGGTCAAGGGCCGCGCCGTCGTTGTCGCCAGCCTGTTGCCGACCGAGGCACGCTACCGCCTGCCGGTGCCGCTGGCGGGTTGGGATCCGGGCAGCCGCACCGAACCCAGCGTGGTGGTGCACATCCAGGCCCTGCGTTCACTGCTGGCGCGTGGCCTGATCGAGCGCGCACCGGATCATCATTCGCTGCTGCTGGCGGCGCTTGGCGCCCTGTTCTGGTTCGGCCGCGACCGATGGCTCAAGCGTTTCGCGCTCGCCGCCGCGCTCGCCGCGCTGTTTTCCTACTCCACCTACGCCATGTGGCAGGGCGAGTACCTGCGTGTCGCCAACATCGTCATGGTCACCCTGCTTGCCTACCTCGCGCGCGCCGCCTGGGACTTCACCCGCAAGTACCGTGAGCGCCGCATACTGCGTACCATGTTCGCCGGCCATGTCAGTCCGCAGGTGATGCGGGCGCTGCTTGGGGGGGAGCTGCAGCTCGAGGAAGACGGCCACAGTCAGCCGGTGACCTTGCTGGCAGTCGGCATCCGCGGCTTTGCCAGCCGCGCCGCGCAATGCTCGCCGCATGTGATGATCGGCCTGCTCAACCGTTTCCATGCCGCCGCGGCGCTGGCCATCCAGAACAATGGCGGCGCCGTTGACAAGTATGTCGGTGACGGCCTGACGGCGACCTTCGGCCTGCCGCTGCCGCTCGATGCGCCCCAGCGCAATGCGCTCGAAGCCGCGCGTGACTTGCTGCTGCGGGTGGCGCGGCTCAATCATGACCTCGCTGCCGAAGGTGTCGAGCCGCTGCAGATCGGCATCGGCATCCACAGTGGCGAGGTGCTTGCCGGTTACGTCGGCTCGCGCCAGCGGCGCGAGTTCTCGGTCATCGGCGATACCGTCGGCATTGCCGGCCGCCTCGAAGGCTTGACCAAGGAGCTTGGCCACCCGGTGATCTGCTCCGAGCCCGTTGCCGCCGCCGTCGGCTTCCAGGGCGGGCTGGTCGACCTGGGCACGCCGGCCGTGGGCTTGCCGCGTGCCTGGGGCTGGACGCCAGCCGCGGCGGCGGGAGTCGCAACATGAGCGGAACGACCGGTCTTGGCCGCGTCGGCGACTATCTTGCCATCCTGTTGTTCACCGTCAGCCGGCGCGGTGAGTTGCGGCGGCCGCAGCTGCGGGTTCAGGTCTGGCGCCAGATCCGCGTCGGCGGCGTCGCCGCGCTGCCCATCGTACTGGTTCTGGCCATGCTTACCGGCGCCGCCGTCAGTACCCAGCTTTCGGCCCTGATTGGCGTCGATGCCGAGCTGACCCAGCGCCTCGTCTTCCTCGGCCTTTACTTCGAGCTGGCGCCGCTGCTGTCGGCCCTGGTGGTCGTTGCCCGCAGCAGCGCGGGGATCGCCTCGGAGCTGGCGGTGATGAAGCTGCATGATGAATTCCGCGCGCTGCGCCGGCTCGGCGTACCGCCCGCGGAGTTCCTGCTGCTGCCGCGTATCGTGGGCCTCGCCATCGCCCTGCCGGCGGTCACCGCCTGCTTCCAGGCCTGCGCGGTGCTCAGCGGCTGGCTGGCCACCGCCCTGATCGATGGCCGGCCGCTGATTGAAACCGCAGGCCGCTTCCTTGATGCGGCCAACCCCTGGCTGGCATTCGTCAGTCTGCTGAAGAGCGCGCTGATCGGCGCCGCGATCGGCATCATCGCCTGCCAGCAGGGCAGTTCGACAGACGGCTCGGCGCAGGGCGTCTCGGACGCCGCCATTCGCGCGGTGGGCACCAGCCTCGTCGCCGTGTTCATCATCGATGTCGCCGTGGCGGCCATCCTGTGGGCACTCAAGTGAGTCCGCGAAGCAACGCTACCCTCGTCGCACGGCACCTGGAGCTGCGCCACGGCGACGTGCTGCGCCTGCGCCTGCCGCTCGACGAAGGCGGGCGCCATCGCCTGGTGGTCGATCAGCCGGCCGTTGCCGCCGGGGTCATCGCCGCGCTTGATGCCTGTCCCGGGGTTGGGCTGCTCGCCGCCGACGGCGGTTTGCCAGGCGCCATGACAGTGGCCGAAAGCCTGGCGCTGGCACTGCGCTACGGACAGAACGACGTCGATCCCGGAGATGACGAACGGGAGATGGAGGTCGCCCTGCGCCTGTGCGGCATCCCGCCGCAACGCATTGCGGCAATCGGCGCCACGCCGCCCATGCATCTGGGAGTCATGGAGCGTTGGGCCATCGGGCTGGCGCGCTGGATGCTGCGCCCCCCGGAACTGCTGGTGGTCGATCGCCTGTTCGCCGGCCTGACGCGGCGCGAGGCGGAACAACTGATCGCCGTGCAGGCGGCCTATCATGAGCGCCATCCCTTCCGCAGCGCGCTGTTCGTCGATCTCGACAGCCATGAACTGCCCGAGCTGCCCGCCTGTCGGAGCCTTACCCACCTCGCGGAGGATGCATGTCCCTGTTGACCCAGTTCGATGCCGACGCGAAAGCCACACAGCGCGTCACGCGGCGTTTCCTGCTGTTTGCCGTCATCATCACGCTGGTGCTGGTTGCGGCGATCCTGGTGCGCCAGGGCCTGTTGCGCCAGACCGCCAGCTACAGCTTCGTCACCGACAGTGCGCAGGACATTGCCAACGGACAGGCTGTCCGCGTCGCCGGTTTCCGTGTCGGTGCGGTGTCGGATGTCCGCCTGCGCGATGACGGCTCGGTCGACGTGCGGATCGAGATAGATGCCGGGCAGATGCGCTTCATTACCCATGACGCCCGTATCGAGCTGCGCAAGGAAGGACTGGTCGGCTCGCCGACGCTGGAAGTCATTCCCGGCCCGGACAAGTCGCGGCTGGCCGCAGCCGAAGCGCGCCTGGCCTTTTCCCGCGCCGACGGTCTGGGCGCGCTCGCCAACCAGGTGCGCGATGAGTTCATTCCCATCCTCAAGGACATCAAGCTCATCACCGGCGCGCTGGCCGATCCGCAGAACGGACTGCCGGGCACCCTGGCACGCGTGCGCGCCAGTTCCGATGCACTGAACGTGCTGCTGGCCAACGGCAACAGGCAGGTCGAAGGCATCGGCAGTACCGCGATTCGAGTGCTCGGCAAGACCGAAGAAGACCTGCAGCACCTTGGCCAGACGCTGGAGGCGGCCAACAAGCGCCTGCCGGCGATGCTCGACCGCAGCCAGCAGGTGCTCGACCATGTCGAGAAGATCACCGCCGAAGCCGAGACCAGCGTGCCGCCGGTGTTGCGCGACGGCAGCGCGGTGGCCGCCGACGTGCGCGAGATCGTCAGTGGCGCCAAGCAGACCTGGCCGATCCGCACCATGGTCGATGCCCCCGCGCCCGCCACGCTCAAGGCTGACAGCGATCCGCGCGGGGAGGCCGGTCGTGGCCGCTGAACGCACCCTGCTGCTGCTGTCGCTATTGGCGGTCGCCTGTGCCTCTGCGCCCCGGCCGGCCGACCCGCCCCTGCTGAAGTCGGCGCTGGAAGCCGAAAGCGACGGCGCCAGGCGTTTCCAGCGCGGTGACCACGCCGTTGCGCAGCGGCGCTTCCGCGAGGCGGAACGCCTGTTTGCCAGCATCGACGATCCCGCCGGAAGGGCACGCAATCGCCGTCACCAGGCGCGGGTGGCGCTCGCCCTGGGGCAGGCCGAGGCGGCGATGACCTTGCTTGAGGGCGCCGCGGATACGGCGGCGCCGCTTGACGCAGACCTGCTGCGCGGCCAGGCCCTGCTGGCGGCGGGGCGGGCGGCCGAGGCGCTGCCTCTGCTCGCCGGCATGGCCGGCGCTTGCGGCGCCGAGTGCCCGGCCGCTCCCAGCCTTGCAATCCTGCGCGGCCGCGCCGCCCTGGCGCAGGGCGATGCCGCCAGCGCGCGACAGCAGGCGGAAACGGCCCTGGCGCGCCTGAAGGATCGTGACGAGCCAGCCGAAACCGGCAATGCCTGGCGCCTTTTGGCTGCGGCACGGCTGGCCGCGGGCGAGGCCGCTGCGGCGCAGCTTGCGGCGCAGGCGGCACTTGAGATCGACCGCCGCCTCGCGGTGCCGGAGAAGATCGCCAGCGACTGGCTGCTGCTCGGCGACATATACCGCAAACCCTTGCCGGGCAAGGCTTCCGGCGATATTGACGCTGCCGCCGTCGCCTACCGTCGCGCCCGCGACGTGGCCGCCGCCGCCGGCCTCGATGCAATCACCATGAGCGCGAAGCAGTCATTGCACGCGATCGGCATGCAAAAAAAATGACCCCAATGTACTCCGTTCGGCATATTTGGCAGTATGCTTCATACCTGATTCATCCCCCCTCGAAGGAGTAGACCATGGCACGCAAGAAGAAACTGGATTTTTCCGATATCGCAACAGCACGCAAAAAGCTCAACCTGAACCAGAAGGATTTCTGGACGCGCTACGGCGTGACCCAGTCCGGCGGCTCCCGTTACGAGTCCGGCCGCAACATTCCGAAGCCCCTCGCGATCCTGCTTTGGTTGCACCAGAGCGGCAAGATCAGCGACAAGGATCTCGCCGACGCACAGAAGTAATCCATACCGCATGGAAGCAGGCAGCGTGGAGGAGGGATGGAACATCCATGATTGAAACCGCCCGTGGAGCGGTCCACGAGTGGCAGCGCGATCACATGGGACACATCAATGTGCGCGCCTACATGGAGTTTCACGACGCTGCTTGCTGGCAGTTCTATTCGGCCATCGACCTGACGCCCTCGCTGCTGCGTAGCGGCGAAGTGCGCCCGGCGGCCGTACAGCAGAACATCAGCTACACCCGGGAACTGTTTCCCTGCGACATCGTCGCCGTGCGCAGCGGCGTGCTCGAAGCGCGCGACCTGCAGATTCCCGCGACAGAGCAGAACTCCTAGACCATGAAAAAGCAGGGCAGTGCCGAACCCGTCACGGAGTTCGAAGCCGAGTTCGTCATCGGGCTGAAGAGGATCTTCGAGGAAATGATCGCCTTCAACCAGGTACTCGGCCTCAAGATCACCTCGATTCGTCCCGAGCGCGTCTCCGGCGCGATCAGCATGCGCCCGGAACTGGTTGGCAGCCCCAACCGGCTGCATGGTGGCGTCATCAGTGCCTGCCTCGACGCATTGGGCGGGCTGGCCGTGATGGCAGCCATCGGTGCGCGCCACATGGACGAAGCGCCGGCCCAGCGCCTGCATCGTTTCGGCAAGCTGGGCACCATCGACCTGCGCATCGACTACCTGCGCCCCGGCATCGGCAGCGAGTTTTCGCTCCATGCCGAAGTCATGCGCCTGGGCTCGCGCGTGGCCTCCACGCGCATGGAGTTTCGCGGCGCCGACCAGCGCCTGCTGTCGACCGGCGCCGGCGCCTACATCGTCTCCTGAGCCGCGCTCAGGTGAACAGCGCCTTCAGTCCGGCCAGGTAGGCAGCGGCGCCGGGCGTTCCCTCGGCCGGCGCCCAGGGTGCCTTTTCATCCGCGGAGAGCGGCAGGTAGGGCCCGGCCTTGGCTTCGAGGAAGACCGTGTCGTCCTCCAGCGCCACCGCGGTATGCCAGGTGCCGTGGGCCACGTCGGCGCCGATGGCATCGCTGGCGCCCCGGCGCAACTCCCCATGGCCGGCGCCGACCTTGAGGACGCGCAGCATCGCACCCGAATCGTCGAACTCGACGATGCCGAGCAGTCCGCGCAGCACGATGTAGGTCTCGTCCTTGTTCGGGTCGAGGTGACGATGCGGCGGGATGTAGGTGTCGGCCTGCAGCGCATTCAGCAGGCGATGGCCGGGATGATCGTCGTGCGGGTGGAAGTTGCGGTTCTTGCGCCGGCGCGGACTGGCCGCGGCCTCGGCGCAGACTTCATCCAGCAAAGCGTCGTCAATCACGGTGATCATGAGTACAGTACCTTGACGTTTTCGGGTTTGAGCCAGTCGGCCAGCCCGGACAGCAGTGCGTCATCCAGCCGCACGCGCCAGTTCTCCGGCAGCGGCAGTTCCGCCGTTGCCTCGCCGTTGCGGTAGGACAGCCGCACCGGGCATGGGCCGTTGCGGAAGGGGGCCAGCAGCGCCTGCAGGCGCTTGGCGTCGGAGCCGCCGTTCATCGTCAGGTGCAGGCCGCGCGCGTAGCGTCCGCGCGCTTCGGCCAGCGTGTGCAGCTTGTCGGCGGAGACGCGCAGCCCGCCGCTGAAATCGTCGCGTTGCACCTTGCCCTCGACCAGCAGCAGTTCGTCTTCCTTGATCTTGCCGCGCTCGGCTTCCCAGAGTTCGTTGAACACGGTGATTTCGAGCTGGGTGGTGCCGTCGTCAAGCTGGACCACCGCCATCTTGCCGCGACGGGTCATCTGGGTGCGGGTGGACATCACCACGCCCGCCAGCAGCACCGGCTCGCGCTGCGCTTCAAGCTGGCCGAGCCGGCGCTTGACGAAGGCCGCCAGCTCGGCGGCGTAGGCATGGTAGGGATGGCCTGAGAAAAAGAAGCCGAGGGCTGCCTTCTCATGCATCAGCTGCTCACGCTCCGTCCAGCGCGGCACATCGACGTAATGCACGGTATCCGCCTCGGCGCCGCCCATGTCGAACAGGCCGCCCTGCAGCGCATTGCGCTCGGCCTGTTCCGCCGCTTCAAGCGCGACGCCGGTGGAGGCCAGCAGCTTGGCGCGGTGGTCGTCGACGGTATCGAAGGCGCCGGCGCGGATCAGCGCCTCGATGACACGGCGATTGACCACGCGCTTGTCGATGCGGCGGCAGAAATCGAACAGGTCGCGGAAGGGGCCGCCGGGCTTGTCACCGCCCTCGCGTGCCTTGAGGATCACCGACAGCGCCGATTCGCCGGTACCCTTGATGGCGCCCAGGCCATAGCGGATCGATTTGCCATCGACCGGCCGGAAGCGGATGCCACTGGAATTGATGTCGGGTGGCAGGAAGGCCAGGCCGTTGTCGGTGGCGTCCTTCCAGAAGAACTGCACCTTGTCGGTATTGGCCATTTCCGACGACAGTGTCGCCGCGGCGAAGGCCGCCGGATGATGCTGCTTGAGCCAGCCGGTGTGGTAGGCCACCAGCGAGTAGGCGGCGGCGTGCGACTTGTTGAAGCCATAGCCGGCGAACTTCTCCATGGTGTCGAAGATTTCGTTGGCCAGGCGTTCGTCGATGCCGTTCTGCTCCGCGCCGGCGACGAACTTGGTGCGTTCCTTGGCCATCTCCTCGGGCTTCTTCTTGCCCATCGCGCGGCGCAGCAGGTCGGCGCCGCCCAGGCTGTAGCGCGCCGCCACCTGGGCCGTCTGCATCACCTGCTCCTGGTACACCATGATGCCGTAGGTATTGGCCAGCACCGGCTCCAGGCTGGGATGCGGATAGACCACGCGCTCCCTGCCGTGCTTGCGCGCGATGAAGGTGGGGATGAAGTCCATCGGCCCCGGGCGGTAAAGCGCGTTCAGCGCGATCAGGTCCTCCAGCCGGTCGGGTCGCGCCTGCACCAGGGTGTCCTTCATGCCGCCGGATTCGAACTGGAACACCGCCGTGGTGTTGGCGGTCTTGAACACCGCGTCGTACGTGGCGCGGTCGTCCAGCGGCAGGCTGGCGAGGTCGATTTCGGCGCCCTCGACTTCCTTGGCCAGGCGTACCGCCTCGTCGAGGATGGTCAGCGTGCGCAGGCCGAGGAAGTCGAATTTCACCAGGCCGGCTTTTTCGACGTCGTCCTTGTCGAACTGCGAGACCACCGAGTCGGTGCCGGCCGCCGCGTAGAGCGGGCAGAAGTCGGTCAGCTTGCCCGGCGCAATCAGCACGCCACCGGCATGCATGCCGACATTGCGCGTGAGGCCCTCCAGCTTCAGCGCCAGGGCCCACAACTCGGCGACTTCTTCCTCGGCCTCGATGCGCTCGCGGATCGCCGGTTCCTTTTCCAGCGCCTGTTCCAGCGTGATGCCCAGCTCGTTGGGAATCAGCTTGGCGAACTGGTCGACGAAATTGAAGCCGAGGTCAAGCACGCGGCCGACATCGCGGATCACGGCCTTGGCCGCCATGGTGCCGAAGGTGGCAATCTGCGACACGGCGTGGGCGCCGTACTTCTTCTTCACGTAATCGATGACCCGGTCGCGTCCTTCCTGGCAGAAGTCGATGTCGAAGTCGGGCATCGACACGCGTTCGGGATTGAGGAAGCGCTCGAACAGCAGTTCGTAGCGCAGCGGGTCGAGGTCGGTGATGAGCAGTGAATACGCGACCAGCGAGCCGGCGCCCGAGCCGCGCCCCGGCCCCACCGGCACGCCGTTGTTCTTGGCCCACTGGATGAAGTCGGCAACGATCAGGAAGTAGCCCGGAAAGCCCATCTTGACGATGGTCTGGATCTCGAAGTCGAGGCGCTCGGCGTACTGCGGGCGCCGACTTTCGCGTTCGGCCGGGTCAGGGTAGAGCTGGACCAGGCGCTTTTCCAGGCCGGCGCGCGATTCGGTTCCGAGGAAGTCGGCGATGGTCTCGCCGTTCGGCGTCGGGAAATCGGGCAGGCGGTTCTTGCCCAGTTCGACACCGAGGTTGCAGCGGCGAGCAATCTCAACCGAATTCGCCAGTGCCTCCGGCAGGTCGGCGAAAAGTTCGGCCATCTCGGCGCCGGTCTTGAAATACTGCTCGGCCGTGAAGCGCTGCGGACGGCGCTTGTCGCCCATCACGTAGCCTTCGGCAATGCAGACGCGCGCTTCATGCGCCTTGAAGTCTTCACGGGCCAGGAATTGCACCGGGTGTGTTGCCACCAGCGGCAAACCCAGTTCCGCGGCAAGGTCGGCGCTGGCGATTACCAGGGCCTCGTCGGCACCCTCGCCGATGCGGCCACCGGGGCGCTGCACCTCGATGTAGTAGCTGTCGGGGAAGGTCTGCGCCCAGGCCTGCGCGCGTACCTCCGCCTGGGCCGTGCGCCCGGCCGCAAGCATCTGGCCGACGTCGCCCAGCGGCCCGCCGGAAAGCGCGATCAGGCCGCTGTTGTCGCCCTCGGCGAACTGGCTCCGCGAGATCTCGGCGCGGCCCTGCCGGCGCGGGCCGAGGTAGGCCGCCGAGAGCAGTTCGCACAGGCGCAGGTAGCCGCCGCGATCCTTCACCAATATCAGCATGCGGGCCGGATTCTCGGTGGCGTCGCCCTCGTCGCCGATCCAGACATCGCAGCCGATGATCGGCTTGATGCCGGCGCCACGCGCCGCGGTGTAGAACTTGACCATGCCGAAGAGATTGGCCAGGTCGGTCAGCCCCAAGGCCGGCTGCTTGTCCGCGACGGCCTGTGCGATCGCGGCATCGATGCGCGTCAGGCCATCGGTGATCGAGTATTCGCTGTGCAGCCGGAGGTGGACGAAGCCGGGCGGAGAGGCAGACATGTCCGGCCGATTTTAACCCCGCGCCCCGACCATCGCGGAATGCGCCGGCCGCAGCGGCGCCCGGCCGGGCGTCAGATTCCCGCTCTGCTCAGGCAGGCCGCTGCACCCAGTCGAGCAGCGGCTGCCACTGCTCGACATCCTGGGCGGCGCGGCTGGGCGGCAGCTCGAAGATGCTCATGCCATGGGCGGCGGCCTGCACGTAGTTCTGCGTGTCGCGCAGGTGGGCGACCACCGGCAGGCCGGTGCTGGCGAGGAAGCGTTCCAGTTCGGCGGCGGCACGGGTGCGCGCATCCACGCGCATGGCGACGATGGCGACATAGGCGTCGTGCTTGCGGACTTCCTTCTCCGCCAGCAGGCGGTCGAGGAATTGCCGCGTCGCCAGGATGTCGAAGATCGAAGGCTGCAGCGGCACGATCACGCGCCGCACCAGCTTGAGCACGTGGGCGAGCTTCTTGCCGTGCAGGCCCGCCGGCGTGTCGAGCACGATGTGCGTCGTCTCCTTCGGCGGCCGCGCCGGCTGGTCCGGTTCGATGTCCCAGCCGGCGATATGCGGCAGCGCCGGCGAGCGCAGCTTCAGCCACTCGCGCGATGACTGCTGGCGGTCGATGTCGCCGAGCATGACACGCCGGCCCTGGCGGGCGAAGTAGCCCGCCAGGTTGGTCGCCAGCGTGCTCTTGCCGACGCCGCCCTTGGGATTGGCGATCAGGAAGGATTCCATGCGCTGACGCGGACGCTCAGGGCAGCATGACGGTCGACCCCGTGGTCTTGCGTGCGACCAGGTCGATCTGCGCCTGCGCCGCGTCCTTCAGGGCATAAGTCTGGTTGACCTCGATCTTCACCTTGCCCGAGGTGACCATGTCGAAGAGCTCGCCCGAGATCGCCAGCAGGTCGCTGCGCTGCGCGATGTAGCTGAACAGCGTCGGCCGGGTGATGAACAGCGAGCCCATTTTCGCCAGCAGGCCGAGGTCGAAGGGCGGCACGGGGCCGGACGCGGCACCGAACAGTACCATCATGCCCATCGGCTGCAGGCATTCCAGCGAGCCCATGAAGGTGTCCTTGCCGATCGAGTCGTACACCACGCGCACGCCCTTGCCCCCGGTGATTGCCTTGACCCGCTCGGTGAAGTTCTCGCGCGTGTAGATGATGCTGTGGTCGCAACCGTGGGCCTTTGCCAGCGCGGCCTTCTCCTCGGAACTGACGGTGCCGATCACCGTCACACCCAGCGCCCGCGCCCACTGGCAGACGATCAGGCCGACACCGCCGGCGGCAGCGTGGATCAGGATGGTGTCGCCGGCCTGCACCGGGCAGGTGCGACGCAAGAGATATTGCGCGGTCATGCCTTGCAGCATCATCGCCGCGCCGGTCTTGAAGTCGATCGCGTCGGGCAGTTTCACCAGGCGGTCGGCGGGGATGTTGCGCACCTCGGCATAGGCGCCGACCGGGCCGCCGGCATAAGCCACGCGGTCGCCCGGTTTGAGGTCGGTGACGGCGCTGCCGACGGCCTCGACCACGCCGGCGGCTTCGAGGCCGATGCCGGACGGCATAGTCAGCGGATAGGCGCCGGTGCGGTGATAGATGTCGATGTAGTTGAGGCCGACGGCATGGTGGCGCACGCGCGCCTCGTTGGGCGCCGTGTCGCCAACGCCGACTTCTTCCCAGCGCAATACTTCGGGACCACCGGGGGCGTGAAAGCGGATGGCGTGGCTCATGGGTTCACCTCAAAGGACGGGACAGCTCAGCACGCTACCCCGAGCAGCGGGAAAATTCAACTCGCCCAGTGCTTGCCAGTGTTTGATAGGTAACCCCTGATGATCTCTTGATCAGAATGCCGCTGGAGCTGGATCGTGGTTCTCCTGCTCAAAGTCGCAGGGAATTCCATCCTCCATAACGCGCCGTGCCAGGCTGCTTGCCGCCGTTTTGGTTTGGGTGATTCTGTCGAGCGCCTTCAGTTCGCGGCCTGTCGCACGTCGCTCCCCTTGCCATGGAGAGCGGTCCATCAGGTGGGCTTTCACCGTCCGCGAAGGGCAGAGCGAGGCGACGAAAGCCAGTATCTCGATTCCTCGAACATCGGTGTCGCCCCAATGAAAGAACTGTATGGAGGGCGGTATTTCGGCGTCGAGTCGCCGAAGCATGGCTTGGACGGACGGGTTGGGAAATCCGCTCGAGAACAGAATCAATCCTTCGTCGTCGATCTCGCGGCAATGGCGTTGAAAGCTAGCCAGGTTTTCAATCGTGAGAATGTAGCTCGGTACCTCGTTCAAATGAAGTGCTGCGAGGCCCTCACCAGGCAGGCCGACGAATGGACGCAGGGCTGACAGGTCGGACGCGCCGGATTTCAGTTTTCCTCGCAACAATACCGGTTGCGGCACCTTTTCGAGCCCCAAGGTCGCAAAGAGGTCCGTTGGGGTAATGGGTTCGAGGGCGTGGTGATCGCACCACATTCGGGTAAAAGCGATTTGGAGCCGTTCCATGGCTTTCGAGTCGCCCAGGATGCGGGCGCTAAAGGTTCTCATGTCCATGCCGGAATGGGACTGTTCTGAAACGGTCTTAAAAGCTACGAACAGCCGGATGATGTCTTCGGCGTTGTTCGTGGGCGAAAGGCGGCATACCGGCAAGCCACGCAGCCAGCGTGCACGAGCGTCACGGTAGGCGTCAGCGATCCATGAATGAGCGGCATTGGTCAAAAGTGGCTCGATCTTCTTGTCGAGATCGGCAACAGCCTTCGACATCAAGGAGCGTCCAAGAAATACAGCGAGGGCGTTACCGTCCTTGAGCACGAGGCGCTTCAGCTCGTGGGTGGCCTCGAAGCGGCCCCATTCGAGGTCGACTGCCCCAACTTGCGCTGCGTTTCGCAGTGTCGCGTGGAGTCGTTCTCGTCGCTCGCCCGAAATGGCGAAATAGTCGGCCCCGTCTCGTCCGCTAATGGAAAGGGTAACGCGCCGCATTGTTGTGTCGGTGCGCCGCTCCCAACGGTCGAGCAACTTTGCCAGCAGTCGCTCGGCCGCTTCGTCAGCCATGGCTGCCTTGCTTGAAGGGATTGTCGCGGGCAAGCAACTGCCGCGCGGCAGGCCTGATGTACTCAGGTTCCACCGAAACGGCGCCGCCATCCCGATACACGCTCACGATGGTGTCCATCTCTTCCGCGAGAATGGCGTACTTTTCGTTGGGTGCGGCAAGCAGAACCTGCATGCCGAGATCGCGCAGAAACGCCAGCGCGTTCTGCGTGTTTTGGACATCCAGCTTGCTGAAGGCTTCGTCGAAGATTGCGAGCGCCATCCCGCCGCGGAAGCTTCCATCATCCCCTCGTTCGATCCGATAGGTGGCGGAAAGGGCCGCACCGATGGCTACGTAGAATGGTGCCTGGTGTTCGCCGCCCGAACCCTTGCCAAGGCGCTGGGAGAGAGTGGCTCGGTTGTGTCCCTGCGCGTCGCGCATCTCGACGTCGAAACGGAAATAATTGCGGTAGTCGGAGAGGTGTTCTTCCAATTGACCAGCCTTTTCCACTTCACCAAGTAGCAGTTCGCGGATCTTGCGCCGAGCTTCGAAATGTTCGCCGTCCATCGTTGCGTTGACGTCGAAGAGCCCGCCCACATTTGCCTGTTCCTCGGCCGTGGCGGACTCGACCCAGCGGACAATAGGGGCGAAATCCGGGTCGGCATCCTTCTTGAACTGGTAGAACTCGCCGTGGAACGGCCGCTTCTTCAGATTGCGGTTGAGTTCCGCGAGCCGGTCGTCAATCCCGGCAAGGTTGTCGCGCAGCAGTCCGACGAACTTTGAATGGAATATCCGTTCGGCTTCGCCGCGGGCGCGCTCGGCGTTCTGTACCAGGCCAGCCAGTTCCGTTTCCTCCAGCGAATTCAGTGTCGCGAGAGTCCAGGCCTCCAGTTCCAGATGCATGGCTTCCGTGCCCAAGCCGGTAGCGCCTGGCAGTAGTGCGGAATAGCGGTGGGCGTATTCGTTTACCAGGTGTTGTGCCTCGGCGAGGTTCTTGTCACGGTCTTTACGGCTGCTGGAGGCCCTCTTCAACGCCTGGTGCTCCACCTCTGCGAAGTTCGAATGCATTTCCTCTGCAAGTTTCTCGAACTTTTCTGCCGCCTTCGCTATGTCAAAGCCAGGCGCCTGCGTTCTTTGCAGGCGCTGTTGTGCGGCCGATTCCAGGTTTGCGTTCGCAGTGCTCAATTGGCTGTTCAGGGTACCCAGCGCTGTCCCGATTTCGATGGCGCGATCATTCAGCTTCTTTTCCTCGCCGGCGTAATTGTCGATACTCTTCTTGGCCGTTTCGGCCTGTTCCTTGAGCACATCCACATCCCGCGTATCCAGTTTCGCGAGCTTTTCTCGCTGGTCCTTCGCGCTGGTGACGGCTTGTTCGCGCTGCTCGACTACCACTGTCAGATCGGGGATCGCCTTGAGCTTCTGTGCATAGCGGTCCAGTTCCAGCAGCATCGTTGCATCCGATGCAATCCCGGTTTGTTCTGAATAATAGGACGGAGCCTTTTCCTTGAATTCATCCTGCAGCGCCCTTTTTCTCAGCTCGACGGCCTGTTTGCCGATCATAGGAAGAACCGGCTGCATGCGCTCGATAGAACCGTTTGCGGCGAGCATGCCGTCGTCCGTGACCGCGCGCTCGTGGGCCAGCAGTTCATCCTCGGTGTCGACCCGAATCACGCGGCCCAGCAGGCGATTGAGATAGGCGCGGGCGTGAGGATCGTCGGTCGTAACGATCTCCGCCAACGAACCCTTGTCGCAACGTTTGAGCCATTCCCCGGTCTTGCGGCTGTTGACGACGCGGGCGCCGTATAGCGGCTCGCCCTTGGCATCGCGAGCCTCGCGGCGATAGATGCGCACGGCGTCTACAGCGTCTTCGGGTTTCACGATCAGCGCTTCGCGCTGGCCGCCGAGATAGCGTTCGATGGCGTCGCGCCAGCGCTCGTCGTTGACGTCAATGAGATCGCATAGCGGCTGGCTTTCGATACCTCGTTGCCGAAGCAACAGTTGCAACTTTGACGGATTGGCGCCGAGAGGAGCCTTGCCTTCTTCCAACTGTTCAAGGTCGGAACGAATATCCTGGAGTCGTTTCTCAAGTATTTTGAAGTCACGTTTCCGCTTGTCCAATGCTTCCGTTAGCTTGGGATTTTCAGACTCGATCTGCGCGGCGAGGTCGGAAGTCTGGCGACGGACAAGATCGGGATCGCGGGGCCACTCCTGGACCAGCAATTCCTCATCCGTCGGCAGCAGACTTCCCAAAGCTTTCATCGCCGACTTCAGCGCATCTGGAATGGATTCCTTGTCGAGCAACTGCCACAGGCCGGCGACGTTCCGCCGGGCAGCGTCGATTTTTTCGGTCGCAGTGCTGATCTGCGTTTCGAGGCGGCCAAGTTCGCTCTCGATGGCCTTGCGCTTGACCTCGGTTTGGTCGTTCTCGATGAGCGCCAGCAGCCGCGCCTGTTCTTGGGTGGCGAGGCGACCCTTGACCTTGGCTTGTTCGACCTGACGGCTTATGTTGGTCTGTTCCGCCGTGCGAGCTTTGCGTTCGTTTTCCAGACGCTCCTGCTTGCGGTCCCAATGGAGGACCGCGGCCTCCTTTTCGATCCATTCGTACTGGATGGCCCTATTCAGCCGTCGTGCCGCTTCGTGGTAATGGGCGCGAATGACTTTCAATGCTTCGATGCGGGCGTGAACCTCCTTGGTCTTGGCCTCGATGTCCCGATAGCGGCGCAGAGAATCCTGGAGCTCCTTAACTCGGATCGGCCGGTCTTCAAGTATGTAGCGTCTGACGAATTGCGACACGTCGCGGATCGGCGCGAAGGTGACGGCGTTCTGGAGATTGCGGGCAAAACGCTTTGGCTCGAAGGAACGTCCCTGATAACCCAGCGCTTCCCCCATTTCCTTGATGAAGCGCTCCGCCTCGCTGAAATGCCGGAATTCGGCACCCTGGTGCCTACAGCGACGCCGCAGCTCTTCGCGCACGCGTTCCCACGGCAGCGGCGCTTCGCCCTTGCCATTGGACTCAAGGAAGTCCCTCCGCAGCAGGGATATCCGGGGCGCGATGAAGCGTCCGTCGACTTCGAATATGGCGCCCGCAAGCTGGGCGTGCATGGCAAGGCCGACGGCGATCTCGTCGCCACTTTCGTCGTCGTGGAAGCACAGGACCGTGTAGCTGACGGCACTTTCTCGGGGACGAAGATCGGGGTCAAGTTCTTCGCCGGTAGCGTTGTCGCGAACGATGCCAAGGCAGTATTCACGCAAATGGCGCCGGTTGCGCTCGCCGGCACTGGCGTTGAGTTTGACGAGCCTTTGATCGGCACCGAGCAGTATGGCCTGAACGGCATCGAGAATCGACGACTTGCCGGACGCGTTGGGGCCAACGAGCGCGGTGTTGCCTTCGATTTCGATTTCCACCGAATCGAGGAGATACCAGTTGATGAGGATGATTCGTCGCAGCCGCTTCATACGATGGCGCCCTTGTCGCCATTATTTTCGGCCGGTGGGGCCGCGTTGCGTAAATGGGCTTCGAGACGCTCCATGTAACGGTCACCCGCGACTAGCCGCAACGCGGGGAGCAGTGCCAGTGATGGCAGGCCGCTGACCGGATCGTCCTCGCCGTGGCGAACGAGTCCATGCCGCCTAAAAAGCTTGAGCATGTCGCGGAAAACAGGCAAGCGAGGCCGATCCCGCTGGGTCAGCGCTTCGTAGCGGGCAAGCAAATCTTCGCTGGCGACATGCACGCAACCCTCGCGCGTCTCGTGCGCCTCGATGCCTTCCTCGAACACAAGGCGAGCGATGAAGAGCATTAGCGTCTGTTCAAGGTCAAGGGGCAGGTAGTTTTCTTCATCGTCCGGCAGCAAGCCGACAAGGCCGAAGTCTTGATCCTCGTGAATCTGCCAGCCGATGGCGTCGAAGAGATTTCGGAAGTATTCCTGATGTCGAACAATGAGCCGATAGTGACGCGCGTCTCGTTCCTGGTCGATATAGAGAAATTGCCGCCCAAGCAATGCTTGGGCGGCATCGCGGACATCGGTCTCGGTGGTGCCGTTGGGAAGTTCGCGGACGAGAAGTCTGCGCAGATCGATCAGCATGTCAGGAGCGGCGGCGAATCGTGAAGTCGCGACAGCGCAGCCAGGAGTTTTCGATGAAGCTCTCATGCAGACGCAATTCGTATCGATGGTAGAGGCGGCTTCCGGCGACGCTCAAGTGCTTCAAGTGCCGAAGGTGGGCAAAGGCGACGAAATCTTCCACCGTTTCGACGGGAAGTTCAGCAGCGGTGACTTCCCGTTTGCTCGCCATCTGCCTTTCCAGATAATTCTCGATGCGACGCGAATCAACCTGGCGCAGGCGCAGATATTCGCGAATCCGCTGCTGCAATTCCTTGGCGGACGGATCGGTTACTCGCGTGCGCAGGCGCTGTGGCTCGGGCGGGCGCTTTGCGTTGACGGGAGATCGTAGGCTGCGGGTGGATAGCGGAGTCGCACGGAGCATCCCTTGGGACGGCGGCAGGACGGAAAAGTCCCGGTCGTCAAGGCTCCCGAGTCTCCCCACCAGATTGGCCAGTCGGGCCGCCATGCCGGGCCGTGTCTTGTCGAGATACCGTACCGATTCCGCGACTCGCCTTTCCAGTGCCGAGCGGAAGGTATCGATGCGCGAGAGATGCTCGTCGATTTCCTCGAATACCGACAACAACGTCTGGAGATCGCCGTCGACGCGCAACAGGGCATCACCTGGCAGACCGGCTATGCCAAGGCGTTGGTAGGCGGGAGGCAGTATTTCTTTCGCGGCGGTTGAAAATCGCAATTCGTGCACCATGCGCAGGATTTCCGCCCTATAACGAAAAGGATTTTCTTGCGCGTGAAGGGTCTTGTAATCGGCAATCAGGTATCGTTCGACGAAATCGGCGAAAAAGCTTCCCAGCAGTTTTCTCGGGTCACGGATATCGCGCAGGGCGCGGCCGAGTTCGCGCAAACCATACGCGATGGAACGCAGATGAAGACTGAAATCATGCGCGAGCCGCGCCGCCTCGTTGAGCGCTGCCGCCTGCGCGGCGGGGTTTTCGCAAACTTGGCGGATATTGTTGTGGATCGACTGAACCATTCCGCCATAGAGGCGGGAACGTTGGTTCGCGATGTCGATTAGTACCGTCAAAAGTCGCCCGATGTCCGGTGGCATGATGACGCGCGCCTGGTAGCCATCGACCTCTTCTTCCAACCATCCGCAGCGCAACAATCTGCGGTAGGCCCGCCAAGCGTTCCCA
>Ga0172367_10002337_pt1 | contig 26078 bp, 20 predicted proteins | sample Lak10m_FD_114542 | JGI IMG/M metagenome (GOLD analysis project Ga0172367, IMG submission 114542) | Freshwater microbial communities from Kabuno Bay, South-Kivu, Congo - kab_022012_10m | ecosystem: Environmental > Aquatic > Freshwater > Lake | place: Democratic Republic of the Congo: South-Kivu...
GATCAGAAACCACCTGACGAGCCTCATTGAATACTTGTTTTGGCTTCCGGCAGGGCTTTGGAACCTCAAAATAGCTTAGAAGTCATTGAAATCATTGGGCTTTGCTCTGGGAACAACTCTAATATACGTATGCTTGAGCGCGTTTAAGAGTAGGCATACTCCCTTTTACACACCAGCATGGACTATGCCCGTTCCTGGGATTGAGGTCTCGCTGGGGAGAGCGCCGTGAACCGAATGATTCGCTTGCGGCGGTTGGCGGGCCAGGATCCAGAATACTGGACGAACGAGGTGTTCTGCCTGCTTAAAGAGCAGCGACTCTGGCGGGGGCTGTTGGTCCTGAAAGCCATCTGGTACGGGCAGGTCTTGGCTTGCGGTGTGCTGGACCTACTAGGTCGGACGGAAATTCCTGGAACGCTGGCTGGATCTGTTCACTCTGCACTCCGTCCCGTGTACCTTCACCCTGAGGGATAAAGCCGATCGGGTGTGCCAGCATTTTGCCCAAGGACCGCCACTGATGCCTGCGAAGATGGCCAAACTCATTCAGCATATCTACCTCCTATGGCATCACCGAAACTCTCAGAAACGGCCACAATTGGAGTGAGAAGCGAGTAATAGGCTATCGAGAGATAGGCATGGCTTGCGTGGTCTTAGCTTTTCGCTTCCTGGCAGCCAATGGGTGTCCGGAGAATGAATCCAGATTTTCGAGCCCGTGAATTTCGCAAACGCCGCCTTGATTGCTGTAGTTGTGCTGGAAATTGTGGATGAACTCCATCACGGTGTGGTCGATGTATGTGGTATCTGTAACATCAAAAATGATCTTCTTGCCTTTTGGCAAGGTATTCATCTCACTTTTCAAGCCGATGAAGTTGGCGAAAATGGCAGAGCCCTCAATCCTGATGCGGTAGACATTCCCGGGTTCCTGCTGTACCTCATAGGACATTTTCAGCAGATCGCGGAAGGAAACACCGCGAGCGAGATGAATTATCACTTTGACAAGCATTCCAATCAGGACTCCAATCAGTAAATCAGTCGCGAGCACGCCGAGTATGGTCGATATGAAAATGACGAGTTGTTCCTTACCGATATCCATGGTTTTGGCGAATTCTTTGGGCGAGGCCAGGCGGAAACCGGTGTAAACGAGGAGGGCGGCCAGTGAAGCTAGCGGTATTTCGTGGATGAGCCAGGGAAAGCAGAGCACAAAAATAGCCAATAGCAGGCCATGAAAGAAATTGGCCCATCCCGTTCGGGCGCCATTATTGATATTGGCTGAGGAACGCACGATTTCCGCTATCATCGGCAAACCGCCGATGGCGCTGGCCAGCAGGTTACCCACACCCACCGCCATCAGATCCCGGTTGAGGTTGGATTGACGTTGATAGGGATCGAGTTTGTCTACCGCCGTGGCGCTGAGGAGGGTTTCGAGGCTGCCCACAAGGCAGATCGAGATGACGGCGCCCCAGAAATCTCCCGTGGCGACCTTGCCAAAATCGGGAAAATAAAAGCTCGACATGACGTTTTCCGGAATCGAAACCAGGAACTTGGGTCCCACCGTGTACTCGTGATGAGGCAGGAACGTCTGGTCGTGCATGAACATGTAAACATGTTCATGATCGAGATCGAAATATCTTTCAAGGAGCATACCCACGGCGATCACGATGAGGGGACCCGGAATCATTTTCAGGTACCGGTTTTTCAACAGGGACCAGACTATCAGGATCATCATTCCGGTCCCGCCAATGATGGCAATCTCGGGGTTGAGTTCGGCCACGCTGTGAGGGATTTCGAGGATCGTGTCGATGATCTCCTTGCCCTCGGGTTTAACGCCCAACAAGGTGTGGATCTGCTTGGCCATGATGATGATGCCAATGGCTCCCAGCATCCCATGCACCACGGAGGCGGGAAAATACGCGTTGAGCTTGCCGGCCTTGAATATTCCCATGAGAATTTGCAGCACGCTGGCTACGAGTATGGCCGCCAGCGTGTATCGATAGCCTGCCATAGCGTCGCCGTTCCCGAGATTCTGCACCGCGCCGAGGATGACCACGATCAGGCCGGCTGCCGGCCCATTGATCGTCACATACGAACCATTGATACGCGAGACGACGAGGCCGCCGATGACGGCGCTGATAATGCCGCTCATGGGTGGGAAGCCTGAAGCCATGGCGATACCCAGGCATAACGGCAAGGCAATCAGAAAGACGAGAAAGCCGGCGATGAGGTCTTGACGCCAGTTTTCGGCGAGGCCTGCCAGTCCCGCAAGAGGTGGCAAGCTGGTCGGTTGGGGCATGAATGGTCTCCAGTAAGCTGACTATTGCTTATATATGAAGCAATAGTCAGACCAATCATGGGTGTGGGGTAACGTATTGACTTATAAGTCTATTGTTTTGGTGATGAGGTGGTATGCGGGGTGAGCTGGTTCATCTGAACACTTTGGGTGGTGAAGATACCCACCCTGGAAGATTACCTCCATGGGATAGGGGTCAGAAGCCAGAGGGCTTCAGCGTTTTTCCCGAAAGCGGATACCGAGCGAGTTCAATTTCCGGTAAAGGTGGGTACGTTCCAGGCCGATGGCGGTGGAGAGGCGCGCCACGCTGCCGGCGTATTTATCCAGGTGATATTCCAGATACGCCTTTTCGAAGCACTCTCGTGCCTCCTTGAGCGGCAGATTGTAAAAATCGGGGAGTTGGCCTGTCGTGGTGGTGCGTCCCTCTATCACTGGCTCGCCGGCAGCCATTTTGACTTCGTCGAGATCCACTTCGTCGCCAGTGCCAAGGATGAGCAACCGCTGCACCAGGTTCTTGAGTTCCCGAATGTTGCCATGCCAGGGTTGGTTGCGGAGAAAATTCTGCACGGCCACGGGGAATTTTCGGAACGGCAACTTTTCCCGGCTGACAAAATAGTCCACGTAATACTTAAGCAGATCGGGAATGTCCTCGCTGTGCTCCTTGAGGGAGGGCACCTTGAGGGCCACGACATTCAGCAGGTAGTAGAGTTCGGGGCGGAAGCGGCCGGCGCGGACTTCCTCTTCCAGCGACTTGCAGGTTGAGGCGATGATCCTGACGTTGACGTGCAGCAATTCGGTGCCGCCCACGCGCGAGAAGGAGTTGGATTCCAGGGCGCTCATCAGCCGGACCTGTGTTTCCGGCTCCATGTGGGCCACTTCGTCGAGAAACAGAGTTCCGCCATGGGCTTGCTCCAGCAGCCCGCGCTGGATGTGTTCGCCATCGACTCGACCAAAAAACTCGACGGCGGAATTGCTGCTGGCAATGGTGCCAACGCCCACATCCACGAAGGGTCCATCACGGCGCGAACTGTTTGAATGCAGAAAGCGGGCCAGGGTTTCCTTGCCCGAACCGGGCTCGCCGAGGAGCAGGACACGGGCATCGTGTTGGGCCAGTCGCTTGACCTGCTCCCGGAGCTTTTCCATGATTAGGCTCTTGCCGATGGGTTCCACCGGTATGTCCATGCGGCGCTTGAGACCGATGTTTTCCCGGCGAAGCTGGGCGTTCTCCAGTGCCCGCTCGACCGTCACCAGGAGCTTGGCCATCGACAGCGGCTTCTCGAGAAAATCATAGGCGCCCAGGCGGGTGGCTTCCACGGCGGTTTCGACAGTGGCGTGTCCCGACATCATGATAACCGGGCATTGTTCGTCTTCCTTCAGCCAGTCCTTGAGCAGACTGATGCCATCCTCGTCCGGCATCCAGATATCCAGCAGGATGAGATCCGGGTTGTGTTCCAGTCGCAAACGCCGAGCCGTCTCTGCATTTTCGGCCACGGCCACGGCATAGTTTTCATCCTCCAGGATGTCTTGCAGCAGTTGGCGGATATCCGGCTCGTCATCCACGACCAGGATGTTTTTTTTGGGTATGCTCATGTCGGGTTTGTGCTCGAAGATGGTGCGAAGGGTAGCAGGATGATGAAGCGCGCGCCATGGGCGTAGGTGGTATCCAGCCGGATGCTGCCGCCCAGTTCTTCCAGAATGCGCCTGACGATGGCCAGGCCCAGACCGGTCCCTTTGACCTTGCTGGTGACATAAGGCTCGAAGATGCGATCAACCTGATCGGCAGGGATTCCAGGGCCATTATCGCTGATGCGGAGTTCCATGGCCGGCGGGTCCAGATGGTCGGCTCGATGGGTCGATATCAGAATATGTCCCGCCTGGCCGGGCGCCATGGCTTCTTGGGCGTTCTTCACCAGATTATGCGCCACTTGTCGCAGCTTTACCGGATCACCCAGCACGCAAGGCAGGTCCGGCGCCAGGTCAAGTTCAAATTCCAGGCCCGAGGGCGGTGGGTACAGGGCCACCACTTCCTCGATGAGGGTGTTCAGCGCCAAGGGCCGTGTCTGGGTGATCGTCGGGCGGGCGTATTCGCTGAACGCATTGACCATGGTTTTCATGGCCTCGACCTGCTGCACGATGGTGCGCGTGGATTTTTCCAGGATCTCCCGGTCGCCGCCTTCCAGCGTCTTGGCGAGTTTGTGCCTTAACCGTTCGGCCGAGAGCTGGATGGGCGTCAGCGGGTTCTTGATTTCATGGGCCAGACGCCGCGCCACCTCGCCCCAGGCGTTGCTGCGCTGGGCCTGAATCAAGGTGGTGACATCATCGATGACCAGCACTACCCCCATCTGCTCGTCCGCCGGCCCCCACAAAGGAGTGCCGCGACAGAACAGTTCCTGTCGAGCGCTGGGCCCCTGAAAGGTGACTTCTTCCCGCCAGGTCTTGGCCGATCCCTGCATGTGCGGTTCGAGTTTTTCCATCAGTGGCGCGAGGTGAGGATAGGCGCCAGTCAGGACGGCCAAAGGCCAACCGATGTATTGGCCGAATTCGGCGTGCAGGATGGTATTGGCCGCCTGATTGGCGGTCAGCACCGTGAGTTCGCGATCGAGACTCAGGACAGCCGAGGAGAGGTTGGCCAGCACGGTTTCCAGATAGGCGTGCTGGTGTTCCACCTCACGCTTCGAGCGCTGCGCCTCATCACGCGCCTGGGCAATCTTGTCGGTCATGGTGTTGAACGATTGCACCAGGAAGCCGAGATCGCCGCGATCCTTGACCGGCAGCCGTTGTTCGTAGTCGCCTTCAGCAATGGCGCGGGTGCCGATGGCGAGCAAGCGGACCGGCTCGACGATGCGCCGAATACTGAGGAATGCGGCCCAGATGGCGGCCAGCAGGCTTAGCAGCAGGACCAGGGAGAGGGTTAGCGTAAACGTGATTTTCAACGAGTTTCTCAGGAAACTCAACTCCTTGTAATGCAAGTAGGCCGATTCCACGGTATCGGTCAGGCGGGCCAACCGCTGGGGGATCGGGTAAATCGCTTGCAGGAAAATGGCGTCTTCGCCGATGAGCGACACCACGGCCCGCACCTGCATGCTTTCATGGGCAGTGGTTTCCAGCCCTACATAGGGTTTACCCTGCCGCACCTGGACGATGATGCCGATTTCCGGGAGGTCGGGAATGATGGAATCGGTCTGGTGACTGCTAAAGGCGATGATCTGACCCTGCCGGGTAAACAGCGTCATGACCGCATCTTCTGTTTCATTGAGTTCACCCAGCCGTACGCCTTGCAAGGAAATCGGCGTGGTGGTGAGTTGTTCCGCCATGTGCTCGGTCTGTTTCAGGAGATTCCGCATGCGCTCATCGAGGGCGGTTTGTCCCAATTGCAGGGCATCTTCCATGGCCCGGTCGATCTTGACATCGAACCAGCTATCGATGCTGCGGTCGAGGAACTGCATCGAGTAATAGAACACGATGGAGGCCGGCGCCAGCGTCAAGAGGCTGAACAGGAAAATCATCCGAGTGGTCAGATGGGAACCCGCCACGCTGCGCCGCAACTGTCGGATCAGCCAGTAAAGATTGGCGCCGACCAGGCTGAGCAACAGCAGCGAGGCCAGGCCATTGATCAGCACCAGCACTGAATACATTTCGCCCAGGCGTGAGGCATCCTGAGTGGCCGAGCTCATCAGGTGCAGGGAACCCAGGATCGCCAGGAACAGCGCGATGATCGAAACGGTCAGGGGGGGTTTCAGGGATCCAGGCGCCATTCGAGGGGGGGGGTGGCCAAGCGCCAGTCGGGTGAAACATAGGCCTCCGTGCGCAGGGGGAGCGGGAGGGATTCGATGTCCAGATGGAGTCGCAGACGCGCCCGGTAGTGCTGATCTGCTTCCAGTTTTTCGGCACCGTGGATGGTCCAGCCACGAATGCGGCTCAAGGTGTCCATAACTGCCGCGAGGCTGGTAAAACTTTGCACCGCACCGCTGTCCAGATCCGCAATCTGGAACGACTTTGCCAGTGGATGATAGCGCAACTGGATTCGGCGCTGTTCCCGCAGGATGGTTTCATCCAGCCAATAAGGGCGCTCCCGGCGTACCGTCAGTTCCAGATCAAGCGTCAAGGGGATGCCCTGGTTCAGGGCGGCAATGGCAGTGGGGTTGAAACGGTAGTCGACATCGGCGTTGAGGACGGTAAGTTCCCCTCGCCGGAGCAGTTGCGTCTGCCGTATGTAGATGCCGTAATCCTCGGCCCAGCAAATGACAGCCATCAGGGCCAGCAATGAGACCCACCAACACCATACGTTGGTCATGCCGATTTTTCCAGACGGGCATAGTAGAAACCATCAAATCCCTCTTCACCCGTCAGAATTTGTCGCCCATGCCGGACCGAATGTCCCCAGTCGGCCTCGATCAGGCTTTCTTGGGCATCCGCATGGTTCGCTACAAATTGGCCTATGGCGGCCTCGTTTTCAGCTCGGAGTACGGAGCAGGTCGCATAAAGGAGACTTCCACCGGGAGCGAGCAGGGTCCAGGCGGCATCCAGGATGCGTTGCTGATTCAGTACCAGCTGGGGAATATCGCTCGGCTGCCGGAGCAACTTGATATCCGGGTGTCGACGTATGACCCCGGTGCCGGAGCAGGGTGCGTCGACGAGAATGCGATCGAAGGGTCGCCCGTCCCACCAATCCCGAGTTTGCGTCGCATCGCCAGCAAGCAGCGTCGCATCAAGGCCGAGCCGGTCGAGATTCTCGCGGACACGCCGTAGTCTTTCGGCGGAGATATCGACCGCCATCAGTTCGCCGAGATCAGGGCAGGTTTCGAGTATATGGGCCGTCTTACCGCCGGGTGCGGCACACAGGTCCAGGACGCGCTGGCCCGGTTGCAGATTCATCAGATCCGCCGCGAACTGCGCGGCGGCATCCTGAACGGAAACCTCGCCCGCGGCAAAGCCCAGTATGGCTTCGACGGATAAGGCTTGTTCCAGGGTCAAGGCACCCGGGCATAGCGTCGAAGATACAGCCTGGATGTTCGCATGCTTCAGACGCTCCAGATATTCCTCGGGGGTCTGTTTGCGACGGTTCACGCGCAAGGTAAGGGGAGGGGGCTCGTTATTGTGTTCGAGCAGGATCCGGTATTGGTCTGGCCAATCGAGCCGTAATTGTTTAGTCAGCCAGTCCGGGTGGGCGAGGGCGGCGGCTACATTCTTGTCACACTGGCTTTCCAGTCTGGCCTGTTCCCGCTGGTAGGTGCGCAGAACACCATTGAGCAGTGGTTTGGCCCAGGTGCGTGATCCGGCCGCCGCGACGGTCTCGCCGACCGCGGCATGTGCTTTCACCCGCATGTAACGCAACTGGTAGAGGCCGATCAGGGCCAACAAGTGGATGCGCTCGTCCTTGATGGGTTTGCGTGTCAGCAGGGCCAGGAGATGTTCCAGCCGCCAGAACCAGCGCAACACGCCATAGCATAGCGCCTGGACAAAGGCGCGATCATTGGCTCCCGGCAAGCCTGGCAGCGAGAACTCGAGTGCCGAGGTCAGGGATTTGCCGTGGTGGACGACTTGAACCAATATCTCCGCGGCTAGGGCGCGGGTACTCAAGACAATGAACCCAGTCGGATACCCGGTTCGGAATGGGCGTTCAGGAAGTCCCTGGCGGTAATTCGCTTGCCACCAGGTAGCTGTAACTCCAGCAGGCGAAGAATGCCATGGCCTGTCGCCACGTCCAGCGTCTCCTTGCCATCGAGTACCCTGCCTGGCTCCAGCGTTGTGGCTTGATCCAGAGCTTCCGCCCGCCAGACACGCAGGATCTGGTCCTGAAAACACGTCTCGGCGACCGGCCAGGGGTTGAAGGCCTGCACCTGTCTTTCGAGCTCGATGGCGGAACGATTCCAGTCGATGCTGGCTTCGGCCTTGTCGATTTTGGCGGCATAGGTCACCTGGCTTTCATCCTGGGTTGCAGGCTGAATGATGCCGCTTTCGAGATCCGGAAGCGTTGCCATCAAGGCTTCGGCGCCTAGCACGGCCAAACGATCATGTACTTCTCCCGACGTTTCCCCCCGTCGGATGGGACAGCTTTTTTTCAACAGCATCGGGCCAGCGTCGAGCCGAGATTCGATGAACATGATGGTGACACCTGTTTCACTGTCGCCGGCCAATACCGCGCGCTGGATGGGGGCGGCCCCGCGCCAGCGTGGCAGCAGCGATGCATGGATGTTGATGATGCCTCGGGGCGGGATGTCGATGACGGCCTTGGGCAACAGCAGGCCATAGGCCACGACGATCATGAGCTCCGGTTGCAGGGCGCGAAGCTCCGCCTCAGCCTCGGCCGTTTTCAGGGTTTCGGGCTGGAAAACAGGCAAGCCGGCTTGCCGCGCCAGTTGCTTCACGGGGCTGGCCATGAATTTACGTCCACGACCCGCCGGCCGATCGGGTTGCGTGTAGACGGCGCAAAGCTCATGGCCGCTGGCCAGGAGTGCCTTTAACGGTGGGATGGCGAACTCGGGTGTGCCAGCAAAGACGATTCTCACGCGGCGCCCCGCACCCTGGAATTATCGGCTCCCGACTCGCGTTGCCGCTGTTCCTTCTTGACTTTCTTGCGAGCGAGTTGCCGTTTCAGTGGGGATAGGTAATCCACAAACAGTTTGCCCTCAAGGTGATCGATTTCATGCTGGATGCAGACGGCCAGAATACCCTCCGCATCCATTTCGAAGCTGTCCCCATCGCGATTCAGCGCCTTCACGCGGATCTTTTCAGCCCGCTTCACCTTTTCGAACACGCCGGGTACGGAAAGACAGCCTTCGTCCGACTCTTCCTGACCTTCCTTGGTGAGAATTTCCGGGTTGATGAGGGCCAGCGGCGAATTTTTCTCTTCCGAAATGTCGAGCACGATGATGCGTTTCTGTATATTCACCTGATTGGCGGCCAGTCCAATGCCGGGGGCGGCGTACATGGTTTCCAGCATGTCATCGATAAGTTGCCGTGTTGAGTGATCGACGGCTGCGACCGGGCTGGCCTTCTTCCGCAGCCGTTCATCAGGGAATTCGAGTATGGTGAGTAGTGCCATGAGGTGCAGCGTCTTGATTCGAAAAATGCCGACGATTCTAGCGAATTGGCAGTGCACTTTGAATGGGCGATTTGTTGTCGGTTCCGTTTGCCGGATACTGGAGGCATCGAGGACGTGTCCCCGCGCTCTCCAGCAGCGGATGCGGCGATACGCATATAGCCTTATTCTGGGATTCATGCTGATGGGTTTCAATGGCTTGCTGGGTTTCGATCCGGCTCGGGCAGTGGAGTGGAATCAGGAACCTCCCGACGCATACCGGGTGGTTGAGGGCGATACCCTATGGAGCATTGCCGGACGATTTCTCAAGCGCCCTTGGGAATGGCCCGAGGTATGGCGGGGTAATTCACAAATTGGTGATCCCGACCGCATATACCCCGGGGATGTCATTATTCTGGACAGACGCTTTGGCGCGCCGGTGCTCAGGCTGCGGGACGCGGCCGAGGTCAGGCTGAGTCCGCGCATCCGGGTGACCCCGCTGGCAGAGCCGGTACCCGTCATCCCGCTCAAGACGATCGGTCCCTTCCTGACCCGGCCCCAGGTGATCGAAGCCGAGGCACTGGAACTGCTTCCATACGTCGTGGAATTGGCGGAGGAGCATGTCATGGGCGGCCCCGGGGATCGGCTTTTTGTCAGGTCCATTCTGGCGCAGGAGCCCAGGAACTACTCGATCATTCGTCCGGGTCGCGAGTATATCGACCCCGAAACTCGCGCCGTGTTGGGGCGCGAGGCGGTCTATATTGGCGAGGGGTACTTGGAATCTCCGGGTGATCCTTCTTCGGTGCTCATGATCCGCGCGGAAAAGGAGGTGCGCGCCGGCGATCGGCTGATACCCACCCCGCGTATCGTGCTTGAGTCAGACTTCAAGCCCCGCGCGGGGCGCAAGGGACTGAAGGGGAAGATCATCAGCGTGCTCGATGGTGTCACCCAGATCGGGCAGTATTCCGTGGTTGCCTTGAATAGAGGCCATCTGGAGGGGATCGAGGCCGGCCATGTCTTCGAAATTTGGCAAAAGGGTCCCGCAATTCGCGATACCGTCATTTCCCGTTCCGGCGACAGCCTCATCGGCCCCGAGCAGCGTGCGGGTTTATTGATGGTGTTCCTTGTTTATAATCGGGTCAGCTTCGCTCTGGTCATGAGTGCGGAACGCTTCATTCACGTTCAGGACAGTGTACGTACCCCATGAGCCGAACGCCATTATCCACCGATGATGAACTTCTTCGTGATTGTCTGGCGCTATGCCGGGCGCCATTGATCGGCAGTCTGCGCTATCGGCGCCTGATCGAGCGATTTGGTTCGCCGCGCGGTGTCTTTCAGGCGGGGCGAACTGACTGGGAGGGGCTGGGTCTTCCTGCTCAAACCCTGGAGTATCTTGCCCGGCCTGATTGGAAAACGGTCGAGGCGGACTTGATCTGGCTGAGGGAGGGCGGGTCGGCTCATGCGTGCCTCACCTGGGACCATGCCGCCTATCCAGAGCGTTTACGGCAGATTCCGGACCCGCCGCCAGTCTTGTTCGTCAAGGGCAATACGGCGGCTCTTGCCATGCCACAGATCGCCATGGTCGGCAGTCGCTCGCCGACGCCTGGGGGGCAGCGAATTGCCAGGGAGTTCGCGCGTGGGCTTGCCGCCAGCGGCCTGGTCATCGTCAGCGGGCTGGCGGTTGGGATCGACGCCGCCAGTCATGAAGGCACCCTGGAAGCGGGGGGCGTGACCATCGCCGTGGCGGGCACCGGACTGGATCGCGTGTATCCACGACAACACGCGGCGCTGGCTGATCGCCTGCTGGAGGCCGGTGGCGCGTTGGTTTCGGAGTATCCTCCCGGCATTGGACCATTGGCCGCCAACTTTCCGCGCCGCAACCGCATCATCAGCGGCCTGGCTTTGGGTACTGTTGTGGTTGAGGCGGCATTACGCTCGGGTTCGCTGATCACGGCACGGATGGCCCTGGAGCAAAATAGAGACGTCTTCGCCGTACCCGGCTCGATATACAGCCCGCAGTCACAGGGGTGCAATCGGCTGATTCAGGAGGGAGCCAAACTGGTGCAGGGGGTGGCCGATATTCTGGAAGAATATCCGCAATGGGTGATGAGTAGAGCCCGGGAATTGGTGTTTCCGGCGGGTCCTCCCTCTTCCGAACCGGACAGCGGACTCCTGAAATTTATTGCTTATGAACCAACGACTGTGGATACTCTTGTAGCGGCTACCGGACTTTCGGCTGATACTATTGGCGCCCAACTGCTGGATCTGGAGTTGTGCGGATGGGTAGCCTCCGTTCCCGGCGGCGGTTTTATACGTGTACGATGAGTACACGAACAATCCAACACGAGTGCTTGATGAAAGAAAACGTTTTCGACGTTCTGATCTATCTGTTCGAAAAATTTCTGGATGGCGATGCCGACCATCAACCCGATGCTGAAGAAGTACAGACCGATCTGCTTGAAGCGGGTTTTCCACAGGCGGAAATTGCCAAGGCGCTTGATTGGCTGGATACACTGACCGAACAGCAGCCCATTAGTCCCGTATCGACTCCCGCTTTTAGAGTTTTTTGCAGTGAAGAATGCGCCAGGCTTGACAGTGAAAGTCGGGGTTTGCTCATGTTTCTCGAACAGTGTGGCATCCTGACTCCGGCGAGTCGGGAACTGGTGATCGATCGGGTCATGGCCATCGATGAGCAGCATCTCACCCTGGAAAACCTCAAGTGGATGGTGCTGATGGTTTTATTCAGTCAACCCGACGAGGAGCTGGCGTTCGCGAGAATGGAACATCTGGTATACGGCAGTCTGCCCGCGTACCTCCACTAACCTAAAGGCAAACCCCGAGCCAAGGGTCCGGCCAGAGCGGGCTCCTGAACTGTGTAGCCAATACCACCGTATGAGTGATTGAATTCGATGAGCCGCAACCTCGTCATAGTTGAGTCTCCCGCCAAGGCCAAGACCATCGAAAAGTATTTGGGCAAGGATTACCAAGTCTATGCCTCTTACGGCCATGTTCGAGACCTGGTGCCCAAGGAAGGCGCGGTCAACCCGGATGATGATTTCGCCATGCGCTATGAGTTGATCGAGCGCAATGAAAAGCATGTGCAAACCATCGCCAAGGCCGCCAAACAGTCCGATGCGCTATTTCTGGCGACCGACCCCGATCGCGAGGGTGAAGCCATTTCCTGGCACATTTACGAAATTCTCCGGCAGCGCAACTTGCTGAACGACAAGCCAGTGCATCGCGTTGTGTTTCATGAAATCACCAAGCGGGCGGTGACCGAGGCGATCGAGCACCCCAAGGATCTCTCTACGGATCTGATCAACGCCCAGCAGGCCAGACGCGCACTGGATTACCTGGTCGGTTTCAAATTATCGCCTCTCCTGTGGAAAAAAATTCGACGGGGACTCTCGGCGGGACGGGTGCAAAGCCCGGCGTTGCGGATGATCGTCGAGCGTGAACTGGAAATAGAACAATTCGTTACTCGCGAATACTGGACCATCGAGGCCGATGCCGCGGCGGACGAACAGGGTTTCAAGGCGCGCCTGACCCATTGGGGCGGACAAAAGCTGGAGCAATTCAGCATCACGACCGAAGTTGAAGCCGAGCGGGCAAAAACCGAGCTACTGGCGGCGGCGAGCGGTCGGTTGGTCGTCACCAAGGTGGAAGAAAAGGAACGCAAGCGCAATCCGGCGGCCCCCTTCACGACTTCGACGCTCCAGCAGGAGGCCTCCCGCAAACTGGGCTTTACCACTCGGCGGACCATGACGGTCGCCCAGCAACTCTATGAGGGTATCGACCTGGGAGGAGAAACGGTCGGTCTCATCACCTACATGCGTACCGACTCGGTCACGCTGGCCGCCGAAGCGGTCAACGAATTGCGCGAGTTGATTGCCGCTCGCTATGGCGCCGATAATGTCCCCGCCAAGCCCCCTCAATACAAAACCAAAAGCAAAAACGCCCAGGAAGCCCATGAGGCGGTAAGGCCAACTTCTGCTTTCAAGGCGCCGGAACAGGTCAAGTCCCATCTCAGTCCCGACCAGTTCAAGCTCTATTCATTGATCTGGAAGCGCGCCGTCGCTTCCCAGATGATCCATGCCACCATCAACACGGTCGCGGTCGACCTCGCCTGCGGACAAGCCGATGAGGGTGTGTTTCGGGCTAACGGTTCCACCGTGATTCATCCGGGATTCATGAGCGTGTATCTGGAGGGTAAGGATGATGGGCCCGCCGAGGAAGAAGACGGTTATCTGCCCAAGATGGAAGTTGGGCAGGCGGTGAAGCTGATCGAAATCTTACCGGCGCAACATTTTACCGAGCCGCCTCCCCGCTATACCGAGGCCAGCCTGGTCAAGGCGCTGGAGGAGTATGGCATCGGTCGGCCGTCAACCTATGCCTCGATCATCTCCACGCTCCAGCAACGAAAATACGCGGAACTGGAGAGCAAGCGCTTTTTCCCGACCGACGTGGGGCGCATCGTCAATAAGTTTTTGACCGATCACTTTACTCAATATGTCGACTATAATTTCACCGCGCATTTGGAGGATGATCTGGATGCGGTGTCCCGGGGCGAAAAAAACTGGATACCCTTGATGCGTGAGTTTTGGGGGCCATTCTCCACACTCATCGAAGACAAGGATGAAAGTCTCAAACGTGCCGATGTGACACATGAGGAGATGGACGAGGCATGTCCGGAATGCGGCAGCAAGCTATCGATACGCTTGGGTCGCAATGGACGCTTTGTCGGCTGCACCAACTACCCGACCTGCAAATATACACGCAACCTCAAGGATGATGGCCCTGCCGCTCCACCGGAAATCGCGGAGGGGCGATTCTGTCCAAAATGTGATTCCCCGCTGATCATCAAGGCGGGTCGATATGGAAAGTTCCTGGGATGTAGTGCTTATCCGACCTGCAAACATATCGAGCCACTGGAAAAGCCCGAGGATACCGGGGTGGAGTGTCCGGAATGTCACAAGGGTACGCTGATAAAACGCAAGTCTCGTTTTGGCAAGCTGTTCTATTCCTGTTCCACCTATCCTGGCTGCTCTTATGCGGTGTGGAATCCACCCTTGAACGAGACTTGCCCGAATTGTGCCTGGCCTGTGTTGACCCTTAAAGTGACAAAGCGCAGGGGTGCGGAGAAAGTCTGCCCCCGTAAGGAGTGTGGATATGCCACACCCTACGAAGGTGAACTGCCGGCCGGTATGGCTTGAGTGAGTTGGAAGGCGAATGGGAAAACCTTGCGTACACCTGAGTCAGTATTCAACCTTGACATGAACGGTACCCATACCTAGGATTCGCGGCATCAAACGGCTCCTCAACTCACGGAGCATGAATCATAACAAATCACTCAAATTTCATGACTTCCACTGCATCCCCTCAACCATCCAACGTCATCGCCAGCATCCGAGGCCTGGTCGAGGAGGAAACTGCCGCCGTAGACCGACTGATTCTGCGAGAACTGCAATCCGGTGTGGTGTTGATCAATCAGATCGGACACTACATAGTCAACAGCGGTGGCAAGCGTTTGCGTCCCTTGTTGCTCTTGCTTGCCGCCAAGGCGCTAAACTGTAACGATCCACACGTCATAACCTTGGCGGCGGTGATAGAATTCATCCATACGGCTACTTTGCTCCATGACGATGTCGTCGATGAGTCCACGTTGCGACGCGGACGGGATACCGCCAACGCACTCTGGGGCAATTCCGCGAGTGTTCTGGTGGGCGATTATCTCTATTCACGCTCCTTCGAACTGATGGTAAGCGTACAGAATCTGCGCATCATGGAAGTGTTGTCGCACACGACTACCGCCATAGCCGAGGGTGAAGTGCTGCAATTGTTGAATTGCAATAATCCGGCAACGACTGAACAGAAGTATTTGGATGTCATCGCGCGCAAGACCGCCATTCTGTTTAGCGCGGCGGTACAGTTGTCGGCCATATTGGCGGGAGCTCCTGAACCGGTAGAATCAGCCTTGAAGTCCTATGGCCTTCACTTGGGTATCGCCTTTCAATTGATCGACGATGCCTTGGATTATCGGGCCACGCCGGAGGAGTTGGGTAAGAACCTCGGTGATGATTTGGCGGATGGGAAACCCACCTTGCCATTGATTTATGCTTTGGAAAAGTCTAACGCAAAGCAGGCAGACATCCTGCGTCGAGCGATTGAACAGGGTGACAGGGATGCCTTTCTGGAGGTACTCGACATTGTCACTTCCACTGATGCGATCAGTTATACCTCGTGTCGCGCCGTGGAGGAGGCCAACAGGGCCATTGAAGCGTTGTCGGTCCTTCCAGAGTCAAGCTACAAGGATGCGCTGGATAACCTGGCGAAGTTTTCGGTGGAGCGGAGCTACTGAGGGATGATCGTGGTTCATGCCCAAAAATTTTACCAGAAGATCACGTATCCAACAGTGCTGGATGACTCATTAGCACAAGGTCAATGTAAGCATTCAGTTCCACCCCCCAACAGGGGGAGCTCATTTGGTGGCGCCGGAGGCCAAATCTCACCTTCCAATCACAACCTACTGGTAGGAAAAGTGAGCGATTACAGGCAATCTACACAACAACCATTCCCAAGATAGCTGCAATACTATGAGTTGGCTCACACGGTTGAAAGAAAGGTTCAACAAATCACAGGAAGAACCCGCTCCTGTTGAGGAGTTGGATTCGGAACATGAATCGTCACCCTTTGCCGCTCTTATAGAAACCCCAGAAGAGACATCACCCGAATTCAACGATAACGTCAAGGATGTTTTTGTCATCACCGACGCTGCGCCGAGCGAACCTGACACCCTCGGCATCATCAATCCGGCCACCATGGAAATCAGGGTCAGGGATGCAGTATCGGGTGAATTCAATACCGTCTATCGATGGCAAGGTCCGGCGATTGAGGAGTATATTCCCATCTGGGGTGACTGGAGTGGCACCGGGGTAACGTCGTTTGGTCTATTTCATCCCGTGAGTGGATACTTCAATTTATTTTCCGGGCTGGATTGCAGTGGCTTACTCTATAGAATTACCCTGGATAGAAAAGGACATGAGTGGCGACCGATAGCCGGGGATTGGGATGGAGATGGAAGAGATGGGGTTGGGTTGTACAATATTGAAGATGGGTCATTTATATTTTGCAATCAACTGGATAATGCTCTTGCTATTGTGGAGACTCGCTTCAAGAATGAAAACCATCGCATCGGGGACGTCGCTATTTCAGGTGACTGGAATGGCGATGGGCTGGATGAAGTGGGTGTTTACAATGCCATCCAGGGCGAATTCACACTGTTTGAAAGCTTGGAAGCTGGATGCAAATTCTCGGTATATCCGGCTCATAACGTTAATCCAGAATGGAGTCCGCTGTCAGGAGATTGGCGAGGAATCGGATTTGATAGCATCGGCCTTTATGATAACGAAAGTGGTGCATTTTACCTGCTAAACGCGGCTGATGATCAAGAGCCCGAAATTGTCATCCCCGTTAAAAAGGATACGGGTTACTGGAAGCCCTTTTCACTTAAAGGATTCACTGCACCTACGACAGTCAATGATCCGCAGGCATTGCCTGCTGATACTAGGGATTCGGCTGGAGAGAGTGTGCTGGTAAGTAGGATAAACGGTCTTATTAAAGCCAAAAAATACAAGGAAGCAATGAGTGAAGCCGAATGGGCTTTTGAGGCCAATCCAGCGTCAAAAATTTTGTCCCAGGTAAGAGGCAAGGCCGCATTCAAGCTTAAAGTATATGATTTGGCGGAAATTTCCCTTCAAAATGCCCTGTCGAAGGATGCTGATGATATCGAGACCCTGATCGATTTAGGCGGCTTGGCAGAGGCGCAGGAGAAGTGGGATAAAGCATTACTATATTGGGATCTTAGTCTTCCGAAAGCCAAGGACCGCAAACAAAAGTATGATCTTTTATCAGCACAAGGCCGTGCTTTAGGTCAGTTAGGTTCTTATGGTGAGGCTGAAAAATTATATCAGGGGCTGAAAAAACAGTTTTCAGGAAATTTTCGTGCTTGGCTTGACATGGCCAATATTGCAAAAATGCAAAGAGAATGGATTTTAGCCAAAGAAAGCTTACAGAATTGCATCGATAGATTTCCAAATCACCGTCAGGTATCGAACTGGAAGCTTCAGATGGCCGAATGTCTTCTTCAACTGCAGGAGTTTGAAGAGGCCTACGACATTTATTCAAGCATCCCTGGCAATCATCCGGGTCAGATCAAGGCGCTTGAAGCATTGGCAAAATGCGCGATGGCGTCAAAGCAATGGAATCGAGCTATCGAGTATTACGAAAAATGCTCTTCCCTGCTGCCCCTGAAGAACAATAAAACGGTTCACTGTCGACTAAGAGCAGGCGAGCTGATGATTAAGTTAGGCCGGCTCGACGAGGCTGAGACTTTATTTCGGGAGTTATCAAAGATATACCCCAATCATAGTCGTGTTAAAAAAGGGATTGTAAGAGTCAAAAATATACGTGCTGACTCTAAACGTAGCTGAGTTCAATTAATTTACGATTGACTCCCGAGCTTGCTCCATGACACGAGTGACGCTGTCTGCGAGAATCTGGGTATCTAGCATAAATCAATTAAGCCCATCTTCCCATTAAGAAATAGGCAATAAATCCGCTAGTAAGATTATATGATAGACAATCTTTTTCTCTGCGTTGGCGCGCAAAAAGCAGGCACAACATGGCTGCATAGCCAGTTGAATTCCCATCCTCAGATTAGTTTCAGTAACGTCAAAGAGATTCACTACTTCAACACCATACATAATGGTAGTATCCTGCTCACACAACGAAAGGTTGAGCATATTGAACGGCTAATTAAAAGTAACAAGTTCGCGCTAATGCAATATTTTACAAACTTGTCCCGTGGATTATCGGTCGATCAGAAGGTAAAAAAGTTGCTATCACCTGTGGATGATGATTGGTACTGCGAACTCTTCAATAACAAGAAAGGAGTCTATGCAGCCGACTTTTCACCAGAATATGCGCTTATCGGCGAAGAGGGTTTTAGACATGTAAGGCGTCTTTCTCAAAATAGAAAGATCATTTTTATTATGCGCGATCCGGTCTCACGGGCGGAGTCAGCTATAAGATATTTTTACAAGACCAAGGGTGCAGATATATCTAAGGTACCAATCGAGGAATTGATGAAACTCGCTGAAACGCCTATGATCCTAAACATGTCATGCTATGGGGAAACGATTATAAATTTAGATAAAGTCTTCGAAGAGCAAGACGTTGGATATTTATTCTATGAAGACATGATGACAAGTAAGCAAGAACATATCGATAAGATAACGAAATTATTAGGGATTGAGAAGTTGGTTCTTTCAAAGTCTTCTTTAGAAAAGCGGGTGAATGAGACGGAAACCTATGAACTCCCCCCCAAAATAATTGAAATGCTGGCCTGTCGGTTAAGGCATGTCTACAGGGAAGTCGCCAACAGATATCAATATGTGCCGCAAACATGGCGTTACAACTCATGACATTACCTTGGATTGAATGATGTTGGTTTAATTGATTGACGGCATACCTGCCGGTCCTTCGCAGTCTGCGCCATCTGTGGTCTAGTGCAGACCCGGGGGTAAATCGTAAATCAACTAATCCCACCTCAGCTAATACAATTCAGTTTTCATGGGAATAAATCTGGTGCTTGGGGACACTGCCACTCAAGACCTCTAGGAGGCCACTTTTGGAGGTTACCGTAGCGAGTAGAACACCCGGCAGTTGTGCAATAGTGCTTTGTCCAGGACGAACTCTCCGGCTTAGGACTGTAGGGCATTCCTTCATGGCATAGTCCGCCGGCGAAGAAGTCGAACGTGGCGATGGCTTGGGTGGTGCCGACCGGGCTCTCAACAGACTGAAATAACGCCGGTTGATCGCGATACTGGAAGTCCAGGATGGCGTTGGTGCATAAATCAACTTCTTTTCTTAAAATATGGGAATCTGGTGATGATTCTGGGTGGTTTACGACTGCTAAGTGGGGAAGTCTTCATTAACGATGGTCGATTTTTGGCCTGAGTTGGGGATGCTGTGATTTATGCACCAACGCCGCCCAGGATATTCAATCGCTGGGATGGGAAATTCGGTAGTTCCCGGGTGGCACCGTGAGGCTGCCAAGCATTGGATACACACAGGGGGGGTCGCTAAGCCTGATGCATCGAAATAGAACAGGTTGATCAGGCCCTGATTTGCTATTTGCTGCAAGGCCTGTTGGTTTTCGGCTTCCCAAGTGAATAGTGGGGTCGCGTCGGCTCTTCACTGACAGGCGGTAGAGACGCCACGCGTAGAGCAGTTTTGTAGACCGCGCTGCAACGTCGAGGTGCTGGAAGATTTGCTGGTCGCATGCCCCTGGTGAGCTTGCGTCTGTTGGATCTGACGCGGCTCGGCATAGATCAGGGTGTGTAACTGGCGGATCTCATGATCGGTATAGATCGGGGGACGACCCGAGCGAGGTAGATCGTGCCAACCGCGATGCCGGTTTGTTCCAAGCGCGTGATCCATGCACTGACCGTGTTACGGTCCACGGCGAAGATCGCTTGCAGTTGGGGGGTCGTGAAGCCCTTAGCACATAGCAGGATGGCGTGTGTGCGTAGGCGGAGGGCTAAGCTTGCGTGTGGTGACTCTAGAGGTCTTACAGTTGCTGCCGGATTTCTCGACGGGCAGGTTCTGCACAAATTTTAGGCGGGGCATGGCGTGGGTAGTCCAATCATAATACCAAAAAATATTTGTTGGACAACATTTAGCGTACTGCTAAGACAACAAATTAGGAGTTTAATTTATGAGACAAGATTTTGACACAGAAGAGTGGTTAAAACTACGTGGATTGATAGTAAAAAAATATAATAATACAGGGTTCTCCCCCTTCTCTGTGTTAGAAATAAATGCCATTGAAAAATTCTTGAAAGATTTTCCTAGACACCCTGGGGGATATTTGTTAAATGGTTATGTCAAATGGAGTAAGAACGAAAAAAAGCTTGCGAATGAAAGTTTTAAAGTTGCGAGAGATCTACTGAATAATAAGGAGGATTGGTTAAAAGGGCTTGATATTGGAATTAACTCGTTAATACAGATTTCTAATGATCGCGATATTTTAAGCCCAGAATTATTTTCAGTTACGTTGGCAAATCTGAAGATGGCAAAAAGTTCGAATTTAAGGTCTTGCGATTTTGCTATTCTTGTGTCTTGTGATGAGAATTATTTTAATATTCATGGTAAGGCAATGCTTGAGTACGCTAGGCGCGAGTTCTCTGACTGCCATGTTCATGTACACCTTATTAATCCCAGTGATGATACGTTAACGCACTTGGCAAAAAGTCATCTGCAAAACTTGGCAGTGAGTTACGAAAATACCGATATAGCATGTAGACCATACTTTGCAACATCAAGGTTTCTTATTGCCTCCGCAGTGATGGATTTATATCAGTCTGATATATATATATTGGATGTCGACATTATGCCGTCACTAACTTTCAAGAATAGTATTAGGCGATTAAGAAATCAAGATTTTGACTTGGCCTGTCCTATTATGCCTAAAGCCTGGATGCCCTGGAATAACTATATTGCATGCAGTGTATACATAAAAAATTCAGCCAATGCAAGGATTTTGCTTAATGACATTTCAAAGTATGCCACTAATGTCTATTATCAGCTTAACAGTTTTGAGCATGCTTGGTGGGTTGATCAGAATGCTCTTTATTGGGCGATTACAAACGGACATGCACGGCTAATTAACGTAAACAAATTCGGTAGACTAATAATAGGGCCAGATGGAACAGGCAAGCACGACTATTCCAAATTGGCTGGTCTATTCTTGGAGTCTACTGATTTAGAATGGCGAGCATGCTCATCGTTTGAAGACTTAACAAATTACATGGTATCTTGTAAAAGCATCAGCCCAGCTCTATTGGAGCGTATTGTTGATGCATATCTACACGCTCATGATATAAATGATACTAGTATTCTAGAGTATCTGTTAGTGCTCTACTTTAAACGAAAACTGGATAAAAGATTTATAGATCATCTTGTGGCTGGACTGCTAAAGTATAAGTCATATGGGCTTGCTGCATCATTAATAAATGATTCTGATGGCGTGCATTCATATCTACCTGCTTACTTCTCAGCAAATCTGTTTGCAATACATAGTAAGGGTGAAAACGATTCAAATAAGGCCATTGAGAAGTTATCGCCTGTCCTAAATAGAAAAAAATATGATTTATCTCATTCTATACTAAAAGATCAGTATACTGGCTCCAATCATGAGATGACAAAAGCGTTCTATGAGACATCAATTCGTAGACTGCTTCGATGGGGGAACATCGATACTGCGGTTGAGGAAATTACTAATAAGTTTTCAAAAGCAATTGTAGTTGTGGGGCTACAATGGTCTGGAACAAATTTTATTGCAAGTCTCTTGCGTGAAAATACACAGTTTTATGTGCCACAATCTGCCGATATGACGTTATTTTGGAAGCATGCTTTACCAGATGAAGGTGGTGCGCGAGTTAATCCAATATTCACATCGCCAGTTGATGCGCTGCAGCAAATAAACGCGCTATGTCTAGTGGTGGTAAAAAATCCACTGCTATGGATAGACACTATTGTCAATAGAGGATTTGAGGACTTCTTTCAAACTCGAAAAAGTTATGTTGCTTCTAAAAATGATATTAAGGGTTTGGCAAGCTTCTACAGGAAATTTGTAGAGAAATGGGCTGCAGCTGAAGGTAATGTGTTGTTTGTAAGCTATGAAGCAATCCTTGAGAATCCCTTGAGGCTTTTCAATACATTGAACCTGAACCCGATTAATGCGGAAATACAACTTCCATCAAAGGACTCTATTTCAGATGAGTCATCTATCATTTATAAGAAAAATCATATAGATAAAGTGATTAGCTTAACTGAATCACAATTAGCTATTATTAGAACTATTATTGACCATAAATTTATAAAGTTCATGGAAGATATGGTTGTTTGATGGCTTGAGTGCCTACATTAAAGCATAAATACATAAGTATGTTGTTTGCTGCTTTATTTCGATACGAAAGATTAAAATCCCCGCCTTCCATGTGGATAGATTTTCTTTTCATCCTCAATCGAAATGGTACGTTGGGTGGGTTTGGGATGGGAGGATGGACTATCGTTACTGGAGCCATACCGCCTACAGGATTGAGTACCATTTTGTGTGGATAACGAAATATTGCTACCAATTGCCAAGAGGAGAGGTGGGGGAATGTGTCAGGGAGTTTACAAGACAGACTTACGAGGTTTTGAGATACGCATTGTGATAGGGGTGCCAGGATAATGTACATACTCTGATGTCGGCTCTGCCGGAATTGGTCCCGTGTGAGGTCATACATCGAATCAAAGGCCGTATGATCAGCAAGTTGTTTGAAGAATTTACAACGTTGAGGGAAACGGTACTGGGGCCAGCATTTTTGGTCACCAGGCTATTTTTGCGCGACGGCCGGCGAGCTGACAGAAGAGATGATCAAGCAGTATTTGGAGCATTACTTTGAGCCTGATCCAAGCGCTGATTTGAAGGCGGAGCCGGATACGCGTCGTTGAGTCGACGAGTATTCGATCTTTCAGACCTTTACTCAAACGTACCGGCTATCACCTGATGGTTGTTAATACTCATTAAACTATCATATAAAACATTCATCAGATGGTTTATGTATTCTAAACTGACTACTGAACAATGCACCCGTACGACCCTATATTAGCTTATGATTCGTATTGATTTTTCACCTGAAACGTTTAAAAAGCTCCTTCACGAAAAGCGGCATTAACCGCATCCCCGTGTCAACCAAAAATGGAGGTTTTATACAACAAATCTCAGGGTATGCTCCATCAAAAGATTTGCAAACTAAGCAATGTCCGTGGGTGCACCACCTTGGCACGCTATTTTCGATAATATCAGGAAGGTGGGCTGAATCGACTTTAGGGATTGAACTTCCGGAAACCGAAAAGTATTCTAGCCTTGTATCGTAGAGAAATTTAAGCGGCGATTCCCGATAACCACCGGCCACGATCAATGAGGCACACAACGAAGGACTACAGGAAGCGAGGGAGCGTTAGCGGACCAGCGGTGTACGACGACCCCCGCGGAGCCGTAGGGCCGCTTGTTTTGGCGGAGTCGTAGCGCGAACGTAGTCGTAGACAAAATAGGCGGCATGCGACACGGCGAAGAGTCATTGTGGGAGCCGCTGCCGGAGTGCGTAAGCGAAGCGTAGTACGGAGGCGAGGCGGACACAGGACGAGCGCGGGCCGCCGCAGGCCAAGAGTGTCGCCAATTTTTGCTCCTGAAATCGGACGGACCCATTACAGGTTTCGCAAAAATTGGCGACACCACCTCGCATTGCCGAATCACGGGTATCGAGCGCATCCTGACGACTGTGAATAGCTATTATAAAACTAGAGCTGGCTCGCTACAAAACTGGTCATATACCGTTTCAACAAGCCGAACCGGAGGAGCAGGATGAAAGTGAAAGGTTTAAATATCAACAAGTTGAAACGCGATTGGGAGATGATGGCTGGCCAACGCGAGGTGCGTTTTCCTGATGTCGCACACCATGTGTGGGCCACGTTTCTGGGCTAGTTATGGTGTTGCAGTTGTCTGCTCGTGTTAACCCCATCAGGGCGGAAAAGGTTTAATGTGTTGTGCACGAATCATGCTAAAACGCATCAGTTAGTCACGGTAACCAATGCGATCTACATCAACGCTGACAGTGTCTGCGACTTGCGGATCGATATTTCAGAAAACGGGTTCCAAGTGCCTATTACCTTGGCTCTTGATAATGCCAGATATCAACATGCTCGGGTGGTTAAGCAGTGAGCGGAACAACTGAATATTGAACTACTTTTTTCCCAACCTATTCGCCAAATCCTAATCTGAAAGAACAATTGTGGAAGTTTGTCAAGAACGAATGTCTCAACGCCAAGTATTATGAGAAGATCGATGGGTTCGATGAAGCCATTCAGGCGTGTTTTTCAAAAATAGGCTCCAATGATTATGAAACCAAGCTCAAAATCGCTGCTTGCCCTCAATTATCAAATATTTAAGGAAGTTGCATTTGTTCGCTGAATAAGTATAGTTTATTCAATAATTAACCAAAGAAAAATATGCGAGTTATTGTTCACTTTGGAATGTATAAAACGGGAAGTTCTTCTATTCAAAAAACACTATACACAAGTCGATCAAATTTACGCAGTATTTGCTATCCAGACTTTAATAGATATAATCACTCCAATATTATAAAACAAGCATTTGGGTATACATCCTCGGTTTCAGCTGAAGAGAAAGCAGTTGCCCTGGAATCGTTTAGAGATATTTTAAGGTATAACGCCGAAATAAACCATGACATTATAATATCGGATGAATCGCTTACGGCGTCGAGTTTTAATAAGCTGAAAGATCTTTATTCAACCCTGAATAATTATTCAGATGAAATAATTGCTGTTGGGTATATTAGATCGCCCAAGGCTTATATTGAGAGTTATTTTCAGGAATCATTAAAGACTTTAAATGTAACAACGTTTGATATTAAAAAGAGGTTTCCTTTCTATAAAAATCACTTTGAAAAGTTTGACCGCATCTTTGGTAAAGCCAACGTTCAATTTTGGAAATTTGATCCCTGTGGGTTTAAAAATGGTTGTGTGGTCACTGATTTTTGTAGCCGTATGAATATAGCAATAAATCCTGCAGATATTATACGAATTAATGAGGGTTTATCTTTAGGAGCAGCTTCTCTTTTGTATGCATTTTCGAAATACCGTGAGCAATTTAACTATTCAGAAGTACGTCTAGGATTGCTTATTAATTTACTAAGCCAGCTTCAAGGCAAGAAGTTGCGATTTTCTTCAAAACTCATTAGTCCGTTATTAGAAGAAAATCACCATCAAATTGAATGGATGGAAAGACGTATGGGGGCTTCACTAGCAGAAGATATAACCATATATGACGAATATGCTATTTCCACGGAGTCTGCATTACTTACCTTTGAGCCCGCAACATTGAATTGGTTGGCAGAACAGTTGGGTGGTGATTATATTAATCGTTGGAATGCAAAAATGACAATTAGTGAAATAGCTGAGTGGATATATCACCTATGTCTTATGCTTAAAAAAAAATCAAAGTAAATACTCCAGCATTGGATGTTCGCACAAGCTCTCACATATGAGTAGTTATTTATAAATGTTTGGGTATGGAAGTTACATAATAGATTAATGTAAGTAGTCACACAGAAGAAATATGGTATTTGGAGGCAAAGTCGTCCAAGCTTTCCAATACGGCGCTTATCAGGTTGGCTTAACAGGTGTTTTAAGACAAAGGCAGCCAGTCGTGTTTGATTGTGCGACAGAGGATTTCGATTAGGATTCAATTCGGGGCAGTCAAGGGGCCAGTAATGCACAGTAATCCCGCATGAAGCCCATCGGTCAACGTGGTCCAGGAATATCCGGCGGGTGTGCCCAAGCGCATGTCCGTGGGTGTCGACGCAGGGCTTGCCGTGAGCGGCGTATTCCGCCGCGTAGTGCGCCACGAAGTTGTCGAACGCCGCTGCGACTACAGCGGTGCCCACCTTGGCTGCGGTGAAATGAAAGAACGAGTGCGGGTCCCTGGAGATGAACCCCATGACATTCCAGCGCCGAGAAGGGAAGCGCGGCAGTAATGCCGACGTGATGAAGCGAGGGCCTGCAGATGAAGCCATAGTAATCGTAAAGTCCTGTGCCGATGAATCCATGGTGACCTGGAGGAGGATAAAACGCAGGGCCAGTGAC
>Ga0172367_10002338_pt1 | contig 26073 bp, 25 predicted proteins | sample Lak10m_FD_114542 | JGI IMG/M metagenome (GOLD analysis project Ga0172367, IMG submission 114542) | Freshwater microbial communities from Kabuno Bay, South-Kivu, Congo - kab_022012_10m | ecosystem: Environmental > Aquatic > Freshwater > Lake | place: Democratic Republic of the Congo: South-Kivu...
AAATTTTTTATCGTAATTATAGATACAAAAAATCAAAAATTGAAATAAAAAATTTTAAAAGATTAAAAAAATTTGAAAATAAACAATTAAATATTTTAAAAAAAATTAAACAATTAGAAAATAACATGTATGAATTTAGACGTTTAATAAGAAATAAAAATCTTCAACCAAAAAATTAATTAAGCTTTGAAAAATTTTCTATTGCAATTATGGATACGAAATATCACAAATTTAATTAAAAAATTTAAATAAGAAAAAACTTTAACTAAAAATATATTATTTATTCATTTTATTTTAAAATCAAATTATGTTTTTATAATGATATTTCATGAAACAGACTTTAAAATAGTTTCGATACATTAGTTAAAAAATATAAAAGTATAAATAAGCGAATGTTTTAATAAATAAATATTACAAGTTTAAAATAGTTGAAATATTTCCATGAATTCGGGAAATCGCAAATTAAAAACCCAATACAATTTTTAAAATTATTGTAGATTATTAAATGCATATTAAAATATCCATTGGAATTAATTATAGAAAAACATAAATTAATTCCAAATTTATGTTAAAAATTTGTTACATATAACTAAAAAATATTTATTCGTTTTTTAAATATTAAGTGTATTTTAAAAACAATTTAAATTGTTCGTGATTAAATCTATTAGAAATGTTTCGATAAATATAGGATAATAATTTATTTGGGATTATTGCAAAACAGATTTAAAATATCATCATTAAAGTCGAATAAACTATACTCTTATTAATAAATAAAAAAGTAAAGTTAACTAATAATAAACTAAAAAAATATTGAAAATTTAATCGCGTAAATTTAAATTAAATTTACTTTTTATTTATAATGTTAAAAATTATTAGAAAATAAATTAAAAAATATTTAAATCATTTAAAATAAAAATTCAAATAACTTATTAAACCGGATTTAAAAATTTCAGAAATTAATTTCTGAAATTGTATATCAAAAAATAAATAGTACTTTAATTATATGATGATAAATTACACATTGAAAATTTTTAATAAATTATTAACTTTTAATTTTGAAAATCTAAAATAAATACCACATTAAAAATAAACTGATAAGACTTATCTTAAACGGCATTTATTTTTTCGATAAAAAATATATAAATATATTTTTAACTGGTAAAATTTTGAATAAATGATCATATGAATTTTTTAAAATAAGCTATAGGACTCATTGCAAAAATATAATATTTTTAAAAAATTATTAACTTTTAGTTTTGAAAATCATAAAATAAATACCACATTAAAAATAAACTGACAAGACTTATCTTAAACAACATTTATTTTATCGATAAAAAATATATAAACATATTTATTTAACTGGTAAAATTTTGAATAGACGAATATGAATTTTTTAAAAATAAGATAGTATTCATTTCAAAAATATAATATTTTTTAAACATTTTAAATAACGTTAATATTTTATTAAAAATAAACCGACAAATATTGTCTTAAACAACATTTATTTCATCGATAGGTAAATATATAAACATATTTTTAACTGGTAAAATTTTGAATGAATGATCCTATGATTTTTTAAAAATCTAAGTAACCCATTACTGAATTATAATATTTTTAAACATTTTAAATATATTAATAATTAAATATAAATAACGTTAATTGTTTAATAAAATTAATACAAAAATTTTTTTTTAATAAATATTATTAAAATTAATTTAATTAAAAATGAATTTAGAAAAATTAAATAATTTTTCTAAAGATGAATTTTTAAATTATCTAAAAAAATTAAATTATAAATATTATAATGATACAGAAATAGTTAAAGATGAAGAATATGATTTATATAAAGATTTATATATATCTAAATTTGGATCGTATGATTTTATCGGTATAAAACCAAAAGATAATTTAATTAAATTACCTGTTTTTTTAGGTTCCTTAAACAAATTTAAAACAGAAACGCAATATAATAATTTTAATTTGTATAAGCCTTTTATTGTCGAAAGTAAATTGGATGGCATAACTGGTTTATATTATGAAAACAAACTTTATACTCGTGGAAATGGAAAAATTGGAACAGATATTTCTCATTTAATACCTCATTTAAAACTTCCAGAAATTAATTTTAATGTTAGAGGGGAGTTTGTTATTGCTAAAGATGTTTTTCATGAAAAATATAAAGATTTATATAAATCTGAAAGAACGTTTGTTAGTGCAGTTATAAATTCTAAAGAAATTTCTATAAAAATTAAAGATCTTGATTTTGTCGTTTATCAAATTATTGATTCTGATGATAATGTAGAAAATCAATTAAAGCAAATAAAGAAATTTTTTCGTATTCCACTAAACAAAAAAATAAAAAATATTAATTTACCAAATTTATCAGAAATATTGCATGATTTTATCCAAAGAGAAAATTATCTTTTAGATGGAATTGTAATAATTTCAAATAATTTTAAAAATGAAAACAAAGAAAGTAATCCTTCAAATGCTATTGCTTATAAAGAAAATATGGTAAAACATAATGTAAATGTAATTAAGGTACATTGGTCAATCGGAAAAACTGGAAAATATAATCCTATTGTTGAATTTGACCCAATTTTAGATGGAAAAGATACTTTAAGATTCGCAACAGGTAAAAGTGGTAAATTTATATTTGAAAATAAAATCGGAAAAGATTCAAAATTGATTATTGAAAGATCGGGAGGTATTATTCCAAACATAATATTTATTGTAGATAGTACCGAAGCCGAAATGCCAGAAAATTTTGAATGGAAAGGTGAACATATTTATACTTTAAATAATAATGATTTTATCTCAAAAAAAATACATTATTTTTTTAAAGTATTAGAGGTGAAAAATATTGGTCCAAGTAAATGTAAATCATTAGTGGATCATAATTTTTCTTTAGTCGATGTTTTAAAAATTTCAAAAGAACAATTAAGAAAAATTTTTGCAGAAAAAACAAGTCAAAATATGTTTAATGCAATTAAGAATATAAAATATAATAATTTAATTACATTAATGGACGCAAGTGGCGTTTTTGAAGAAGGAATTGCGTCCAAAATATTAAATGCAATTAATAAAGAATTTCCGATTTTAGATTCTACTTATGAGAAATTAATAAAAGTCAAAGGTGTATCAGATATTACAGCATATAAAATTTTGAATGGAATACCTTTATTTTTAGAATTTTTAAAAGAAACGGAAATAATTATTGAATCCGAAGGGGCGACCGCTTTTGACAATAAATTATTTGATAAAAATTATGTTTTTAGTGGTTTTCGAGATAAAAAATTAAAAGAATTTATTGAAAAAAATGGAGGAACAGTTTCTGAAAATTTAAATAAAACTTCAGTCTTAATCTGTAATAAATTTGATCCGAATAATAATAAATATAAACAAGCTTTATCACAAAAATTAAAAATATATTTGAAGGATGAATTTATTAAAATTTACAAAGAAGAAGAAGAAAAAGAAGATATTTTTATTGATAATTTAACAAATAAAAATATTGCTTTATTTGATTTTGATTATACTTTAGTAAAACCAAAATCCAATTTCATAGCTCAAGATCGATATGATTGGGAATTGTGGAATGAAAATATTGTACCAGTATTAAAAATACTCAGTCCAAAATATGATTTGGTTATAGCAACAAATCAATCAAAAAATTATAAAGTAGATATGATTTTAGATTTTATTAATGAAATGTCATCAAATGGATTAAATATTTCCGCTTGTATTTGTATAGTTCATAAAAAACCAGATCCGACATTTATATTAAAGTGTTTAAAAAACAAGATTATGTTTCATTGTGGAGATGCGACTGGAGAAGATGGAGCTTGGAGTAATGTTGATAAACAATTAGCTTTAAATTTACATATTAGATTTGAACCATCTTATAATTATTTTAAACTTTCAAAAAATAACAAAACAATTTATATTATGGTCGGGCTTCCTGGTAGCGGAAAAACAACTTATGCTAATGAATTTTCGGAAAAAATACAAGCTCAAGTTATCCATCGAGATAATATGAAAAAAGTTGATGATATTTTAAAAAATATTTTAATTATATTAAAAACTAAAGATAATGTTATAATTGATGCATGTAATACGGATTATTTAAAAAGAAAAGTATACGTTGATTTAGCAAATGAATATAAATTTAAAATAATAGCAATTTCTATAAATATTGATAAAAATAAAGCGATTTCACGCGATTCCGCAAGAGAACAAAAAGTCGGTTCAATCGCCATAAATATTTTAGCAAAAAAATATAATAAACCTTCAAAAAATGAAGGTCTTGATGAAATTATTGAAATAAATAATTAAAATATTTTTTCAACAATGTTGAAAATTTCAAATTAAAAATTATTTTAAATTTTTATTAAATGTCTGGAATTTAAAATAATAGATTTTAATCTTTCTGATATAATATTCCATTTTAATTTAATTTCATTATTTTTTAAATAAACAAATTCTATTGAATTATAAAAATTATATAATTTATTATGTTCAATTGTATTTAATCTATTTATAAAAAATTTTTTATTATCAAATAAATATTTGGAATCCGGAAAAATATGTTTTGTATGAATTAAAATACATTTATACCACCATTCATTTTTAGTCGAAATATTAATTTCGTCTACTAATTTTTTTAAAATTAAATCTTCCAATAAATTATTATGAATTAAATTCGTATAAGAAAAATAAGTTTCTTCATGAAATTCTCGAACGATACAAATATTAATATTTGTATCTTCAAATTGATATTTACCGCCAGGATCGTTAAAAACTACGCCAAAGGGTGTTTGTTCTTTTATAACCCAAATACCTTGATCATCATAAAATAATAATCCGCCGGCGCAAATGCAGATGTTATTATCAGTATAGTAATTTTTTTTTTTCATTAAAAAATGATAAAAGAAGGTGTGGAAATAGTATTAGTGAACTTAATAATTATTTGCTGTTGTTTATTAACGAGAAATATTGATCTCGCCTTATCTTTTTTATTTATCATAATATTTATAATTTATTTTTTCCGGAATCCTGAAAGAAAAATAAATTATTTAGAAGGTTATTGTTATAGTCCATGTGATGGCGAAGTTATAAAAATTGAACCAATTTTAATTGAAAATAAAAATTATATTTGTATCAGTATTTATTTAAATATTTTTGATGTTCATAAAAATTGGTTACCTGTCGGTGGTATTGTAAAAAGTAAAAAATTTACCGAAGGAGAATTTAAACATATTTTAAATGAAAAATCAAATGCTAAAGTATCAACCCATCTATTTACTAAATATGGTAATATTTTTTTTGATCAAATAACAGGATTTTTTACTAGACGTATAAAAAATAATTTAGTTGTTGGGAATAATTATAATATCGGAACACCATTCGGTTTTATCATTTTTGGATCAAAAATGAAAATTTATATACCAAATTCATCAACTATTTTAGTTAATGTGGGGGATAAATGTATTGGCGGTGTATCTTTATTGTCTAAATTTTAATAAATTCATTTAATATTTTTTTTTCTTGTTCAAAAAAAATATAATTCGAATTTACTTTATATATTAAATGTGATAAAATATTTATATATTCAATACATTTATTAAAAAATAACATTTTTTCACATTTAATAAAATGTTTAGATTTATATGTGATTTCTGATCCACAAAATGAAATAGTAATATAAAAAATAATATGAAATATTATTTTAAAATTATCAAATGTAATATTTTTTTTAAAATATATTCTTCTATAAATTGCAAATAAAGTTATTATTAAATTTTCATTAATTATACTATCTGTAATCCATTTTTCATTTACCAAATTAAAATTAATTATCAAAATCCAATTATATATTGATCTTTTTTGTATGTGAGGAAATTTATAATTTAAATAATTAATAAATAAATTAAAAAACATTTTTAAAAAAAAAATATATTATATTTAAAAATGAATAACGAAAAATTTAATATTTTAAGAATATTAAATGATTTAATGATTGCTAATTTATTAGAAAATAAAAATTATAATGCGAAACAATATAAAAAAGCTATTTTTTATATTGAACATGACGAACCATTACCATTCAATAAAAATTCGTCAATTCTTTTAAAGATACAAGAAATAATCGAAACTGGAACTTTAAAAAATTATCATGAAATAATATCAATTGATAAATTTAATTTATATAAACAATTTAAATCAATCTTCGGTGTCGGAGATATTAAAGCTATTGAATTAGCAAAAAAATTAAATACATTTGATGAAATAAAAAATTGTAAATTAAATAGAATTCAGAAAATAGGTCTTAACTATTATAATATATTTAATAAAAAAAATAAAAAAAAAATTATTATGAAACATATATTAAATATAAAAAAATTATTAAAAAATAATAAAGAAATAGATATTAATGTTGTAGGTTCTTTTAGAAGACATAAAAATGAATTAAATTATACATATAAAGATTTAGACCTTTTAATTACATCAAATAAAAAATCTTTAAAAGAAATTTTTGTTCCAGAAAACTTTCTAGAAATAATATGTTTTGGAGATAAAAAAATTATCTGTTTATTTAAAACTGATAAGTCAATTGTAAAAGTAGATATTTTATTAACCACAAAAAAAAGTTTTCCGTTTGCTTATTTATATTTTACAGGTCCAAAATTATTTAATATTTTTTTACGAAAAGAAGCAAAAAAACAAGATTTAAAATTAAATGAGTATGGGTTATCATCAAATTTTAATACATATGGATTATCAGATGTAAAATGTACAAATGAAAAAGAAATTTTTGAAAAATTAAATATACCCTACATGGATTTAAAAAAAAGAAATACATTTGAAATAATGGAATAAAATTGATGAATTTTTTAAAAAAAAAGAGTTTTAGCAAGGGTTGAAAATTATATTATTATAATTGGATGTTATAGTTTTCGAATAGAAGGTTTTAAATTTTTTTTTTGTTTAAAAAAATGTCATACGATTTCTATACCGTCCACAACTATTCCGATGCAACCACCATCGGGAACTTGAATATGCCTAATGTTTTCACCAAAGAAAATGATTTGGTGAAAGCAAATGTTAACGGGGATTTAGTTCTCTATACACCAACTTTCATGAACGGTCCGGCCGTTTCAGTCGTAAATCAAGTTCCGGTATTTTCGGATACCACTGGTCAAAATGTTATTGCCAGTACTGCGACTATTGATGATACTGGTAAATTATCGGTTTCGAGTCTAAAAGTAGCTGATCTTTCTTTTCCAATTGTTGATGGAGTCGCTGGTTCAGTTTTGACCACAGATGGGTCTGGAAATTTAGCTCTTCTTCCATCATCAGCCCACACGCAATCTATGGTATACAGTGTCCAAACGACAAAACAAGATAATTTGGTCGTGGGAGATCATGTTAAATTTGAAAATATTTTATACAACAAAGGAGGATTGATTACGCTTGATGTTTCATCTCCTTATAGCTCATCGGCTAATGCCGATAGTATTGGTCGATATAAACTCAAAAGTGGAGACACTTATCTTTTAACTGCACAAATTACAAATTTAGTTTTAAATAGACATGATGGATCCGTAACTCTTCAATGGTTTGATTCTGATTCTAATACCGGATTGGGTCAACCTATTAAAGTAAGTGGAACTGGTGGACCCATTGGTGCTATTAGCGCTTGTCTTGGAAATATTAAAGCATTCTCTTCTCCGACTGTTGATGTTCGAGTCGAATTGAGAGTCACGGCTCTTAACGAAGTCGTTAGTTTTGACACTTCTTACTCTGATGTCGTACAAATGCTATAATTTTTAAAAATAAATAAATTTATATTATTAATATAAATTTTTTAAAAAATTAACAAAATTCATTTGTGTTATATAATCTATGGTATATATTTTCAAATGAAAATTTTTTTTCATTACTATCTGGAATAAATTCAAAATTTTGTTTTAATTTGGGTGTTTGTGATTTATCAAAACAAAAATATTTCGTTTTACCGTTTTTCGATATTATCGAAAGAGTATCAAATAAATATTCATGAAACTCATTACTAATAATAAATAATTTATTAATTTTTTTATTTACAAAAAAATTAAAAAAATTGACTTGAATTATATGATATGGGAAATCAAACCAATCAAAAGTGTAATAATTTTTTGATTTACAGGTAGAAATATGAAATTGTCTTTCTGAATGACATTTTTTACAAATATTTATTAATTTGCGGGGCAATTTACATTGTTTATAATTTCCATATCGAATAATTAATATTTTTTTATTTTGATCATAAATAATATATGCATGATTTGGTGCATCAAACGAAAACTTTAAAAAATATTCATACATATTTTTAGAAATAAATTGATGCAGCATTATTATTTCATAATCAGAATGATTTATTTCATCAATTCTATCATGATAATCTTTTAATTTAATATTTAAATTTTTAATTTTTGGCTTTAATGAAGCGAAATTTATAACTGCTTCATATTTATGCACATTTAAAATAATACTTTGTACAATAAAATAATAAATATTTTTATCAAAAATACCAACAATTTTATTATCTTTATTATCAGCAATTATATTTTTTGATAAATAAAAAATATTTTTATTACTATTTTTATTTTCGACATAAAATAAAATATCAAAAACAATATTCATTGTCGTTAAAGTTGGAAAACATTGTAAAAATATTTTAAAATTATCACAAATATATTTTAGATTTTTATTGGGTATTTGTGAATGATAAACAAAAGCCGAAACCGGTTCTTTTTTTTTAATTTTTTTGGGATCATCTTTGGATAAATCAAAAACAATTTCATTAAATTTATTTCTATTAGATTTGGCAATATCATACCATTTTTTACAAACACCAGAAATAATCGAATAATTTCCTTGAATTAAAATTTGTTCTAAAATTTCGTTTGGTAAATTATTTATAGTTATTAATTTATTATATTTTAAATATTCCATTCTTATAATTATTTACATATTTAATAACATTGTTATTAAATAAAAAATTTTATTTTAAATAATCCAAATAAAATAAAAAATTTTATTGATACATATTCTTAAAAGTAAAGTTTTGCTGATCTTTTTCTTCAACGGGAATAAATTCAAATTTATTTTGTTTAATTTTTTTTGTTTTATTCCGATCTAAACTAAAATATTTCACGTTAATATCTAAATTATTTGATACCTTTAAGAGATCATCAAATATAAACTCATAAAAATCATTACTGATAATGATTAAATTTTCAATTGTTCCGAATCGTAAAATAAATTCATAATTAATTGAAATTAAAATAGCCGGATAAATAATAGGCAATCCATAATAACTATAACAATATATTTTTTGATTATGAATTGATGGATTGAGATTTTTTGAATAAAAACAATTTAATGTATAAATTTTATGAGAATGGTTCATAAATCTCAATAAACAACTATTTTCAAAACAATGGCAAATATTTATCGATTCATGTACAAGATTATATCGCTCATAATGACCAAATCTAATAATTAACAATTTTTTATTCCGATCATAAATGAGATATGTATCATTTGGAGCGGTAAAAGAAAATTTTGAAAACATTAAATATCGTTTTAACTTTATAATTCTTTGTAATATTTCGATTTCATTTATAAAAAAAATATATCCTTCTATTTTTTCCTTTTCATCAATTCTATTACAATAATCTTTAATTTTAATATGTACAATTTTATTTAAAGTGGTGAATGAATTCAAAAATACAAAATCAATAATATCATGTAATTGATAATTTATTACACCAACAATAGATTTTTTATTTTCAGAAATAACATTTTTGGATAATTTAAAAATTGGTATATTATGATACATATTCGGAACCGTGTAAATTAAAGGATCTAAAATAATATTTAAGGCATTTAAAGATGTTACATTATTTAATAATTTGACATATTTTTTTTTAAAAAAAATTTCAAAATTGTGTATTTGAGAATAATGAATATTTATAATATTCAATTGTTTTTTAACGTTTTCTGGATTATCTTTATATAAATCAAATACAACGTCATTAAATTTAAATCTTTTTTTTTGTGCAATATCATACCATTTTTGACATACTTTAAAAACATTTAAAAAATCTCCTTCAATGATAATTTTTTCTAAAATTTCGGGTGGTAAATTATTCATAATTACAAATATTTAAAAATAAACTTATTTAATTCAATAATATTAAAAAAAAAATTTTTAATATTATTAAAAAATAAATTTTTTTTTAATAATATTTATAATATTTATAGTATTTTTAAAAAATGCCACCTAAAATATTTAATTATCTAATGCCCGAAAAACTAAATAATGGAACAATTTTTACAACAATTAGCAAAAAACAATTTCGAATTGGAGATTTAATTGGCATTGGAGGTTTTGGTGAAATATATCTTTGTAGTGATCAAATTGATAAAGATGTTAATGATCAAGCACCATATGCACTTAAAATTGAACCACATGAAAATGGTCCATTATTTGTGGAAATGAATTTTTATATTCGAGCCATGTCGCCAAAATCTATTGATAAATATAAAAAATCTAAACATCTTGTTTCATTGGGGGTACCATGTTATCGTGGGAGCGGACATCATATATTTCAAGATAAAAAATATAGGTTTCTGATTCTTGATAAATTTGGTCCGGATCTTCAAAAAATATTTCAAACGGGTAAAAATTTGTTTAGTGATAAAATTACCTATAATTTAGCTATAAAAATTATTGATTCACTTGAATATATTCACGAACAAGGATATGTTCATAATGATATCAAAGCCCAAAATTTATTAATCGGATTAGGTGAAAATAAAAATGAAATTTTCTTAATCGACTTTGGACTCGCGACAAAATTTTACAAAACTAATGGACATGTTAAATATGAACCCGATCCAAAAAAAGCCCATGATGGTACGATTGAGTATACATCACGGGATGCACATCTCGGACTTCATGCAAGGCGATCAGATCTTGAAATTCTAGGTTATAATTTGGTTCATTGGATGTCAGGTCGATTACCGTGGATGAACCAATTATCCGATCCCAAAAAAGTTTATATCGCAAAAAAACTTTTCTTTAATAATATAAAAAATTCACTAGAAAAATGTTTCAATAAAAGTTACCCAGATGTATTGTTTACTTTTCTAACATATGTTGAAAAAATACCATTTGATAGTCGACCGGATTACATCAAATGTCGAACATTATTTCAAAATGCTCTTAAAAAAGCTAATTATCCTTTTGATTTAAAAATAGATTTCGAAATGATTTATAAAAATTAAATTAATTTTTAATAACATTGTTATTAAAAATATTTTTAAAATTAAAAAATATTTTTAAAATATAATTTAAAATACATTTGGTCAAAAGAATATTCTTGTTCTTTTTCCTTTTCGACTGGAATAAAGGAAAAATTATCATCGACAATTTTTTCCTTTTTGCAATTATCAAAACAATGATATATAATATTCGTTTTTTTGTTTCGTTTCGATAAATTCAAAAATTGGTCGAACATGTATTCATAAAAATTTGTACTGATTATTGTTAATTTTTCTATTCCTGTTTTTTTTATAAAATAAGTAAAATTTTCATAAATAGAATTTGGATAAATTGATACATGATAAAAATTAAAATAATCGTTATCGTATTTTTTTGTATGTAAACAATTAAATGTATAATTTTTTTTAAAACCACATTCACCAAAGGTAATATTTATTGGATCAGGTGGAATACATTCATAATCCCTATATCGAATTATTAAATTTTTTTTAGTTTTATTATAAATAAAATATGTATTATTTGAATCATTGAATGAAATTTCATTCAATGTTTCAAATAAATTAAAATAATATATTTCTCTCATCATTTTAATTTCATTTTTAAAAAAGACATCTGTATTTATTTTTTCATTTTTATCAATTCTATTACAATAATTTTTAATTTTAATATTAAAATTAAAAATTATATCATCTTTCATGTTTACAATTCGAACATATACATATTCAAAAATTTTTAAATAATAATTTTTTATAACACCAACTATTTCGTAATTTTCATTTTCAGCCATCAAAACTTTAGATAATTTATAACTATAAATGCAATTTTTTTCTTCTTCGACGTAAATTAAAGGATCGAAAATTAAATTTATAGTAATGAAAATTTTTGAAGATAATAAATAATTTATTAATATTTCAAATTTATTATAAATGAATTTGGTAAATTCATTTATTAAATCTTTATCATTACATGATAAAGATTTGTAAATTTCATTGAGTTCAGTAATACAAAAACCATTTTTATCATACATTTGCGAATTAAAAACATATATGATATTCGTTTTCACTTTTTCGAGAATTTTTATATCATCTTTAACAATATTAAAAAAAAAATCATTAAATTCATATCTATTTGATATTGCAATTTCATACCATTTTTTACAAACTTTAAGAACAATAAAATAATTTCCTTGGAAAATTATTTTTTCTAAAATTTCCGTTGGTAAATTGGTAATATTCATAATGGTAGATAGCATTTAAATAATGTTCAAAAAAAAATTTTTTGTTTCAGACTTTTAATAACAATGTTATTAAATTATTTAATTTTTTAAACATTAAAACATTTCATGATAATTTAAATAAATTTGGTCGAAGGAATAAACATCTGTTTCATCCAAAGCAAAAAATTCAAAGTCTCGACAAGTAAAATTTTGAGTTTTTATTTGATCTAAACAAATATATTTAACTTTAAAATGATTTTCTCTTGACAATGTTTTAGCCATGTCGAATAAATATTCTATTTTTACAGAATTGATTAATATTAATTTATTAACTATATTTGAAAAAAAACCATAATTAAATTCAAACAATCCAATAGGATAAACGATATTTTTACACTTGGGATAATATACTAAATATCCATTTGCCAATTCAATTTTATAATGTATATTTTCATGGGAATAAAGATGAAATTTAAATTCATATTTCGCTTCTTCAATACAATCATATTCTTCTGGAAAAAAATAAAAACCTTCTTCAATACAATCATATTCTTCTGGAAAAAAATAAAAACCTTCTTCATAATAATATTTAATTTCGCTTTTATCATTTTTTGGATCAGTAAAACATTTTAATGTATAATCTAAATTTGGAGAAATGAGTCCTTCTTCAGTTGTTTTTAAATAAAATTCGTGATCTAAACTCATTTCATTTTCATAATCTTTTATATAAAAAAGTTTATCAAAATTTATTTCCATTGTATTAAAGTTATATTTTTCATAATTTCCAAATCGAATGATTAAGATATCTTTATCGTAAATAAGATATATATCATTTGGTGCATTAAATGAAAATTTTTCAAATTTTTCAAATTTTCTTTTATAAAAATTAGATAATAATATAATTAACATTTTTATTTCACAATTTATAACAATATCTTCATCAACTTTTTCAATCCGTTTACTATAGTCTTTAAATTTAATGTTTATATTTTTATATTTTCCTGAATATTTCAAAATAAAATATAAAAAAGTTTTAAAAGAATTTATATCAAATAATCCTACAAATTCATCCAAATTTTCAGTAAAAATATCTTTAGCTAAATTTTTAAATTTTTTTTTTCCGATATTTTGTTTTTTAACATAATATAAAATATCAAAGACGACAGTTAATGTATTTACAGAGGAAAACTTATTCAACAATCGAACAAGATTACGTTTTTCGAGACATTTTTTTTGAATTCGAATTCCTTGCTTATCGTACATTTGAGAACGATAAAGAAAAACCTGATCTGGATTTTTTTTGATTTTTTCTGGATCATCTTTAGATAAATCAAAAATAATTTCATTAAACTTATGTCTAATAGAATTAGCAATATCATACCATTTTTTACAAACCGTAGAAATTGTAAAATAATTTCCTTCAACAATTATTTTTTCCAAAATATCCGTTGGTAAATTAAAAATATTCATGATTGAAAATTATTGTTGAATAATATTTAAAAAAAAAATTTTTTGTTTCAGACTTTTAATAACAATGTTATTAAATTATTAAATTATTTAAACATTAAAACATTTCATGATAATTTAAATAAATTTGGTCGAAGGAATAAACATCTGTTTTTTCCTTCAATGTGATAATTTCAAAATTTTGATAAGAATAATTTTGAGATTTTTCTTGGTCTAAACAAATATATTTAATTTGTTTAGATTTGTGCTTTCTTGATAAATGCAATGTTAAATCAAACAAATATTCTATGTGTCCTGAATTAATCAATATTAATTTTTTAACTTTATTTAAAAATTTACTATATTTAAATTCAAAAAATCCAAGGGGGTAAATAATTACATCACTTTGTTCATAAATTTCATCATCGCTGTCTACATTACTTTCATCTTCACTGTCTGTATTTGTCTTATCTCCACGGTCCACATCAGTTTCATTTTCGCTGTCTACATTATCCGTATCGGATTCGACGTAATCTTCATAATCGTCATCATCTTCGGATTCATCATTTTCGGTTTCATCATCTTCATTTTTATAACATTCAATTTCATTACATTCATTATAATTATCCTCTTTCAATTTTTCGTTTTCATATCGTGAATAATCAAAAAAGCAATTTAAACTATAATAATATCGAGGTATATTTTCTGTAGGGACAACATGATCACCACCTTCATCTCGATAAAAAAGTTGATCGAATTTTGTTTTTTTTGATGGAAAATCATATTTTTCGTAATCTCCAAATCGAATGATTAATATTTCTTTATCTTTATCATAAATAAGATATATATCATTTGGTGCATTAAATGTAAATTTTTCAAATTTATTAATTAGTTCAAATTTCGATAGCAATTCCATCAACATTTTAATTTCACAATTTATAACAATATTTTCATCAACTTTTTCGATTTGTTGACTGTAATCTTTAATTTTAATGTTTATATTTTTATATTTTTTTGGTGTTTTAAAAACTTTTTTCAAAAAAGTTTTATAAGAATTTGTATTAAATAATCCTACAAATTCTTCCAAATTTTCAGTAAAAATATCTTTAGCTAAATTTTTATATTTTATTTCTCCGATATCTTGTTTTTTAATATAATATAAAACATCAAAAACAATATTTAATGTATTTACAGAGGAAAAATTATTCAACAATCGAACGAGATTACGTTTTTCGAGATATTCTTTTTGAATTCGAATTCCTTGTTTATCGTACATTTGAGAACGATAAAGAAAAACCTGATCCGGATTTTTTTTAATTTGTTCCGGATCATCTTTAGTTAAATCAAAAACAATTTCATTAAAATTATGTCTAATAGATTTAGCAATTTCATACCATTTTTTACAAACAGTGAAAATCGTAAAAAAAAATCCTTGAATTATTACCTTTTCCAAAATATTCGTTGGTAAATTAGAAATATCCATGATTGTAAATTATTATTGAAATAATAATTTAAAAAAAAAATTTTACTTAGTTATTTTTAATAACATTGTTATTAAATAATTTAATTTTAATGTTCAAAAAAATATTTTAGTTATTTTTGCTGTTCATCAATTATTAATGCACGAAGTTTTTCGGCTATTTTAAATTGTTTTTCTACAACAAAGACAGCCGACTGTTCTGTTGTCTCCAAGTCTTGTTCTTTCAATTCTAAAATAAAATTGTATAATGAGTCGATAATATGAACTCGTTCATAAAGCAACTCCCATGCCACATTGCTTTGACACTCTGGTTCATGGGGCATAAATCGCATTCTGTTATCATTCATAATTTTAGCAATATCGGCTGCATTTGAATCTCGAATAGAATTTCCTTCATAAGCCCACAATTTCTGCGACATTCTCCGAATATTTCGATTAGGTTGGCGTTGCCAATTGTACATGAGCTGCGCCAAAGTCTCGAGCCATTGTTTAGTTAACATCATTTTGCTTTTATTAGCAAACGAAAATGTGACAGGTATCATTAAATCTTCATCGGCTCGAGCCGTATAATAATCATTCTGATCTCGTGTAATATGAATAATCATTTTTCTCTCAAACAACTACTGTAATTACCAAACAATCCACGACTAAATTTTAAAAAAGTGTAGAGATTTACTTTTATGTATTATCGTAAAGTTTTGATCCGTAAATTAATTTTTATACGAATACATTTAATATGCAATATACTACTCAACAACTAAATTGTTTCACGAGATTAAATACGTCACAAAATAGGATAACGGAACATGACAGTTTTTGTATCCTTAGCTGGCTTCACGTATTTTTACAAATTTTTAAAACAGTAAATTATTTTATTTGAAAAAGTAATTTTTCAAAATATTCATTGGTAAATTAGAAATATTTTTGTTTTTAAATTATCGAAAAAAAAATTTTAACTTAGTTATTTTAATAACATTGTTATTAAATAATTTTAATGTTCAAAAAAACATTTTATTATAATTTAAATAGATTTGATCAAAAGAATAATCTTCTGTTTTTTTATCCAAGGCAAGAAATTCGAAATTTTTAAAAGAATAATTTTGAGATTTTTCTTGGTCCAAACAAATATATTTAATTTGTTTGGAACGATTATGTCTTGATAATTTCAAATACATATTAAACATATATTCTATATGTTCCGAATTAATCAATATTAATTTTTTAACTTTATGTAAAAATTCAAATTCATTTTCTAAGAAAATAAATGGATATTTTAAATCATGACTTAAGCTATATCTAAAATCACCACTTTTTTTGACGTAGATGCTATTTTCACTTTCGTCATCACTTTCAACATCACTTTTACTTTTTTTTGCATTTTTGTTATCTTCATTTTCTTCAAAATCTATTTCAATATCTTCACTTTCGCAATCAGATTCTCTAAATTTACTGTTTTCATTTTTTGGATTGCCGCTAAAACAATTTAAAAAATATTCTCTTTCACAACAATCACAACAATCACAACAATCACAACTATACGGAAATACTTTCATTTTCGATATCGCGAAATCGTATTTTTTATAATTTCCGAATCTAACGATTAATATTTCTTTATCTTTATCATTTATGATATATACGTCATTTGGTGCATTAAATGAAAATTTTTCAAATTTTCTAATTAGTTCAAATTTCGATAGCAATTCCATCAACATTTTAATTTCACAATTTATAACAATATTTTCATCAACTTTTTCGATTTGTTGGCCATAATCTTTAATTTTAATGTTTATTTTTTTATATTTTTTCAAATGATCTAAAATATGTCTTAAAAAGGTTTTATAAGAATTTCTATTAATTATTCCCACAAATTCATCGGAATTTGTGGTAAATACATTTTTTGTTAAATTTTTAAATTTTCTTACTCCAATATATTGTTTTTTAACATAATATAAAATATCAAAGACGGCAGTTAATGTATGTACTGAGGAAAACTTATTCAACAATCGAACGAGATTACGTTTTTCGAGACATTCTTTTTGAATTCGAATTCCTTGCTTATCGTACATTTGAGAACGATAAAGAAAAACCTGATCTGGATTTTCTTTGATTTTTTCTGGATCATCTTTAGATAAATCAAAAATAATTTCATTAAACTTATGTTTAATAGAATTAGCAATTTCATACCATTTTTTACAAACAGTAAAAATTGTAAAACAATTACCTTCAACAATGATCTTTTCCAAAATTTCCGTTGGTAAATTAGTAATATTCATGATTGATAATTATTGTTGTATCAACATATTTTATTTTAATAAAATAAATTTTATTATAATTTAAAAATAGCGTGCAATTAAATAACAACATCTTCACACCATTTTTCTCGAGATCGTTTAAAATAATAATCTCGTCTATTCTCCTTTGCGACCGAAATAAATTTAAAATTTTCTTGATCAATAATTTTTTGACTTTGATCTAAACAATGATATTCAATTTTTTTTTCTTTTTGTCTTTTTGATATTTCTAAAAGTTGGTCAAATATAAAATCATAAAAGTTGAAATTAATAATAATTAATTTATCGATTTGACCATTTGCGAATAAATATTCAAACCAAAAAAAATCAAAAAGTATCATGGCCGGATAATAATCACATGCAATATCTTTAATCGCATCTCTTTTAAAACAGTTTATGAAATAATTTTTACATAAAAATCTTGATTCATTATTTGGATCAAGAAATGTATAATCAATAAGTTCTAATGATAAATTATATTTTTTATAGTTTCCGTATCGAACAACTAATAGTTTTTTATCTCGATTATAAATAAGATATGTATTATTTGGTGCAAAAAATGTAAATTTTTCAAAATTTACAAATATTTGACAACGAATCAACTTGCTTAACATTTCTATTTCATTTTCAAAAAAAACATTAGGATCTATATTTTCCAATCTATTGTAAATATTTTTGATATAAAAATTTACAAATTTAATTTTATGTTTTATTACATTCAAGTGATTTATAAAAAGAAAAAATAAAAAATAATCAATTGTTCCAATAATTTTTTGATCTGTGTTATTTTTAATTGTTTTTTTGGATAAAAAGTATCGTAGAAATTTTTTATTAGTTCTGTAAATATAAACTAATCCATCGAAAACAATATTTAAAATATCCAGATTTGAAATATAATTAAAAAAATTTTTAAATTTTTTAATCAAATATTTATTCAATTCTAAAGACATAAAATTATATTCGCGATCAAAAAAATTATAAGATATTCCAACAGGAAAACCATTTTCGTTAAATAATTTAGAATTGAATAAATATACCGAATTTGGTTTTCTTTTCATTTTTTCTGGGTCATCTTTATATAAATCAAAGAAAATATTGTCGAATTTAAATTTATTCGATTTAACTAGGTAACGCCATCTTTGACATACTTTGGAAACAATGAAAATATTTCCTTCAATAAGAATTTTTTCTAATATTTCCGATGAAAGTTTATTAATATGCATGATAAATGTTATTATATTTTTAATATAATGAATTTTTTGTCGATAAAAAAATTTTAAATAATATTTTCATCATATAATTTAAAAATTTGGTCAAAAGAATATTCTTCTTTTATGACGGGAATAAATTCAAAATTTTCCTGTATTATTTTCTTAGACGTTTTACTATCTAAACAGTGATATTCAATTTTCTTCTCTTTTTGTTTTTCAGATAATTCTAAAAGCCGATCGATCATAAATGAATAACAATAGCTAATTATAATCAATCTATTGACATGTTTTTTTATTAATAGTTCAAAATCAATTTTAATTAAAATTGCGGGATAATAATTTTTTATACCAAGTTCATTATTTAAAAAACTATTTCTTAAATTATCTGAATTATATTTTTTTTACTAAAATTTGTATTATTACAATAATTTCGATCACAATCTTGGCAAAATATTATCGATTCATGAGCTAATTTATATTTTTTATAATCTCCAAATCGAATGATTAACAATTTTTTGTTTTTATCATAAATAAGGTATGTATCATTTGGCCCGTTGAATGTAAATTTTTCAAATTCTTCAAATATTTTTAAATTAATTATTCCTTCTAACAAAAATATTTCATTCGCAAAGAAAATATTAGATTCAATATTTTCAATTCTATCACAAATATTTTCAACTTTGATATTTATAATTTTAATTTTTTTTTGTATTTTAAAAAACAAATAAATTTAAAAATAAAAGGACTTATAATATATCCCTTTATTTTTTGATTTATCAAATTATATTTTTTATTTGCTTTAATTTTTTCATCAATATAAAATAAAGGATCTAAAATAATATAAAGTGTTTTTAAAAATACAATATTTTCAATAATTTTTGTAAATTTTGAAAATATTTTTGTAAAAATGAATTCAATTGAAAAAATTGGATTTATAAAATGGTCGAATATATTAGGTTCATTCAAAAAACCATTTTCATCAAATATCTGAGATATGTATAAATGCATAACATCTGATATTTTTTCAATTTTTTCTGGATCATCTTTTGTTAAATCAAATTTAAAAGCTTTAAATCTGATTCTATTCGTTTTGGCAATGTCATACCATTTTTGACATACTTTGGAAATATAATAAAAATTTCCTTCTATGAGGATTTTTTCTAAAATTTCAGAAGGTAAATCATAAATGTCCATGATTTTCAATTAAAGGTAACTTTTAATAACATAGTTATTAAAAAAATAAATTTTAAAATAATTTTTATTATATAAATTAAAATGTATTTTATCAAAAATAATCTTCATATTTTTCAATTAAAACTAATTTAAAAATACCAAAAACAAACATTTTCATATGTTTTGGTTAAAAATGATATTCGATATTTTAGTTGCTATCATAAAAAGTATATAAGTTCATTTTTTCTATCAATAAATTTTTATAATCATTTTAATTAATCCAGCTGGAAAATATTTATTAAATTCTATAAAACAATTTACAAAATAATGTTCATGTTCTTCATAATGCATACAGATAGTTTTTTGTTGAAAAGATATCTTTTATATAATAATAAATCAAACAAAATTTATCTTATTTAAACATTAAAATTATTTAAATATTCATATTTCTTAAACGATACGAAAAACGAATTCAATTTTATTTATATTACCATCAAATTTTATTTCTTTTTTAAAATTTGATGGTAATTTTAAAGAAAAATTAAAATCAAATTTTAAAGAATTATTATATAATTGTGATTTATATACATATTCTACATGTGAATTTTCTTTAACCTTTTTATTTAAATTAAAAAAAACTTTATTAAATTTAGATTTTCTGGATTTGGCAATGGCATACCATTTTTGGCACACTTTAGAAATGATAAAATAATTTCCTACAAACAGTATTTTTTCCAAAATCTCAAGTGGTAATTTATTTATATTCATTTTTGTTTATTTAAAATCTTTTTATATGTTAAAATTTAATAATTTTATTATAAAAAAAAATTTTAATTTACTTGAAATTATTTAAAAAATATTTTTTTTAAATAATTTCAAATGAATTTGATCAAATGAATAATTATTTACTTTTTCTTGATTAATTGGTACAAAGATGAAATTTCCCTGATTTATTTTTTCTGTTTTGCTTTGATCTAAACAATAATATTTTATTTTGCATTTTGTTTTTTTTGATACCGCATAAAGTTGATCAAACATGAATTCATGATATTCATAACTAATGATGATTAATTTTTTAACTTTTTTGGATAATAATTTTCTAAAATCATATCTAATTAAATTAGCCGGATAATAAGTACCTGGAATAAAATTATCACAAAAACATTTTACTAAATATTGTTTGTGATTCCCTAAACAAATTCCAAAATTATTCTTACATTCTTGACAAATTGATATCTCTATCAATGGTAAATTATATTTTTCATAATTTCCAAATCGAATGATTAATAGTTTTTCATTCTCATCATAAATAAGATATGTATTATTTGGTGCATTAAAGGTAAATTTTTTAAAAAATCTAAATGATCTTAAAATTAATAAATCTTCCAAATACGTTATTTCAATTCTAAAAAATATCTTTTTATCAATTTTTTCAATTTGGTAATAAATATCTTTAAATTTGATATTAACATCTTTAACATTTAAAGATATTAAATGATCAACAAATTCAAAAGAAAAATAACAAGTCCTTCCATATATATTATGATCTTCATTATTTACAAATAATTTTTTAGATAAAATATAATATGTATGTTCAAAAAAAAAATCATCTTTAACAAAAATTAAAGAATCAAAAACAAAATTTAAAGTATTTAAAGATGACATTTTATCAACAATATCATTAATTTTTTGAAAAATATATTCATAATATATCGTTGAATATGTTTTTTTTATTTTCAAGAGTCGAAAAAACACAAAGACCGTTTTTATCATAAGTTTTTGAATTATATATTAATAAAGTATCCAGATTCTTTTTTTTAATTTTTTCGGAATCATCTTTTGTTAAATCAAAAAAAACATCATTAAATTTGGTTTGGTTTCGTATTGCCAAATTTCTCCAAGTTTGATTTACTTGAAGAATATCATAAAAATTTCCTTCAATAAGAATTTTTTCCAAAATTACTTGCGGTAGATTGCAAATATCCATAATTTTTTAATAACTTTGTTAATAACAAAGTTATTAAAAAATAAATTTTAAAATATATTTAATATTTTTTCAAACAAATATATTTTAATATATTTGTTGGAAAAAATATTATTGAACTTTTTCTTTATCGACTGGTAAATATTAAATTTTTTTTATTTAAATATCACTTTGAATCCAAAGATATTTTTTGTTTTCACTGCTTCACGATACCAAAAGCGGATCAAACGAATTTATAAAATTCAGAGCCGCAAATAATTAACTTTTCTATTTTTTAGACGATAATTTTCTAAAATCGCATGTTGCTATTTAGATAGATAATAATCATTCATATCATTAAATGAAAAAACATGCATTTCATCAAATAATTTTATGTTTTTTAATTTTACGACATTTATGATTTATAACATTTTTTGTAAATGGATATTTCTTCTGTTGGAAAATTATATTTTCCCAACTTCCAAAATCGAATAATTAATAGTTTTTATTCTCAACATAAATAAAATAAATATTATTTGGTGCATTAAATGTAAATCTCATAAAATTTTCAAAAAATTAATTTAAAATAAGTTTATATAATTTTTCTATTTCATTACTATAAACTATAAATTTGTCAATTATTTATAAATATCTTTAATTACAATATTTACTATTTTAATTTGATATGGGGAAGATCAAATAAAATCATCTTACAGCAATAAAATATAATGTCAAATAATTTTTGTTGATTTCATCATCAAATTCATTATTGGAATATCATTTTTAATATCATTTTTTATAAATAAAAAAATTTCTTTTATAAAATCCGTAACCAAAACAAAATCCATTTTATCAAATAATTGTGAACTATAAATGTACATTATCAAAAATTCTTTTTGATGTTTTCCGTATCGTCTTTGGTTTAATCAAAAAACTTTATTAAATTTAGATTTGTTTCTTCGGGTAATACCGCCATATTTGATCATACTATGAAAATCAACAAAAAAGTTTTTTAACCGATTTTTTCCAAAATCATCGGCGGAATATTGTAAATATTCATTTGAATTTTTTTAATAACAAAGTTATTAAAAAAAATTTAAAAAACATTTTTTCCAAAATGTTTAAAATGTATTTGGTCAAAAGAATAATCAAGTTCTTTCTCTTTATTGATGATTTGGAAAGAAAAATTTTCTCGACATGATATTTCAGATTCTTTTTGTTTAAAACAAAAATATTGAATATTTTTGTCTTTTTGTTTTTTTGAGATGTTCAAAAGTTTATCGAATACGAATTCATAAAAATCATAACTGATTATCGTCAATTTATCAATTTCTTCTAACAATTTTTCATAATCATGTTCGATAATTTCAGCTGGATAATAAGTATATAAATCAAAAACAGATAGATACTTAAAACAATTAACACGATATTGGTTATGATCATCATTTGAACAAATTTTCATTTTTTCATTACAATTTTGACAAATTAATATTTCTTCATGAGTTAAATTATATTTATCATAATTTCCATATCGAATAATTAATATTTTTTTATCGCGATCAAAAATGAGATAATTATTGTTTGGTAACTTGCATGTAAATCTTTCAGAATATTTAAATGATTTATAATGAATTAAATCTGATACATGAAATATTTCATCATGAAAAAATATATTTTGATTAAAATTTTCAATTTTATCAAATACATCTTTTATTTCAATATTTATAATATTCGTTTTTATTACATCAAATATTATTTTCCTAATAAATAGGGAAAAGAAATAATTATTCATTGTTCCTGATATTTTTTGTCCTTTATCATTCACAAATAATTTTTTAGATAAAATATAATCTGTTAGATAATCATTTTCTTTATTGAATAACAAAGGATCGAAAATAAAATTTAAAGTATTTGAAAAAAATATTTTTTCAAATATTTTTTTATATTTTTTAGTTATATTTAAATTATATACTTCTACATTAAATTTTCGACGTTTTTTTATATCTGAAAATACACATTTTCGTCCATTTTTATCATATGATCTCGAATTGTAAATAAATAAAACATTTAGATTTTTTTTTTCAATTTTTTCTGGATCATCTTTAGTTAGATTAAAAATTATTTCATTGAATTTATTTTTTTTTTTTAGGATGAGATTATACCATGTCCAACAAACTCTGGAAACAGCAAAATAATTTCCTTCAATTAAAATTTTTTCCAAAATTTCCGACGGAAGATCTTGAATGTTCATTTTGAATTTGCTTAATGACAAAGTCATTAAAAAAAAATTTTAAAAGGCATTTTCTCCAAAATGTTTGAAATGCATTTGTTCGAAGGTATATTCTTGCTCCTTTTCTTTTTCGACGGAAACGAATTCGAAATTTTCTTGTTCAGATTTCATTTCGCTCGAATTAAAACAGTGATATTTGATTTTTTTTTGTGTTTCTTTTTTTGAAAATTCCAAAAGTTGATCAAACATGAAAACGTAAAGTTCTGAACTAATGATGATTAATGTTTCAACCTTTTCGGTCGCTTTTTCATAATCATATCTAATCAATCTAGCTGGATAAAAATTTACAATAAAATTAGAATTATTACGCATGAAACAATTTACTAAATAATGTTTATTAATTAAAGTATTATTAGAGATTTGACCAATTAATTTTTTTTTCATTGGAAAATTATATTTTTCATAATTCCCGAATCGAATGATCAATATTTTTTTGTTTTCATTATAAATTATATATGCATTATTTGGCGCATTAAAGGTGAATTTTTCGAAATCTTCAAATGCTTGATAATAAATCAGTTCATCCATTATACCTATTTCTAATTTAAAAAATATTTCTGGATCAATATTTTCAATCCTGTTACAAACATCTTTAATTTTAATATTTATATTTTTAGTTTTATTTAGACAGTAATGTAAATAACTCTGGAAAGATAAATAATCGCGATTAATTAATCCGGTTATTTTTTGATCTTCATTGTCGGTAAATATATTATCTGATAAAATATATATCTTTGAAAGATATGGTGATTCGTCAAGTTTAATATACAACAAAGGATCATAAATAATATTTAATGTATTTACAAATGTAATTTTATTAAATATTTTTGGAAATTCTTCATTTAAGTAATTACAAAGTTTTAATGAAAATTTTATTCGATCACTTGTTACAATTTCTGGTCCAACCCAAAATCCATTTTTATCAATTGTTCGTGAATTGAAAATAAATAATTGATTTGGGTTTTCTTTTTCAATTTTTTCCGGATCATCTTTGGTTAGATCGAAAAAAACTTCATCGAATTGGGATTTATTTCTTTGGGCGTGATATCGCCATATTTGGCAAACTCTAGAAACAGACAAAAAGTTTCCTTCGACTAAAATCTTTTCCAAAATTTCCGACGGAAGATTTTGAATATTCATTTTTGAATTTGTTTAATAACAAAGTTATTAAAAAAAAATTTTAAAATATTACTTTTTCTCCAAAATATTTGAAATGTATTTGTTCAAAAGAATATTCTTGCTCTTTTTCCACGGGAACGAATTCGAAATTTTCTCGTTCGATTTTTTTCACTTTGTTTGGATCCAAACAATGATATTCAATTTTTTTATCTTTTTGATTATTCGAGATTTCCCAAAATAGATCAAACATGAACTCATGAAATTCCGAACAAATGATGATCAATTTTTCGACTTTTTTGGTTAATTTTTCATATTTATATTCAGCCAACATAGATGGATAATAATCAAAAAGCCGTTTGGTCGAATGGCTACGATGCGTAAAACTATTTACAAAATATTGTTTATAATGTAAAGTGTCATATATATAAGAATCTTGACTAATTTTTTTATTTTCCAATGAAAAATTATATTTTTCATAATTCCCGAATCGAATGATCAATATTTTTTTGTTTTCATCATAAATTAGATATGTATTATTTGGTGCATTGA
>Ga0172367_10002342_pt1 | contig 26064 bp, 18 predicted proteins | sample Lak10m_FD_114542 | JGI IMG/M metagenome (GOLD analysis project Ga0172367, IMG submission 114542) | Freshwater microbial communities from Kabuno Bay, South-Kivu, Congo - kab_022012_10m | ecosystem: Environmental > Aquatic > Freshwater > Lake | place: Democratic Republic of the Congo: South-Kivu...
CGAGTTTTTTCCACCCCAGACTTGGCTGATGTCTTGGTTGACGTGAACTTTCTTCCCATTGAAGAACATGGTGACGCGGGCTTTTTCGACCCGTTTTCCATCTTTGAAACGAGCGGCCCGGAAGGTGATGTCGTAGGCATTCCATTTACCGACGCCGTTATAGGCATGGTAGGGGGACTCGGTTTCGTTGATGACGGCGCCCATGCCGTGTGAGGTTTTATCACCATCCAGGACCTGGATCTCGTAACGATTCTGAAGGTAGACGCCGCTGTTTCCGCCGGGTTTGCTGATGAAGAATTCGATGTGCAGACGGAAGTCGCGGTACGCCTTCTTGGTTACGATGTCGGCGGTGCCATACTTGCCGCCGGCGGCGACGGGGTCATCCGTCATGACGACGGTGCCTTTGTCGACGGGGTCTTGGACGATTTGCCACTTGATGGGCAGAGAGGACTTGAACCCGGGTCCCTCCCAGTAAGTCCACTTTTGGTCGAGCATCTTGCGGGTTCCATTGAACATGACTTCGGCTCCTCGGATGGGTTTGGCTCCGACGCCGACATCGGCTGTGAGCGGCAGAGAGGCGAGAGCGAGGGCGATGGAGAGGGAGCGGAGGAGGGCTCGAGGGTTTGAGGACGAGTGGTTCATAACGATCGATAGCGTTTTTAGATGCGGTAGAGCATCGGGTGTAGCATTAGGAGTTGATAGAGGGAACCATGGCACGGGAGAGCGTTGACGTCCATGGAGTTTGTCATGGGGTTGGGTCGAAAGGCGCACTGGACGAAGGGGATGTGGATGGGTATTTTGACTTCGTGCCAGGGGAACTTTCCGATCGAACTAAGGAGCCTGCTGAATTGTTGTGGCAGGTGTTTGGGTATGCGAACTTTCGACCTCTTCAGGAGGAGATCATACGAGACTCGCTTGCTGGGCGTGACGTCTTCGCATTGCTTCCAACGGGTGCGGGAAAGTCGTTGTGCTTTCAGCTGCCGGCGTTGATACGAGGCGGGTTGACGGTGGTGATTTCACCGTTGATCGCGCTCATGAAGGATCAGGTCGATTCCCTTCGAGCGGCCGGGGTGTCTGCAACGTTCTTGAACAGCACGCTGACGGAGGAGGAGGTTCGAATCAGGATCCAGGATTTGAGTGCGGGTTCGATGAGTTTGTTGTATCTGGCCCCGGAACGATTATTCATGCCGAGGACGTTGGAGGATTTGAGGGGGTGGAACGTCTCGTGCGTGGCGGTGGACGAGGCCCATTGCGTGAGCGAATGGGGGCATGATTTCCGACCGGAGTATCGGCAGATCGGAAGCCTTCGGGGCATGCTACCGAAGGTGCCGTTCATAGCCGTGACGGCCACGGCCACGACGCGGGTACGTTCGGACATTGTGGAGCAGTTGGGACTCCGAAGCCCGGCGATTTATGTGGGAGGATTCAATCGGCCGAACCTGACTTATCGAGTGATCCCGAGGTCGAGAGGGTACGAGCAAATTCTGGATTTTGTGAAGTCACGTCCGAATGATTCGGGGATCGTGTATTTCGGCAGTCGGGCGGGTGCGGAATCGATGGCTGAGAAACTGGTGCGGGATGGGGTGAAGGCGGCTGCGTATCACGCGGGGTTGGAGAAGGGGGATCGGGATCGGAACCAAGATCGATTTCTGCGGGACGAGGTTCGAGTGATCTGCGCGACAATTGCGTTTGGGATGGGGATTAACAAACCCAATGTGCGGTTTGTGATCCACCATGATTTGCCTAAGAACATGGAGGGGTATTATCAGGAGACGGGGCGAGCTGGGCGTGATGGGCTTCCTGCGGAATGCGTTTTGCTGTTTGGGGCGGGGGACGTGGCTCGCCAGATGGTTTTCATTGAGGAGAAGAGCGATGAGCAGGAGAGGCTGCAAGCGAAGGCTCAACTGCGTGCGATGGTGGACTATGCTGAGTGCCCGTGCTGTCGGCGCGTGGTGCTCCTAGAATACTTCGGTGAACGATTTGATGCTCAGGATTGCCAGAGCTGCGACAACTGTCTGGCTCCGCCGGAGACCTTTGATGGAACCCTCGTGACGCAGAAGCTGTTGAGTTGTGTTTTCAGAATACGTCAGAAAAGCGGGTTCGATGCCGGGCTAAACCATGTTGTGCAGGTGTTGACGGGGGCAGAAACGGAAAAGATTCGGGAGTACCGGCACCACGAGTTGAGCACTTATGGCATTGGCAAGGAGCATTCTCGCGAGGAGTGGTCAGGTATGGCTCGGGAGCTGATTCGGATGGGGCTTATACGGCAGGCGGAGGGCAAGTATCCGACCTTGGAGGTGACGCGGGAGGGCTTCGCGGTTTTGAAGGAGCGCCGGACGATCATGCTTTCGCGCGTTAAACGTGCGATTCCGGCGCGTGGCGGCTCGAGCGGGGAGATTGAGTGTGATGAGATTTTGTTTACGAGGCTGCGAGCCGTTCGAAAAGAATTAGCCGATACAGCTGGAGTCCCTCCTTACGTCGTGTTTGGCGATGCGACCCTCCGACACATGAGTCGACGATATCCCGAGAATGAAGATCAATTTCGACAGATCCCAGGAGTGGGTGAGGCGAAGTGTCGCGCCTACGCGGACCGATTTACGATGGAGATCCGGGAGCATCTGAAAACGCAGACGCGGATACGATTTAAGGAATTGGAAGCGCGGCTCCCTTCAGGTGGGACGAGAGAGGGACGTCGCGGGGAACTGACCCCCACAGCTGAGGAGACCGCGGTGATGTTTAATCAGGGGCGGACACCAGAGCAGATCGCGGTGGCACGTGGCCTTGCGCGGAGCACGGTGATGGGGCACTTGGCCTTGGCGGTCGAGTGTGGGTTGGCGGTTGAGCTGGATCGATTCTATTCGAAGGCGCAGGCTGAGGAGATGCGTGCGGCGTTCGAGAAGGCCGGGTGGGCGACGCTGAGTGGGGCGCATTCTGAGTTGGGTGGGCGGTACGAGTATGACATTCTGCGATTGTTTCGAGGGGCCGAGGGACCAGTGCGACCGTCTTGAACGGACGAGCGTTTAGCCTAAAAAGGACGATGGCTCCGCATGAATCTTCACAAGGTCCTGGCGATAAGGTCATGCCGAATCACTCACCAGATCCATAAAGGATATGCCTCGATCTTCGTCATGCCTTTCTCATCCAGGCCTTTGCGAATCTTCGCGCGGTTCCATCGTCCTTTCTAGGTTTAGGTTTCAGAGTTTCAATGTCGACACCGGTCGGGTAGGCTAAGCCCTATGAATGCACCATCCGAATGGGTTCAGAGAGTGGTTCGAGCAGGAAGCCTCTTGGCCGTGACGCTGCTCTTCGGAGTGCTTTGGGGAATCGCCGGTGCGGACAAGATCAAGAGCGGGATTCCATCGTGGTTTGGAGCCAAGTTTGGGAAGACGTTCTTAGCGACATTTCCTGGGCTTTCCGCGACGTTTTGGTTGCTCACAGTGGGGGAAGTGCTCGGCTTCTTGTTGGCGGTTGGTTCCCTGTTACGTATGGAGTTCCTTGGGAATCGGAGCCCCGATTGGTTGCTCTTGATGTTGGTGTGGAGCTTGTTCCTGTTTGTGCAACTCGGTTTGGGGCAGTGGTTGACCTCGGAGTACAACGGTGCGTTTATGATCTTCACCTACTTTTGCGGCACACTGGTCGCGTTGCGGCAGGTTGCGAAACCTTAGCCTGAGAACAACCACGGCTCGGCATAGATCTTCGTCGTGCCTTTCTCAGCCAGGTCTTTGCGAACTTGCAGGCGGTTCCATCGTGCTTTTTTTGGGAATAGCATGCTGACCGGGTCAGGGTGTGGATTGTAACTCGTCGGCCGTCCACATCTTGGTTCGACCACGATGACTCGCTCGGACCTTTTTGACCTCATCGACGCTCACGGCGCTCGCGGTGTTTCCGAAGTGACTTCGAACATGGGTGAGCACGTCGGCGATTTGCCGGTCGCTCAGTCCGCTTGGGGGCATGACGTTCGTGAAGGGTTTGCCTCCGACCTGGATGGGGCCGTTGAGGCCGTGCAGGAGCATGCGGATGAGCTTGGAGGTATCCCCGGTCACCCATTCGGATTCGGCGATTGGAGGGTAGATGCCGGGCAGTCCCTTGCCTGTGGGTTGGTGACAATTCAGGCAAAGATGTTTGTAGACTCGTTCACCGGGTGATTCGGCCTTGTCTGGGGTTGAATGCTCGAGAACGAAGGCGACTCGAACGTCGTTGCTGCCGAAAGCGAGTTCTCGTGCTTCGAAAGGCTTCTGCCAATAGGCTCGGAGTGCGCGTGCGCAGTTGCCGAGGGTGTAGTCGATGAATCGGTCCCGGGGATGATCGAGGGCCTCGGCGGCGACTTCGATGGAGTGTTTGGAGGGAACGTAGCTGCAAGCGACGATCGCCTCGAGGCGCACGCGTGGGTTGGCGTCGTGCACCCGAGTGCGGAGCAGGTTGAGTGGTTCTGGAACAGAGTCCCACCAATCACCAATGACGCGGGTTCCGTAGGCACGCACGCGGGGATCGGCGGAGGCTAGAAGTCGATCGAGCAGAGCACGTCGGGGTGTGCCGTGGGCTTGGTAGACCCCGGCAAGGTCTACCCAGAAGCGATCGGTGGTGGAGGTTGACGACTCGAGGAAGCGATCCGAGGCGGTGATGACCTCGGCTGTGGGGCGATTGAAGAGCAGACGCTTTGCTTGGGTTCGTGTCCAACGCTCATTGGAGTTCAGTTGGGAGATCAGTTCGGCTGAGCTCATGCTGGCGAGCGGGGGTGGCTTGACCGAGGGTCGGCCTTTTGCGGAGATGCGCCAGATTCGACCGTTGGTTTTGTCGCGTTTGGGATGGCGATAACTTGTTTGGTAATGGCCTATGAGTTTGTTGCACCAATCGGCTACGTAGATGGCTCCGTCGGGACCGACGCCAACATCCACCGGGCGGAATGCGTCGGTACTGGACTTGAGGAGCTTGGGCAGTTGTTCGGTTTTGAATCCCGCGCCATCGTCGTTGAATCGGTGCAGTTCGATCACGTTTCCCATGAAGCCGGCGAGGATGGCGCACCCTTGGAGGCTATCTGGGAGGTGAGCGGTTCCGATGATATCGAGTGCGGTCGTTTTGGGGTTGGTTTGGAAGAGGGAGCCTGTGGGGTGATATTCAGCAGGATCGCTGAGACGCATCATTCCGGGAACAGAGTAGTAACCATCCGGTCGATCGCCAGACTTGTGGAAGACTTGACCGAAGTCATCGAAGGCGACGCCCCAACAATTGTGGCCGGCTTTGGCCCCATTGAAGAAGCCGTCGAAACGCAAGGTGCGCGGGTTCATGCGCCAGACGCCGGATTGGGACAGCTTGGAGAGGCCCCATGGGGTTTCGACTTGGGAAACAATATGGAGGCCTTGAGTGAACCACAAAGTTCCATCGGGGCCGTAAGCGAGAGAGTTGATGAGTTGGTGGGTATCGCCGGTGCCGAAGCCGGAGGCGATGACGCGACGCGTGTCGGCGCGTCCGTCGCCGTCCGAATCGGTGAGGTGGAGCAGTTCGGTGCTATTGCAGACATAGACGCCACCGTCGCCGAGTTCGAGTCCTTGAGGCATGTTCAGGCCTTCGGCGAAGCGAGTGAAGCGATCGGCGCGACCGTCGCCGTTGGTATCCTCGCACACGATGATGAAGTCGGCTGGTTTGGCTCCTGGCGTGATTTGTGGGTAGGTGGGGATGCAGGCAACCCATAGGCGTCCGCGTTCGTCCCAAACGAACTGGATGGGTTTCACGACCCCATCGAGCTCAGATGCGAAGAGGTTGACGCTGAAGCCTTCGGCTAAGGTGAACGTTGACTGTTCCTCCTCGGCGGAAGGGGTGTCGGCTTCTGAGATCTGGATCACAGGTGTGACGAGACTGGGGGCGGGAAGGCTGAGGGCGAGCTTCCGGATTCGGAGATCCGCGGCTTCGAGCAAAGGTTTGAACTGCGTGTATTCATCCTTGAGCTGGGGGGCGTAAGGATTGGGTTTGCCATACTCGGCCCAGGTACGGTCTCCGAATGCGAATGGCCAGTTGGCAGGACGCCAGCAATCGAACCAGAGTCGGTTCTTTTCGGTGATCGCCTCGGCGACGTCGGGTTTAAGGCTCGCGATTCCGTTCGAAGTTCCGAGGGCGCGCGCGATGCGGTCGGCGATGAAGCGAACGCCGACCGGTGAGAGGTGCATGCCGTTATCGGTGAGCACGGGCCAGTTCTCGGTGTTGGGGCGGATGAGGTCGACGAAGACCGCTTGGCGACGGGTTGCGAGCGAACGGATGGCTTGGGCGTATTGGCGCACGGAGTCATTGTGACGACTCAGATCGGGGATGCGTGAGTTCTCGATCTTTTCGAACAACACGGGGGAAACCAGGACTAATCGACGTGTTTGTTGTGCGAACTGGTCAAGGAGCTTGTCGTAGGCGGTGATGAAATCCTGGAGGCGAGTGGGTCCATCAAGGGCTTCGAGTTGACCATATTGAGCGACGATCACGGAGATGCCGGCCCACTCTAACTGACCGAGCCAGGAACCGAAGTTCTGCTCACGCCACTGTTCGTAGACTGTATCCCCCTCGAAAGCCATCCAACGGAAGGATGGCTCCTTAGATGCGTGGTGCTGGGCGAGAGCGGATTCAAGCTCTCCGGCCTTCTGATGGCGAACGAAGTTTGCTTGGCCGACGAAGGCGACGCGATCGGCAGCATCGAGATCGAAGCGGCCCTGGAAGGGTTCGCGGCGGTCGGCGGGCCTTGGGGTGCCAAGCCGGTTGAGAGCTTCGGTCGTATCTCGCGCGGGGGTGGGAGGCAACTCGTCGATCAGAATATTGCGGAAGGCGATCTCGGCTTTGCAGTTGCCATGGATTTGGAGGGCGATCAAGCCGTGTGAAGGGATCCCTTGTTCGGATTCCGTGAAGTCGATGGTTTGCTCGCCGTTGAGGGTGATACGGATTCTGGGGCCCTCGCAGCGGACCTCGTAATGATTCCAGGCATTGGTCCTTTCGAGACGCGTTATGAGGCCCTTGGGAGGGACGGCGAGCATTCGGGCGCGGCGGGATTCGTCGTAGAGCGAGCCGGTGTGTCCAGCGCCGATGTCCGCTTGATAGCCCTTGACCTCGTTGGGAGGGTCTTGGATTCGTTGGCTGTGCACCTGGACACCGCCGTTGATGAATCCCTCGGTGCCGACGAGCTTGTAGCCTAGGCTCAGGATGAAGTTCGTGTAAGGTCGGGTGGTGGCGAGGAACTCGTTGCGCGGGTTGCCCGACAAAGAACCGCCAACGATCGCTCCCTCTTGGACGCGCCAAGTGCGAGGAGTATCACCTTCCCAACCCTTGAGGGTTTGACCATCAAAAAGGCTGATGGGGAGAGCGTTGGTTTGGACTGAAAGGGTGAGGAGTAGACTGGCGAGCAGCAAACGCTTGGAAAACATACACGCTTCGAAGTGGGAGGTGTGCGGGTTAACGAGCTTTGTTTGGGTAGGGAGGTATGGCGGGTAATGGAACTCGTTTCGCGACTAATGCTTTTTGGATCTCCTCAATGCCGCGTTGCAGTTGATCATCGACACCCGAGTATTCGCGGGCGGGGTCATTGTCGACCACGATATCCGGTTCGACCCCAACGCCTTCCATGATCCATTCTTTCCCTTCGAGATCGAACCGACTGAATTCGGGACGGTTGAGAGAACCTCCATCAAGCAGGGGCAGCGTGCCTCGGATACCGACGACTCCTCCCCAGGATCGTTGACCAATCACAGGGCCGAGTTTGTGTTTCTTGAACCGATACGCAACGATGTCGCCGTCGCTGGCGGAGTGCTGGTCGAGAAGGAGCACTTTGGGGCCTAGAACCTGGCCACTTGGATCTAGGCCAACGGAGCCGTTGCGGGCGATGGTCCACATGGCAGGTTCGCGTCGGAGTCGTTCGATGATCATCGGTGAGACGTTGCCGCCGCCGTTGCCACGGCAGTCGACGATGAGGGCCTCTTTATTGAGTTGAGCGTAGTAGAACTTAGTGAACTCGTTCAGACCCGGGACACCCATGTCGGGGATGTGGACGTAACCGACTTTACCATCGGTGGCCTTGGAGACTTTGTCGATGTTGTCGAGCACCCAGTTGAGGTAGTAGAGCGGTTGTTCGTCGGCGATGGGGATCACAGTTTCGTCGTGGGCCGCTTCCTTTTTGGGAGAGTGAGCGATTCGCAGGCGCACCTGTTTTCTTGCGGTGCCAACGAAGGCGGCGTAGACATCGGTCATCTCACGCGTGGAACGTCCGTTCACGGCGAGAATAAAGTCGCCTTGCTTGATATTGACTCCGATCTCAGTCAACGGGGATCGATAGTTCTTGTCCCAGTTGTGACCACGGAGAATCCGCGAGATGCGATAAAACCCGCTGGCGTCCCGTTCGAGTTGGGCTCCCAGCAAGCCGAGGGGGATACGCTCGGGTTTGGGATAATCACCGCCGCCGACATACGCATGGCCGGCATTGAGTTCCCCAATGAGTTCTCCGATTATATAGGTCAGATCAGCGCGATGGTGGACGTGGCTTAGGAGAGGTTCGTAGCGCTGCCGCATTTTGTCCCAATCCACTCCATGGAGGTTGGGGGCGTAGAAGAAGTCGCGCATCTGGCGCCAGCATTCATTGTAGATTTGCCGCCACTCCGCCGTGCGGTTGATGTCGACTCTTAGATCGGACAAGCTGAGTTTTTTATCAGCCAGGTCGAGCTTGCCGGTAGGCAGATCGATGATAGCCAAGTCCCCGCCGGTCTTGAGTATCATTTTTTTAGAGTCGGCGGAGATACGGAAACCAGAGACTTCGCCGACTTCGGTTTCCTTGTCCTTTTCCAAGTCATAGAAATGGAGCTTGCCCTTGCGTGTGTAGAAGAGTTTTTCCCCTGCAGACTGGAGTGCGCCGTAGTCTCCGGATTCGGGAGGGAGCACGGCGATTCGTTGCGGTAGGCCATCGGCATCCACTGTCACCACGACCTTCTTGTCTTCCTTCTTATCCCCCGAAGATTTGATCGCTTCTTTGCTCTCCGTTTTGGAGGGTTCCTTGGAGGTGGTAGTGGGCTCGGAGGAGGTTACGTCGGGGGGGGGTGATTTTTTGGAAGCCTCGTCGGTTGCTGCTGGATCGTTCAGTTTTACTTCGTCGGATTTTGGGGCAAGGGGTGATTTGGTGTCCTTGGCTAAGGTCACCATATAAATTCGATCCATCTCGTTGTAGACGTGGTTCCATTCCGTGCTGCCGTAGGTGGGTTTGAACGAACGACGGGAGACAAAGAAGAGATACTTGCCGTTGGCGCTAAACTCGGGTTGGCCGACGTCAAACCATCCATCGGTGACCTGAATCGTGTTTCCAGTGTCGAGCGAGTAGAGGTGAATGTTGGGAAATCGGCGTGGCTCCGGTTTGGTAAACGAGAGCCAGCGGCTGTCCGGAGACCACGCGAAGTCATGAATCTCCCAGGCCTCGGATTGGGTGACGAGGGTGACGGTCTTCGATTCGATGTGCACCCTTCGGAGGCGGTTCTTCTTGTCGGACCATGCGATATGCTTGGAGTCGGGCGACCAGAGAATGCTGTATTTGTAGGTGTCGGATTGGGTGGTGAGTTGGATAGCGTTGCCCGAGCCATCTTGGGGGCGAATCCAGATTTCGTCTTCGCCGGACTGGTCGCTGACATAGCCGATCCATTTTCCGTCGGGTGACCAGAGGGGATCCCGATCGTGATTCCCGGGAGAACGAGTGAGGTTTCGAGTGGGGCCGTTCTTTGCTGGCACGGAGAACAAATCACCGCGGGCGCTGATGATAGCCCTGGCACCGTCTGGAGAGACATCCCAGGATGCAACTTCCTTGCTGACATCCTTGAGGTTGTCACGGCCGATCGCGAAATCTTCACGGATCCGAATCGGGACCTTCTCCACACGTTCGGAATCCAAGTCGAGTCTATGGATGTATCCGCCGTTTTCAAAAACGATGGCGCGATCTCCAAGGGAAGGGAATTTGACTGCAAAATCGACAAAGCGAGTGAGTTGTTTGGTCTGTTTAGAACGCAGATCCATGACAAACAGATTGGCCTGACGATTTTCGTCGCGTTCGGAGACGAAGTAGATCTTGTTACCCCGCCACATGGGGAACATATCTTGGACCGTGTTTTCGGTCAGTCTTGTGGTTTGTTTGGTTTCAAAATCGTAGAGCCAAATATCGTCGGCCTGGCCTCCCTGGTAGCGTTTCCAGGTTCTGAACTCGCGAAAAACGCGGTTGTAAGCCAACTGTTTGCCATCGGGTGAGAAGCTGCACCAACCGCCGCGCGGCAAGGGTAGAACCTCAGGAATACCGCCGGCGGTCTTGGCAATGGTGAGTTCGCCTTTGAAGGGGTTCCATTGATTGCGTCGGGACCGGTAGACAACGCTTTCGTTGTCCCGCCAAGTCATCACGATATTGTTGGGGCCCATGCGATCAGAAACGTCATCGCGTTCGAGGGTTGCGGTGAAGGTCAGTCGACGCGGTTCCCCACCTTCTGCGGGGATGGTGTACACCTCGGTGTTCCCGTCGTATTGACCTGTGAACGCAATCTGTTTTCCGTCCGGTGAAAACCGGGGGAACATCTCGTAACCTTTCGCATCGGAAGTGATCCGACGCGCGATGCCACCTTTGCTTGGAACGAGGTAGAGATCTCCGGCGTAACCGAAGGCGATACGGTCGCCGTGGATTGCTGGAAATCGGAGAAGGCGTGCCTCATCAGTCGCTTCTGCGGCCTGGGTCGAGAGCGAGAGGCTGGGCTGAAGGAGGGTGAAAACCCAGAGCAACGAGGCTTGGACGGGGAATCTCGGGATGCGCATGAGGACGGTTATAAACCAGGTCCTCGTAGGGCGCAATGGTGCGGGGCGATCAGTGTAGCTCTTCGAGGGAGCGGAGAACTCGAAGGTTTGGGATGTCGTGAAAATGGTTGTCCAGGGTGAGAATTGCCGCGTCGAGTTGTCGCGCGCAGGTGGCGATGATGAGGTCTTGAGCGGGTAGGACTACACCGACGCGGTCGAGCTCCGAGGCGAGGCGGACGACGGCATCCCAGGTTCGGAATTCAGTGCTCGCGTAGAGCATGACGGACATGAAACGGAGAAGCCGTTGCGCGATTCTGGGGCTGCGGATTCCTCGGAACACCTCCAACTGGACCATACCGCACGTGGCGAGATCCATTTGTCTGGCGCGGGATGCAAGCTCGAAACCTGGATCGAGACCTTGTCGCATCAGGCGGATGAAGATGCTGCTGTCCACGAGCACGGTGCTGGGATCAGTCTGCATGACGTTTGATTTTGATGCCTCGCGAAGCCAGGACGTCGTAGCCGGGAACTACGGATTCTTTGAGCTCGGCGGGAGTAAACGGGCTTGGGGCTGAGGCAAAGGCGCGGAGTTTTGCTCGACGATCCATCTCATGGAGCGCGGCGTTGATGGTTTCGGTCTTGCTCTCGAAGCCGTATTCTTTCCTGACCGCCTCCAGGAGCGCGTCGTCAATGTGAACGGTTATTTTCATGCCATACTCAGTATGGCAATGAAGGGTGGATGTCAAAGCCAAAGCCCGGCCCCATGAGTTCTCCGAGATGGTTAGGAGCCCTGTGGCATGTGAGTGGACCCTCGGGAGTCGGAGTTAAGAACGGTAGATCAGGTACGGTCGGCGGAGAGCGTAGAAGCTGCGGGCCTCGGTATCGAACTCGGCGATGAGAGGCTTGAGATCGCGATCGGCTCGGAGGAACAGTCGTGCGCGAGTGGTGCCGATCAATTTGTCGAACGTCCCGGGAAGGAACTCGAATTTGTCCGGTGCTGTGCGGTGAATGGTTTGGATGATTTTCAAAGCGGCTGCGACGGGACGAAACTGGGATCGGTCTGTGATGTGGATTTGGCTTCCGCCGCAGCGTTGGCCTTGGAATTTGGAGAAAGTGGGGGTGAACCAAGTCTCTCTGAAGGCAGCGCCTGGAATACGCAGTGCGTTCAGGCGTGCGGTGAGGTCAAAGCCGTCGAGCCACGGGGCTCCGAAGCACTCGAAGGGTCGGGTTGTGCCGCGACCTTCGGACACGTTGGTGCCTTCGAGCAGGACTTGGCCTGGGTAGACGGTGGCGGAGTCGAGGGAGGGTAGATTGGGGGACGGCATGATCCACGGAAGGCCTGTTGCATCGAACCATTGTCTGCGGCGCCAACCTTGGCATGGAATGATCTTGAGCTCGGCCTTGGGCTTGAGGAAAAGTTCGTTGAACAGTCGCGCGAGTTCACCTGTGGTCATGCCGTGGCGAAGCGGGATTGGGTAGAGGCCGACGAATGAACTGAGCGCGGGGTAGTCGAGAGTGGGGCCCTCGAGATCGAGTCCGTTGATGGGGTTGGGTCGATCAAGAACCCAGAACGGAATCCTCTGCTCGGCGCACGCCTGCATGGCGTAGGCCATTGTCGCGATATACGTGTAGGCACGGGTTCCAACGTCTTGGATGTCGAACAGCATGGCGTCGAGGGAAAGAGCGATCGTCGAGGGTTCGCTTGGCGCCGTTGGTGCGTAGGTTGGGGACGAAGTGGAAGGGGAGGTGTTTGGAACATTACGGAGCATCCAAGGTTCGGGTTTCTTCGACTTTCCGTAGAGACTGAAGACTGGGAGGTTGAGTTTGGAATCGTTGAAGAAGGGGACGTATTGCCCGGCTTGCGCATCGCCTCGGACTCCGTGTTCGGGGCCGTAGAGAGCACCTACTTTGAGGTCTGGGTGGTGAGCGAGAAGCGAGGCGGAAGAGCGGAGCTTCGAGTCCAAGCCGGTGGGGTTGGTGATCAGCCCGATGGTCTTCCCTTTGAGCGCTCTGGTGTGATCGCGTAGGAAACATTCGAGTCCGGAAAGGGTTGGGCTCCCTTTCGGGGACGCAGCGCTGCGTGCGCGTGGAGTGCCGATCGTGAGGCTGGCGAGGCTGAGGAGGGAAAGCGCTTCGCGACGTGAGATCCGGTGAGATAGCTGCATGATTAACGTTGGGAGACGAGGGCTATGAGCAAGGCTCCGAGGGCGATCCCGAGGACCAGAAAGAAGAGCTTTACGGCACTCCAAGGGCGTTTGCCTGCGATCTCGCCGGTGTGGCCATTGACGATGACCTGGAAGCTACGACTTCCGTAGGTGTAGGTCAGGAGCCAGACGGGCAACAGAACGTGCTTAAAGGTTTGGCGGGAGTAACGGGTTTTCACGGACAAGTTCCGGTGGGTATCACCCGGAACGTCGGAGGCGCATAGGGAGCGCATTTCAGCATCCATGCGGCTGCGAGAGTGTTGGGCGGCCGAGATGAGGTCGATCTGGTACTGTTCGACAACCCAGCCGGCGACATAGCCTGGATCGTAAGGGACGAGCTGTTTGGTGGGGAAAGGTTCGATTTGGCGCAGCAACTCGGGGTCGGCGCCCTTGGAAGCGCTGACCAATTCGTCATCGAAGAAGTGGCTGACGCGGCCCGAGGCCCATTGCCATCGCGTTTTGCGAACTTGGCGGGTCTTCATCTGGCCGTTCGAGTCGCGGTAGGATTCGGACTCGTAATAGTGATAGCCCGCTTCGGCGGTCCAGTCTGCGTCGGCCTGGGCATCGAACGTCCAGTATGGGAGGTAGAGGCCTTTGACGGTGTCGGTCATCGCCAAGGTTTTGAGTTTGTCTGGGGCGAACCACCGGCTGGCGTACCAGGATCGGATCTGTTCACGCACCTGAGGCTCGCCGATGTGAAAAGGCAGCACGGACTCGGGGCGGATCGGGGAGCGGACTTGTTCCTGGGGAACGATCTGAGCTGAGCCGCAGAAATCACAGCGCTGCGCGACACGTTCCGGGGCGAAAACTGAGACCGCTTTACAGCTTTGACAGAGGACTGAGGTCTTGGCGATTTGCCAACCACGATGGTCGGCCGGAAGCGACCGGAGCGCCTCCACCAGATCGTTCTCTTGGACCTGGCCGGTTTCTGAGTTGAGCGTCGCGGGGCTAACGGTGCCGCAGTAGGGACAGACCAGCGAGGTTTTGGTGGGGTTCCAATGCGCATCCGCCCCGCAGCCGGGGCACTCATATTTTTCGTGAGCTGTCGCCTCAGGCATAGGGACCGTGCGTGGTTGGGGTTGGGGGTGGGAGGGGATGAAGCGGGGTGCCGTTGGCTATTTTAGGAATTCTTCGAGAGCCGCCCGGGTGATGCGGAAAGACGATCCGATCTTCTTGGCTTTGAGTTCACCACTCTGAATGGACTGGAGGACGTCTGATTCGGGAACGCCCAACAGTCTCGCGGCTTCATCGGGGCCGATGAGATCAAATCCCGAGGAGACTGGTGGGGCAGTGGAAACGGCCTCTGAAGGAGTCGGGGGCGGGGCGGTGACGGGTTGGGGGTGGAAGACCTGTTGAGCGAGAGCGGCACCCATCGCCATCTCGGCACCGAAGGCCGCTGCGCTCGGGGTGGTGGCGTTTCCGAGGTGCTGAGCCATCTGAAACTTCACGTAATCGTTGAGATTACCGATGGCTGTCATGCTGGTGCGTTTGTCGATGGCTTGTTCGACCTCGGGTGGGAGCGATACGTTTTCCACCACGAATCCCGTGATTTCAAGGCCGTAACGAGGTCCTGTGTTCCGGTTGATCAGAGGGAGCAGTGATTCGCCAAGTTCGGAGTAGCGCGTGGCCACATCCAAAATGGGAACGCGCGCCTCAGCTAAGGCCTCGGAGAATACGCTCACGAGCCGCGATCGCATGGCGTCTGCGAACTCGTCGAGCCTGAAGTGTTCGTCGGTGCCAGCCACCTCTTTAAGGAACAGCGCGGGTTGAGTGATTTTGAAGTCGTAGGTGCCAAAGGCGCGCGCGCGCACGACGCCGAAATCCGAGTCACGGAGCATGACGGGGTTTGAAGTGCCCCATTTGTTGCCGGTGAAGGTTCGTGTGACGACGTAATACACATCGGCTTTGAACGGGGACTCGAAGCCGTATTTCCACGAGGCCAACTTGGTCAGGATCGGAATGTTGTCTGTGGTCAGGGAGTGTTTACCTGGGCCGTAGAGGTCGGCGTATTGTCCCAAGTAAACAAACTGAACCATCTGCGACTCGCGCACGATGAGTTGTGCGCCCCGTTTGATGGCCTTGTCATCATCCGGAAAACGGTATGAGAGCGTGTCGCGTGAGTCATCGGTCCACTCGATGACTTCAAGGGCTTGGGATTTCAGAAAACCGAGGATGCTCATGGTGTGGTTAGGTTATGAGTTGCGGTGCAACGATGAGTGGACGATGGGGCTGTGGGCGTTCAGCTTCCATTATAATTCCAGGAGCGGATTCAACCCCCACCTGCGTTATCCCAGGTGAGGAGGTGAAGCATCGAGGGCTTGCTGGATGATCCCGTGGGGTGATTCCGCTAGGGCAATTCTTGGAGGGTGATATCCTTGTAGTGCGCCTCGCTTGGAGGACCCGAATGGATTTGAACGGCGATGACGCCGTAGTCCTCGACGGAGGGGTCCGTCTCGGTGTAGTCGACGGTTTCGAGCCCGTTGATTTTGAGTCGGATCCTTCGACCCTCGCACCGGATCTCGTATTCGTTCCAATCGTTTCGTTTGAGAACCTTGTTCACTTTCTCGATATCGGACTTCGCGAGCACCTTGTTGCGGCGGGACTCGTCATAGAGGCAACCCCACCAAGCGGGGTCTCCCATGTCGGCTTGATAGCCGCTGACTTCGTGATGGTTGGGGATTCGTTTTGTACGGATCTGAACTCCGGCGTTGGAGCCCTCGCCGATGAGTTTGAATTTCAACGTGAGGACGAAGTTGGTGTAGTTCCGGGTGGTGCAGAGAAATTCGTTCCTAGGCACTTTTTCTTTCATCGAGCCGCCGATGATTGTTCCGTTATCGATGCGGAAGGTTTTGGTGGTGTCGCCCTCCCAACCCTTAAAGGATTTGCCGTCGAACAGTGGGACGGGTTTTCCAGCGGCGGCGGCGGCGGTGAGTAGGGATAGGAACGCGAGGGTGAGCGGAAGTCGAATGCGGGTCGTCATGATGGTCCTTATGGAGATGGGTAGTGGGTAGGGGTTTACCTTGTAGCAGGAAGGTTGTCGAGCCCGTTGCCCTTGAGTCTACGGCGCGAGATTGCGACGCGACGCGGGGTTGGAAGGAAGCGGCCTGCGACCTACTTGTCCCGGACTCTAGAGCTGGAGCGCGGAAGCGTGGAGGCTTACTCGGGCTTAGGATCGGCACCCGTGTCGGCGGCGGTTGGAGCGAGCTCGGGGGCGAGAGGGAGATCTTGCTGGGGCGGTTTGAGTTCGCCGCCTTCCGTAACCACGGCCTCAGTGGAGGGGGGAGGCGATGTCGGCTCAGCAGTCTCCAGTGCCTCGGGATGGGTGACCGGGATCCGACGGAGCTCATCGGCAGAGGGCAAGTCCGCGACCTTCCCTAGTCCGAAGTATTCAAGGAACTGCGGAGTGGTGGCGTACATCATGGGGCGGCCGACCACTTCGGCGCGTCCTGCGGTTTCGATCAACCCACGTTCGAGTAGGGTTTGCATGACGCCATCGACTGAGACTCCACGGATTTGCTCGATCTCGGCGCGCGTGACGGGCTGTCGGTAGGCAATGATGGCGAGGGTTTCGAGCCCCGGTTGAGAGAGCCTTGGGGGGCGGCTTTTTTCACCGACCAAAGTCCGAAGCCACGGGGCATATTCGGGACAGTTAATGAACTGCCAAGAACCCGCGACGCAGACGAGTCGGAACCCTCGTCCGGAGGTTTCGTGTTGAAGGCGGAGTTGGTCCAGCTCCCTCTCGAGCGCGTCGGTCTTCGTCTTCTTGAATGCGCGAACCGTTTCGTCCTCAGACTGTGCTGCCGTGCTGTCCAGGATGCCCTGCAGTTCCTTTGGTGAGAGCGGCTTTTGGGAGAAGAAAAGGATCGTTTCTAGGATTTTGCTCAGTTCCATGATCAAGAAATCGACGGGTTGGCCTCGTGCGTCGCAGGAGCGGGGATCGAAAGCGTGGAGTCGGGGGCGGGGTTGGGGGAACTGTCGATGGAGGCGACGTGAGGCTCAGGTGGGGGCAAAGCGACTGGCGCGGGCCCAATCTCAATTTCGCTGAAAGGGTCGGCTTGCGTGCAAATCAGTACCTTCAGGCGCGTCAATTCGAGCATGGCGAGGAAGGTGACAACGACCTCCATGCGACTGGTTGCGTTTTGGAAGAGCTCGGAGAAACGAATACGCGGTCGAGAGGTGATTTCGGTTCGCAGGTATTCGATTTTCTCGCTGACGGACCATTTATCAGCGAATACGTCTCTCGATTGGTCCCGTTCCTGGAACCGTTTGAGAATCGCACTGACTGCGGCGACGAGGTCGAATACTGAAACGGTGGGGCGCAGGGCGGAGGGTTCGGGTTCGAATTCGATGCGGGGTGCGGTGTGGAGGAAGACCTGCTCCTGCTGGATTTCGCGTTCCTGAAGCTGCGCTGCCGCGTCCTTGAACTTCTTGTATTCAACCAACTGTCGAATGAGTTCCCACCGTGGATCCTCGTCATCTGGATCTTCCTCGGCCGCAGTCTGCTGGCTCACGGGGAGCAGTTCTCGGCTTTTGATGTAGAGGAGTGTTGAAGCCATGACCAAGAAGTCCCCGGCGACCTCGAGGTCGAGCTTCTTCATGAGCTCGACGTATTCCAGGAATTGAGTCGCCAACTGGGTGAGGTTGACATCGTAGATGTCGACCTCCTGTTTTTTAACGAGGTACAGCAGGAGGTCGAGCGGACCTTCGAAGACCTCGAATTGGACTTTGTATTCACCCATAAGCCGACGTGAGCTTGAGCCACGGCCGGGGGTTTGATCTGGGGGTAGGGCCGCAGAAGGTTAGTGGCGGGGGCGAAGCAGGATGGCTTTCTTGTCGGTTCCCTCGACCTCCACGCTGTGGGTTTCAACGGTGGGATCGTCCTTGAGCGTGTTGTGCACGACACGTCGGTCGAACGCGCTCATAGGTTCGAGTTCCACCACATCACCCCAGCGGCGGACTTTTTCGGCGGCCTCTTTGGCCCTTTTGACGAGACCGTCGCGGGCTTGGCTGCGATAGGCTGCGACATCGACAGTAATTTTTGGGGCGTTGGCATCCTGTTTAAACAGCATGCGGTTCACGATGTATTGCAGATCGCTCAACGTTTGGCCTTGGCGACCGATGAGGCGTCCGGCGTCGTCGGTTTTGATGTCGAGCAGGAGGCCGTCGTCGAGCGCGTGTTCTTCGATGGTGGCTTGGAAACCGAGTTGGCGAAGGACTTCTTCGAGAGTGGCTTTGGGTTGCGCGGGCATGACAGGTTTGGGGTTCGAGTTGGAGGAGTGACAGCGAGCCGATGAGAGTTACTTACGGCGTGTAGGCGTTGCGGGCCTGGATTGGGTGATCGACCCGGGGGTAGGTGTTGGATCGCTCTTGGTCAGTTTCATCTGGGCGATGCTTAACAGATTCTGGACGGTCCAGTAAAGGGTCAAACCGGCGGCGTATTGATAGAGGAAGAACATGAACATGAGCGGCATGTACTGCATGATCTTCTGTTGGACTGGGTCCATGCCTGGGGAAGGTGGAGTGAGGCGGATCTGCCAGAGTTGGGTGATTCCCATGAGCAACGGGAAGATATTCAGGGGCAAGCCGAGAATGATCGCGACGGTGTCGGGTTGGGACAGATCGCTCGCCCAGAGGAAGCTGGCGCCGCGTAATTCGATCGCGGTTTGGATCATGAAGAAAAAGCCGATGAACACCGGGATCTGGAGCATCATGGGGAGACAGCCGCCTAGGGGACTGACCTTGTTGTCGCGCATGAACTCCATGAGTTTCATGTTCATCTTCTTTGGGTCATCCTTATATTTCTCCTGCAAGGCCTTCATCTGGGGTTGCAGTGCGGCCATGCGCTTCATGGATTGAGTGGAAGCTTTGGTCAGCGGCCAGAAGACCAGTTTAATGATGACTGTGATGGTGATGATGGCGAGGCCGTAGGACAATCCCCAGGAATGGAGAAGGTTCATGGAGAGCAGTAGTGCTTTTGAGAAAAGGCCAAAGAAACTTCCAAAATCCATGATGAGATCGAACTCGTTGGCCCGGTCCTGGCCGATCTTGGCGAGTGTTTTGTATTCTTTAGGTCCGGCGTAGAAATCGAACGCCCGTTCCACCGCCGCCTTGGGTGCGAGGACGCTGGCGGGGTAGAGGAATCCAGCCTGCTGGCCGGTTGGTTTGAGGTGGAGTTTGGGGTCGGCTTTGAGTTGTTCGGGCGTGGGGGGAGGAAGTTCAATGTACCTTGAAATGACCTGGTTCGCGGGGGCGTTACTGGCCGTGAGGGCGGCGATGGTGAAAAATTGGTTGTTCAGGGCCGCCCATTGGACGGTGTTATTGCCTTCGACGTATTCCGTGCGAGGCGTTCCAGGAATGCAGCCGAGAGCGTAGTTTTTGAACCAAGCATCATCGACTTTTTGGCCTTTGGTGCCGTTGAACCACTGCATCATCACGTGCCGGGGGTCATCAGCGGCGTGGGTGAGCGCGGTGGCCCCGATCACCCATTCGTGGGCAGGGAGGCCGACGGGTTCGGCCGAGGCATTTTCGATTCGAGTGCGGACACCGACGATGTAATCGGGGCCGAGAGTGAAGTCTTTGCTGATCAGGAGCCCGTTGGTCAGGCGTTTTTCGGCCCTCACCCCGGACGCGGTGAGGGTGAGGGAGAAGGTTCCATCACCGACTAGGGCGCTGGAGCCCAATAAGGCCAGAGAAGGGGAGGTTTGGTGGTTGTTGAGACGGACGAAGTGATTGGTAGAGAGAGTGTTCTTCTGATCTCGCGCTGTGGATTGGCGGTATTTGAGCAGTTCAACCTCTTTGATGCCGCCTCCGGAGGAGCTGAGAGTGAGCCTGACGAAACTGTTCGAGAGTTGGATGGTTTTCTCGGTCGCTGCGGCTGTAGCGAAGATATTGGCAGCGGCGGTTGAGACACTGCTACCCAGTGCAGCGCCGGCGGGTTGCGCCGCATTCTCCGGGGCTGGGTTGGTCCCTTGCGGTCTGCTGGTCGCGAGGTTCGTTCCTAGCGCTGAGAGTTGATTGGTTCCTTGGCGCTGGTTGGATTGCGGGTAGATCTTGCTAACCAGAGGATACCAAGCAACGAGGAGAATGAAGGAAACGGTTAGGATGGCGATGCTCTTGCGGTCCATGTGGGGAATTAGTGCGTGAGGGCGTTTGGAAACTCGTGAGCGGAAGAAGCGCGTGGGGCGCTGGAAATTGCCTGCGTGGGGGCCGGAACAGGGTCGTTACCGCACCCGCCCCAAGGATGACATCGGGCGAGCCGGCTCAAGCTCAGCGCGAGGCCCTTGGTAAGTCCGTGGTGTTGGAGTGCGTCGATCGCATAAGCCGAGCAGGTGGGCGTGAAGCGGCAGCAACCTGCGGGTCCGAGGACCGCATTCTTAATGGGGGACAGGATCCACCGATAGCCATGAATCGACCACACGAGAGCGCGGGTGGCGTAACGCGAGCAGACTTTGGTGGGTGAAGAATTCACATTCAAGCTCTAGACCTGACCCCGGCTTATATCAAATGAGGCGGGCGGCACGCAGGGCTCGAAGAAAATCCCTTTCGACCTCTTGGTAGGATCGATCAGCGATGGACTTTCTTGCCACCAGGACCAAGTCTACTGGTCTTGTGAGCTTTTGTCGATTGAGCCTGAACGACTCTCTCAACAGGCGTCGGGCGCGGTTACGAATTACCGCAGGGCCGATATGTTTACCCGACACGACCCCGACACGCGAAAAATCACTCGCATCCAGCACTCGCCAGTTTGCGATCAAACAGCCAAGAACAATTCGCTGACCGGTTTCTCTGGCTCGTCGGAAGTCCGAAGAGAATCGAAGCCTGCTCCGTGGTGGCAGGCCGTGATCCTTGTTCGGTGGGGTCATCAAATCAGCATCACTCAAACTGGAGTCAATCGCTTGCGGCCAACGCGGCGTCGGTTGGAGAGGATGGCGCGCCCGCTTTTTGTGGACATGCGATTGCGGAAGCCATGCTGGCGTTGGCGCCGAATTTTCGACGGTTGATATTGGCGTTTCATGCGATTCTAGATGGTACGTTCGATGGGTTCGGCGTGCGTAAACACAAGCCTGAGCCACCCCGCTGCCTTCAGCGGAGGGGTGAGAATATCAATGAAGTGGGGGGTGTCAAGCAAGCGGATGGCCAATTTTTGATCTACGAAAGATCTGTGTCCCGCTTTGTTAGGCGTTTCGCTTCCGGGTTCTTGAGCCTCTTCACTAGGCCTGAAGGTAGGCTAAAGGTTCAAGGTTGAAAAATTTGGATGCGGGTCCATGCTGATTTCAAGACACCTTAATATGCGCACGATCGACTCTTGGAAGCCATGGGATGGTGGTCCACTACGCACCGTAGGCGGGGTTCCTAGGTCTGGTCGGGGTCGTTGGTTTTTAGGGTTGGCCTTCATGCTCCTGTTGGGCGAGACGTTCGGGTTTACTGCCAGTGCAGCGGATCGGCTCAAGTTCAATCGGGATATTCGCCCCATCCTGTCGGATAAGTGCTTTTTTTGTCACGGCCCCGACGCCAAGAAACGTGAGGCGGGCCTGCGGCTGGATACATTTGAGGGAGCGACGGCCAAAGAGGCGATTGTTCCGGGGCGGCCGGAACGGAGCAAGGTGTTGGAACGCGTGACGACTCAGGACGCCGACGATCACATGCCTCCGGCGAAATCCAAGCTTGGGAGCCTGACATCGCAGGAGGTGGACCTGATTCGACGCTGGATTTCAGAAGGGGCGGAGTATGAGGCTCATTGGTCTTTTCTCCCTGTCCGGGCAGTCCCTCTTCCGGGACCCGTGACGAGGGAGATGCGAAACCCGATCGATATGTTGGTGGGAGCGCGGTTGGCGAAGCGAGGATTGAGGTTGCAGAAGGAGGCGGCGCCCGAGACCTTGGTGCGGCGGCTCAGCTTTGACCTGACGGGGTTGCCGCCGACCCCCTCCGAAGCTGCGGCCTTTGTCGGCGCGCACGCGCAAGATCCTGATCGAGCGGTTGATCAGTGGGTGGAGCGGCTGTTGCGTTCTCCGCGGTTTGGCGAGCGATGGGCGGCGGATTGGTTAGACATTTCACGCTACGCCGACAGCTACGGATTTCAGGTCGATCGGGAGCGTGATGTCTGGATGTGGCGAGACTGGGTGGTGCGGGCGTTGAACCAGAACCTGCCATTTGACCAATTCATCACCTGGCAAGTTGCGGGAGACTTGCTGCCGAAGCCTACGGACGATCAGATCTTGGCCACTGCCTTTTCGCGGTTGCACCAGCAGGAGAGTGAGGGAGGGAGCGTGGAGGAGGAGTATCGCGTCGAGTATGTGTCGGATCGTGTTCAGACCTTCGCGACGGCGTTTTTAGGGCTGACCTTTGAATGTGCCCGATGCCACGACCATAAGTATGACCCGGTCTCGCAGAAGGATTACTACGGGCTTTTTTCCATGTTCCAGAACATCGACGAGGCGGGTTTATACTCTTATTTCACGACCTCTCCGCCCACTCCTACTTTGATGTTGATGGAGTCGTCGGGCAAGGAGCGCATGAAGGTGTTGGAGAATTTGGTGGTTGAGGCCGAGCGAGCGCTTATGGAGGTGAGGACCACATTCGATTCCCGCATCGTCACGGACTCCGCAAAGCCCTTGATTGGTGGAGAGCTTGCTCGGTTTCCTTTTGACCACATCGAGACGAATCGGTTGGCAAATTTGGTTCGGGCGGACCAGCCTGCGATCCTGAAGGGGGAGAATCGTTTGGTGGCGGGACGGATTGGGCAGGCGGTGGAGTTTACAGGGGACGATCCGGTGAGTTTGTCCTTGGGCAACTTTCGAAGGCACGAACCGTTTAGTGTATCGCTTTGGATCAAGGTGCCGGATCGAAAGGAGAGAGCGGTTGTTTTTCATCGATCTGCCGCATGGACGGATGCAGCGAGCCGAGGTTATGAGTGCTTGATTGAGGAAGGTAAGCTCAAGTGGTCGTTGATTCACTTTTGGCCTGGGAACGCGATTTCCATTCGGGCTCGTAACGAAGTCGCTACGAACGCATGGACTCATGTGGTGGTCACCAGCGATGGCTCAAGCCGTGCTTCGGGGCTTAAACTCTATGTGAACGGGGTGAGTGCGGCCGTGGAGGTTGTGCGCGATCATCTCACGAAGGATATTACAGGAGGAGGTGGGGATAACATCTCTTTAGGGGAACGTTTTCGAGATCGTGGGTTCAAAGGTGGGGCGGTGGATGAGTTCCGGGTGTTTGGGAGGGAATTGACCGCTTACGAGGCCCTTGCGACGTTTGATGAAGCCAAGGCTTTAGCCTTGCTCAAAGCACCCGTCGCGGCTCTTAGCTTGCAGGAGGCGGAGATGCTTCGGATCTACCGGATGACATCCGGGAGCGAGGAGTATGCTCGTCGACTGGAGTCGGTGAGGAAGGCCCGAGCTGCCGTGACGGATTATGCGGACTCGGTGAAGGAGATCATGGTGATGCGGGAGCTTCCGAATCCGAAGAAGGCCTACGTGCTCTTTCGAGGGGAGTACAACCAACGTCGGGACGAGGTTGCACCGCATGTGCCTGAGTTTCTCTTGCCATTCCCGCAGGGGGCACCTCGCAACCGACTGGGTTTAGCGCGGTGGTTGACGGATCCGAAGCACCCCCTGGTGGCTCGGGTTACGGTGAACCGATTCTGGCAGAGCTTATTTGGCCGTGGACTTGTGAAGACTGCTGAGGATTTTGGCAGTCAAGGGGATCGGCCGCTTTACCCTGAGGTGTTGGATTGGTTGTCGTATCGATTCATCCATGGGGGATGGGATACCAAGGAACTGTTGAAGACCATCGTGATGAGTCGCACGTATCGCCAGGACAGTTTGGGTTCGAAACAGGAGATGGAGGACGATCCTGAGAATGAATGGCTTTCTCGGGGGCCACGCTTTCGGCTGCCTGCGGAGATGATCCGGGACAATGCGCTTGCGATGGCCGGCTTGCTTGAGGAAAGGGTGGGTGGGCCACCCGTGAACCCTTATGAGATGATCGAGGCATTCAAACCGATCACGCCACCGTCGGGAGATTCGGTGTATCGCCGGAGTGTTTACATGAACTGGCGGCGGACGAGCCCGCCTCCGGCGATGCTGGCGTTTGACGCGCCACGGCGAGCGGTGTGTTCATCGAAACGTGAGCGCACCGACTCGCCTCTCCAGGCGCTCATCTTATTGAATGGCTTGCAATACATTGAAGCGGCGCGAGTACTTGGAGAAAAGCTTCATCAGCAGTCGGGTGGCGATCTTTCGTTGATGATTGAACGTGGCTTCGAGACCTGTTTGAGCCGGAAACCGGACGCACGCGAGTTGGCCATCGCTCGACGGTTGCACGCGGAGCAGTTAACTTACTTCGAAGCGAACCCGTCGGCGGCTTTGGAGTTTTTGAAAATTGGTAACGCGAAACCCGACAGCCGGCTGACGCCATCCGAGGCGGCTGCCGCAACGGTATTGGCGCAGGTCCTTATGAACCACGATGCGTGCGTCGTTAAACGTTGATCCCATGAACCCCATTCATTCACCTAACGAAAGTCGGCGCTCCTTCCTCAACCGTTTCGGAATGGGGCTTGGAGGCCTTGCGTTGGCAGATTTGCTGGCCTCGGATCAAGCTCGGGCTGACGCTTCGGCCGACCGGGGCGTGCTTGGGGCTCCCCATTTTCCGCCCAAGGCGCGGCGCATCATCTATCTGTTTATGTCGGGTGGGCCATCGCATTTGGACCTCTACGACTACAAGCCTCTTTTGAACAAGCGGCATGGAGAGCAATTGCCGGATTCGGTGCGAGGGGGGCAACGGTTGACGGGAATGTCTGGGAACCAATCTTCCATTCCGATGGTGGGCTCTCCCTTCAAGTTCAAACAACATGGAAAGGGGGGGGCGTGGTTCAGTGAGCTCCTTCCTCACACTGCGAGTGTGGCCGACGAGCTTTGTGTGATTCGATCGATGTTCACGGAGTCGATCAATCACGGCCCGGGGGTCACGTTTTTTCAGACGGGCTCACAAATTGCGGGTCGACCGAGCATTGGAGCGTGGTTGAGCTATGGTTTGGGACAGGACAACGCGAACCTTCCGTCGTTTGTGGTTTTGATCACCAAAGGAAAAAGCGGTCAGCCATTGGGGGCTCATTTGTGGGGCAGCGGATTCCTGCCTTCGAAGCATCAAGGGGTTTTATTCCGTGCCGCCAAGGATCCGGTGTTGTACTTGGGAAATCCTGCGGGAGTGGATGCTGCGAGTCGGCGCAAGATGTTGGACCGTTGGAGGGAGTTGCATGAGCACCAGATTCAAGGGACGCCCGATGCGGAGATTCAGAGCCGCATTGATCATTACGAGATGGCTTACCGAATGCAGAGCAGCATCCCGGATGTGACGAACCTGTCGAACGAGCCCGCGCACGTTCTGGACAGTTACGGCCCCGACGTTCGGACCCCTGGAAGTTTTGCGGCCAATTGTCTGCAAGCACGGCGACTGGCTGAGAAAGGCGTGCGATTCATCCAGCTGTATCATCAGGATTGGGACCACCATGGGGGGTTGCCGGATGCGTTACCGAAGCTTTGTCGTGAGACGGATCAACCGGCGGCGGCGTTGGTTAAGGACCTCAAGGAGAGAGGGCTTTTGGAGGACACTCTCGTGGTTTGGGGCGGCGAGTTTGGAAGGACGAACTATTGCCAAGGGAAGATTCAATCGAACTTCGGGCGCGACCATCATCCTCGCTGTTTCTCGGCTTGGATGGCTGGTGGTGGTGTGAAGGCTGGGACTCAGTTCGGGGAAACGTGCGAGTTTGGATACAATATTGTGGAGGATGGCGTGCATATCCACGACTTCCAGACCACGATCTTGCACCTGTTGGGCATCGATCACGAGCGGTTAACCTATAAGTTTCAAGGTCGGCGGTATCGACTCACGGATATTCACGGTCAGTTGGTGCGAGGTTTGATCGGGTGAAGGCTGAGAGGATGCGGTCTCGACTGCTCATTTTGGGTGTGAGACAAAATTCTTCGTTTAAGCCGCTAAGAGGAGAGAGTCGTTGCGAGCGGCATGGGCGTTGAGTCGATCTTTCCAAAAGGCATCGAAGTAACGACTGCTGTGAATGCAGCGTAAG
>Ga0172367_10002344_pt1:2500-26049 | contig 26049 bp, 18 predicted proteins | sample Lak10m_FD_114542 | JGI IMG/M metagenome (GOLD analysis project Ga0172367, IMG submission 114542) | Freshwater microbial communities from Kabuno Bay, South-Kivu, Congo - kab_022012_10m | ecosystem: Environmental > Aquatic > Freshwater > Lake | place: Democratic Republic of the Congo...
CTTCCCAAGGAAGACCCCACCAACGATAGCCTGTAGTATATCTGTCGTTGAAGCCCCATACCCCAATCGCCCCAAAAACAGCATCCCAAAGTATGAAACCAGCTCCTACTAACGCAATCGAAGGAAATAGGGATTTCCAGTAGGTATAGTAATGCACCTTTCTATCAAAACTCAGCGCCAGTACCGGCACAACTACAAATACATGCATAATGGCATATACCCAGTGGTGCTCCAACCACTTTACCTCCACCAGCTCATTTACGTCCATCTCCAATTCGACAGAACGACCCTGGTAGAAACTCCAGAGTACTAACCAAAATCCGATAAAAGCAATCAGGCCGATTCCGGCCCCCCATGCAGCCCTCATTACAGCATATTTAAGCTGCTTCGTACAGCCGAACCAAATAATAGCCACATCTTTTTGCCGTCGTTTACGCGGATACGTTTCTTTTTTACCTGGTGGGCAGACTCCCGCATGATATTTTTGAAGAGGTTGATATAATACACATAAGCAAGGTACACTCCAAAACGAACCCCCTTAGGCAACTGCACAATGCCCGTATAGGCATAATCAAAGTCCTTCTTTATATCCGCCTCTATCGCCTTCTTATCCTCGTTGGTAAAATGAATAAAATCAACCCCTGGAAAATAAACCCTGCCGCGCTCATCAAAATCGCTCTTCATATCGCGCAAAAAATTTATCTTCTGAAACGCCGATCCCAACGCACAGGCCGGTGCTTTCAACCGCTCATACAACGCATCATCTCCCTCACAAAATACCCTCAGGCACATTAGCCCTACTACCTCCGCAGAGCCATATATATACTGCTTGTACATACTATCCTCATACGCATGGTAGTGCAAGTCCATTTCCATACTCGCCAGAAAAGCATCTATTAAAGGGCGCTCAATGTGGTAGGTATTAACGGTTTCCTGAAATGCATGCAGCACTGGATTAAGGCTAATACCCTCCTGGATGGATGTATAGGTTTCCTCCCGGAATCTATCCAGCAGCTCTTTCTTTGCATACGCGTGAAAAGTATCCACTATTTCATCTGCAAATCGGACGAAACCATAGATGGCACTAATAGGCGCCCGGTATTTTCGGTCAAAAACCCGAATTCCCATAGAAAAGGAAGTACTGTAGCGCTTCGTAATCAGCTGGCTACATTCCATACATGTCTGATTGTACAATTCGAGCATACGCGTAAATTAGGGTGATTCAAATATTTTTTCGTAAAATACGACTTTGATTTCAGGGAAACAATTTCTGGATTTCCCGGGCAACCACTTCCCCTGAAATAAGCGAAGGAGGCACTCCCGGACCCGGCGTTGTCAATTGACCAGCGTAAAACAGATTGGATACTTTCTTACTCCGCAGCTTAGGCTTCAGAAAAGCTGTTTGCAACAGTGTATTGGCCAATCCGTATGCATTGCCTTTGAATGCATGGTAATCCCTCACAAAGTCGGCATGGGCATAAGACTTCTTATAGACTACGTGCCCCCTTATTTCCTGTCCGGTATGTCGCTCCAGACGCTCCATCACTATGTTATAGTACTTTTCCCGAAGTGCTTCGTTGTCCTCCAGGCCAGGTGCCAGCGGAATCAATACAAACAGATTTTCTTTGCCCGCCGGCGCAACCGATGAATCCGTAATAGAAGGCACGCTGACATAAAACAATGGCTTAGAAGGCCATTGCGGCTTTTCATAAATCTCAATGGCGTGCTGGTGGAAATCCTCGTCGAAAAACAAGTTGTGGTGCTGCAGATTTTCCAGGCGCTTATCTACCCCCAGATAAAACAGCAGCGAAGAAGGAGCCATTACCCGTTTATTCCAGTAAGCCGGGTTGTATTGCCGATCCTCCGGCGACAAAATTTGCTGATCTACATGATGATAATCCGCAGTGGCTACTACTACATCGCAATCGTAACCCGCATCTGAGGTATGTACTTTGGTAGCTCTCCCACCTACGGTCTCAATCCGACGTACCTCCTGGCTCAATTTGATTTCTACACCCAACTCCGTAGCCAAACTTACCATCGCTTCCACAATCTTATACATACCACCCATCGGATACCAGGTGCCTAAGCGAATATCCGCATAATTCATCAGGCTGTATAATGCAGGGGTCTTTTCGGGCGTGGCTCCCAAAAAAAGAACAGGAAACTCCAACAACTTAATAAGCTGCTCATTCCGAAACAACTTTCGTATGTGGCTGGCCATAGAACTGAACATCTGAAGCCGGAACATACTCTTCAAAATGCGTAAGTCCGCAAACTCCAGAATAGAATGACTCGGTTTATGCACAAACTCATTCATGCCAACCGTGTACTTATAAGCCGCCTCCTTCAAAAAATAGTCCAGGTTTTTACTGCTACCCGGCTCGTACCGCTCAAATAAAGCATAATATTCATCCAGATTAGCCGGAAGTGCCATAACATCCCCGGTACCGAACGTAACCGTGTACGACGGATCCAACCGAACTAAATCATAATAATCAGAAACCTTTTTCCCGAACTGGGCAAAAAAATGCTCGAATACATCCGGCATCCAGTACCAACTGGGCCCCATATCAAATACGAAACCTTCCGTTTCGAACTGACGAGCGCGCCCACCCGCCGTTGCATTTTTTTCAAGCAACGTCACCTGGTATCCAACGGAAGCCAGGTGACATGCTGCTGAAAGACCCGCAAAACCGGATCCTATTACTACTATCTTCTTTGCCAAACTGTTGAGCTTTTTTGAATTTAATGCGTACTCAACAGCATTTTTTGCTTTTTGTTGAAGATTTTACCCCAAATTATGCAACAAATAAATCAAAACTTACTGCATAGACCAAGCGATAAAACCGCCTTTCAAATCATAAATCTTTTTAAATCCAAGATCTTTTAAAACGCCCGACGCCGTCTGGCTTCGAACGCCCGACCGGCAATACACCGCTACCGGCTTGTTCTTATCCAATTGCTTCCCAATCAGTGCACTGAAATCACCGGAATTGACATTGATGTTTAGCGCACCGTCAATATGACCCTGCGCATACTCCTCCGGCGTACGTACGTCCACCAACTGGATATTTTTATCCGTAATCACTTTCTTAAACTCCGGAACAGAAAGTACACTCACAGAGGCAGCACCTGCTGCATTGCCCTTCCCTCCCTGCTGCGCCTGGCAGGAAGAAAGCGCACCCAATAGAAAAAGTAGAAACCAAGCGTTTTTCATAATCTTAATAACTAATTCTGGTGATTAAATGAATTTTGACAAAAATACGTACATCGAATACATACTTTTGTGATCATTTTCGCAAAACAAAGGTTTTAACCGACTATCTACTGCTCCGCCCAAACCGCCTGAACTATTGTTCGAAGGGAGTGTTTGTCAGAGCACCATATTCTTCTCTGCCGTGAAAAACCAATCACCACTACTCGAATTGTTTAAGCAGGATCGAAGAATCCTATCGCTTGTACAACGCATTCAACCGGAAGCCTTATCGAGAACCATCTTAAACGGCGTAATTGGCTCACAGGATGCCTTTGTCATCGCCGCTACCTACCAAAACGCACCCCGATACTTCCTAATCATCGAAGAGGATAAAGACGGTGCAGCCTATTTACAAAATGACCTCCAACGCATTTTTGAAAAAAAACCAATTCATTTCTTTCCCGATTCCTTTAAACGCCCCGCCTTCTTTGAAGAAATAAATCCTACCAATGTACAGATGCGGACGGAACTGGTACATACCCTCAGCAACTCCAAAGCTGCCGGGGAAATCATCGTAACCTATCCGGAAGCCTTATTTGAACAAGTAGTTTCGCCCGACGTACTCGAGCAAAACCGAATCGATATCGCCGTAGGTGAAAAAATAAGCATCGAAGTCATCAGTGAGTTTCTTATCGATTTTGGGTTTTCAAGGGAAGATTTTGTATTCGAACCCGGCCAATTTTCCATTCGGGGCGGCATTCTCGACATTTTCTCCTACGCTAATGATTTCCCCTATCGCATAGAGCTATTCGATGTAGATGTAGAAAGCATTCGCACCTTTAACCCCCTCACCCAACGCTCAGAAAAAAACCTCACCCGGGTATCTATTATCCCCAACTCCAACCGCCGCTTTTCCAACCAGGAAAAAGCAGCCCTACTTGAAATACTCCCCGCTGACACCCTGGTCTGGATTAAATCGCCCGATATCCTATTGGATCGTGTACAGGATTGCTTTGAAAAGGCTTCCGCTTTTTCAAAAACGATTTCTGTACTGGATGAAAGTGAAGTGGCAGAGGTAATGCGCAACCGCGCGTTCCTCCTACCCCGCGAAATTATGGATTCGATCTTAACCCATTCTGTCGTCTCCTTTCAGAAAGGCCTTCCCGGTAACCCGGAATCCTTGACATTCCGCTCCAAACCACAGCCAAGCTTTAACCGCAATTTCGATTTGCTCATTCAAGCCCTGCAAGCCAACTCAAAACAACGTATCACCAACTATATTTTTTCCGATAGCATACGGCAGGTCGAACGGTTCTATGCAATCTTCGAAGATTTGAATGCCAACGTATCTTTTCAACCGATTACCCATGCTATCCGGGAAGGGTTTATAGACCCGGAATTAAACGTAGCCTGCTTTACCGACCACCAGATTTTCGAACGTTTTCATCGCTATAAAATCCGACAAGGATTCAGCAAAGACCAGGCACTGAGCATCCGGCTTTTGCGCGACCTGGAGCCGGGAGATTTTGTAACCCATATCGATCATGGCATTGGCCGATTCTCCGGACTCGAAAAAATAAATATCAACGGCCATATTCAAGAATCCGTTCGGCTCATTTATAAGAATAACGACCTACTCTATGTGAGCATAAACTCCCTGCATAAAATCGCCAAATACACCGGCCAGGAAGGTACAGCTCCACAACTCAGCAAGCTCGGCTCGGATGCCTGGAAAAACCTGAAAAACAAAACCAAAAAGAAAGTAAAGGATATTGCCGGTGAACTGATAAAGCTATACGCCAAACGAAAGGGTGCTCCCGGAATGGCGTTCTCTCCGGATGGCTATCTGCAGACCGAGCTGGAAGCTTCCTTTATTTATGAAGATACTCCCGACCAGCTCAAAGCAACCAACGATGTCAAGGCAGATATGATGAAGCCATATCCCATGGATCGCCTCATTTGCGGAGATGTTGGCTTTGGGAAAACGGAAGTGGCCATTCGCGCTGCCTTTAAAGCCATCACCGACGGCAAACAGGTGGCTGTACTCGTACCCACTACCATCCTGGCATTACAGCACTTTAAGACGTTTTCAGAACGCCTGAAATCCTTCGAGCTTCGAATAGATTACCTGAATCGCTTCCGATCCAGCAAAGAGAAAAAAGCCATTTTAGAAAAACTGAAGGAAGGCACACTCGATCTGGTTATAGGCACACACGGCTTACTCAGTAAAGAAGTGGCATTTAAAGACCTCGGGCTGCTCATTGTGGATGAAGAACAAAAATTCGGAGTCAGCTCAAAGGAAAAACTACGCAGTATCAAGGTAAATGTGGATACACTGACCCTCACCGCTACCCCAATTCCCCGTACGCTACAATTTTCACTAATGGCAGCCCGGGATTTATCTATTATCCGAACCCCACCACCCAACCGGCAGCCTATCCATACGGAAGTCCGTTCGTTCGATGAAAGCCTGATCCGCGACGCCATCTATTTTGAGGTGAACCGAGGCGGCCAGGTATTCTTTGTGCACAACCGGGTAAAAAACCTACCCGATATCGCCGCCATGATTCGAAATCTGTGCCCAGACGTAGAAATTGGTATGGCACACGGCCAGATGGATCCGGAACACCTCGAACAAGCGCTCGTGCAGTTTATAGATAAAGAGTTTGATGTGTTGGTATGTACCAATATCATTGAAACTGGCCTCGATATTCCAAATGCCAATACGATGATTATCAATAACGCACATCAGTTTGGGATGAGCGATTTGCATCAGCTTCGTGGCCGTGTCGGCAGGTCTAACAAAAAGGCTTTTTGCTACCTATTCAGCCCGCCCCTTTCTACCCTGACCCCCGAGGCGCGAAAACGACTGCGCACCTTGGAAGAATTTTCTGAACTCGGCAGCGGTTTCCAGATTGCCATGCGGGATTTAGATATCCGGGGTGCCGGTAATTTGCTCGGCGCCGAACAAAGTGGCTTTATCGCCGACATCGGCTATGAAACCTATCAGAAAATTTTGGAGGAAGCTGTACAGGAATTAAAAGAAACGGAGTTTCGGGACCTGTTTTCAGAGGAAATAAACCAACACGCCTACCAGTATGTCCGTGATGTACAAATTGATACCGACGCCGAAATGCACCTGCCCGACCAGTATGTCAATAGCATCCAGGAAAGACTAAACCTCTATACCGAATTGGATAAGCTGGAAAAGGAAGAACAAATCACCTTATTTCAGGAACAACTGCGGGATCGGTTCGGGCGGATTCCATCCCCGGTGATAGAGTTGTTTGAGGGACTTCGGCTTCGGTGGCTTTGCCGGCAATGGGGCATCGAACGAATCATTCTGAAAAATGAAAAACTCCGCGCCTATTTCATCGAAAACCCACAATCGCCCTTTTATGAAAGCCCCCAGTTTAATGCTATTTTATCCGCTGTAAATAGTCGAGGCGCCAAGGCAGGTATTAGCCTGAAGCAAAGCAACCATCGGCTCATATTGGTCAAAGATGACGTAGCCAGTTTGCACAAAGCCCGAGAAGTACTGACACAATTACTCGCTGAAAATACCTTAGCCTAATTTGTGAATGGCTTCTTCTTCTTTTACACGCATTACTGCCTGCTCCTCCGCTGTTTTGTCGCCGAAGCCACACAAATGCAGCACGCCATGAATCATCACTCGGGAAAGCTCGTGTGCAAAAGCCACCCCATAACTCTGGGCGTTCTCCCGTACCCGATCGATGCTGATGAAGATGTCGCCTTCTACCCTGGGAGGGTCTTGGTATGGAAAAGTTATTATATCTGTTAGGGTGTCGTGTTGCAGGTATTCCTGGTTGAGCTTCAGGAGATAGGTATCACTACAAAACACCACATTCAGAAACCCAAGCTGACCGGCGTGCCACTGGACAACCTCTTTTATCCAGGTTTGGAATTTTTCTTCGCCGTATAAGGTGAAATCGATATCCTCGGAGAAAAAGCTGATTGGATCGGATGAACCCCCAAAATCATCGCCGTCTTCGAAAGGAAAATCCAACATGTCGTCGTCCATCATAGCTTGAACTCCATTTCGACGGTACGGCCGTTGTCTTTGAATTGCAGGCAGTCGGAGAGTGCCCGCATAACCAACACCCCTCGCCCACCACATCTCGTAATATTTTCCGGAGCGGTGGGATCGGGAAGTGCGGATACATCGAAACCACTCCCCTCATCGCTTACACAGATGGCAATCGCGTTCTGTGCTTTCCGAAGGCGGATCTTTACTTTTTTGGATTCATCCTGTCGATTGCCGTGGATGATAGCATTCGTGACGGCTTCTGTCAGACTAATCAGAATGTTCGGGTAGATATCCGGACTAATGCAGTACCTGGATGAAATAGTATCTACGAAGGTGCGAACTTCTGTCACATGGTTCAAATTTGAGGGCAACTTGAGCATATACCTGTTCTTTAAAGCGGTACAAAGATAGGTGGAATTGGTACGCCTGTCAAGGCAGTCTTAACACTTTGTTAAGAAATTCACCTTACTTCTCACCCCCTTTGAGGGTTTGAAAGTACCCTTCTACCAATGATTTGTAATATGGCTTTAGGGTAGGTGATACCGTTTTATACTGTTCTACCTCTGCTTTCCGTTTTCGGATATACTCTTCCAGCGCGGGCGGCATTTTTCGCTGAAGCTCCCGGGCGGCCTGTGCTTTTCGTTGCTCATCGTATTCCTGCTGGCGCTCGGCATTTTCGTGCTCGAGTAACCGCGACAGGATATCCTGTTGGCGCTTCATAAGGTCGTTGGTCAGTTGTTTATTCACCAAATCGATTTCGGTTTTATCCATTTGATCGATTAGTTCTTGCAACTGTTTGTTTCCCTTTCCCTGTTCCTGTAGTTTTCGTTGCTTTTCCTGGAGGGCCTTTCGCATCGCTGCCTGTCGGGCGGCCATCTGTGCAAATTCTTTGGCTGACGCTCCTTCGCCCTTACCCTGCTGCATCCGCTCCTTCATCTGACGCATATCGTTATTGAGCTTCTGCTGTCCTTCGGAAACTTTATCCTGTGGTTTACCTCCACTCTGAGGGTTGGAGCACATTTGGGAGCCCGACATCATCATAGACATCTGCTGTTGCATCTGATTCATGATTTCGCTGAGCATCAGTGCCAGGTCGTTGATGCTTTTCATGGTTCGCTGCTGGTGGTCAGCGGCCTGGAATTTTTTTCGTTCTTCCAGGTCGTCCAGCCCTTGGCGCATATTTTCCTGTACTTCCGTCAGCTTCCCGGTAATAAAGGATTCTATTTGGAAAACGCGTTTGGAAAGAGCCTGGAGGCTATCCTCTACAATTTTGAAGTCGTCTTTTATTTTGAACTGCTCCTGTACCAATTCGACATAGCGCGGGGTATTGATTTCTGTTCTATCCAGTTTTTTTACCAGATCTTCCTGGTCAAAGGAAAGGCCAACCAGGTTTTCCAGCAGTTGGCGGAGTGTCTGCATATCCTCCATCATCTGCTGCATTTCGCCGGCCTGCATCTGCATCTGCATGGCATTCGCCATATCCTTCATTTTATCGGAGGCATTTTTCTGCGATTGTGCTGCTTTATTGTTTTTTTGTTGCTCGAGGTTCATTTTGCTATCGTTCAAATCGCGCTGGATATCCTTTGTTTCTTCCTCAGAGTCACCTATGTTTTTTGGGTTTTCCAGTTTTTCGTTCTTGTTTTCAATCTGCTCCATCTGCTTTTTGAATTCCTGGAATTCCTTGTCGATACGGTCTTGTTGTTCTTTTAACGCATCTTGACTCTTTTCTCCTTTTTTGGTTTCTTCACTCAACTGTTCCTGTTTTTCACCGAGGTCGGATAGTTTTTCCAGTGCCTGGTTTAGCTCCTGCTCCACTTCGAGTTGTTTGAACAATTCCAGCAAACGGTCAATATTCATCTCCATTTGCTTGTCTTTTGCCTGGAATTGTTCCATCATTTCCAGTGCATCCTCTTTTTCCATTTTTTGGAGTAGCTCCTCGAGTTGCTGCATGAGCTCTTGCATTTCTTCGCTCATAGTCTCCTCAAAAAGCGCTTGTAATTGTTCTTCCTTTTGTTGCAGCTCTTCGTTTTGCTCTGAAATCTGCTCTTGGTTTTCTTGATTCTCCTGGAATGCTTTTTTGGCCTCTTCGATTTGTTCCTGCAGCTCCTTTTGCCGATTGAGCAGCTTTTCAAGTTCTTTTCTGTTTTGCCAGCTCAGCTCCTTTTCCTGCAGGAGCTTTTCCCGCATCTTCTTCATTTGCTGCTGTACCTTTCGCGATTCGGCTAGTGCCTCTTTCAGATTCTCTTTGATTTGGGCATCATTTTTTTCAACCATTGCCTCCAGTTCTTTGATAGTTGGCATGGCATAGGTCATCAGGTTTGTTCGGGAGGATTTTGATCCATTGACCGCATCGTTATCGGATACCTCAAAAAAGTAAATGACCTCGTCTCCTGGGTTCAGACCAATATCGCCCATATCGAAGGTATATTGAAAGGATGCCTGGCGGTTATCCGGCTTCGCCAAGGGTACCTGTACCAGCTTTTCCTGGGTGCCTCCTGATTTTACGATGCGATAATTGAATGTAATACTTTTGATTCCGTAATCGTCCGAACAGTCGCCGGCAAAATACTGGACCCGCACATTTGCACTGTCGGCAAATTTTTCGGCCCGAATTGCCGGATATTGATCTGGAATTACGGTGATGGAGTACTGGACCGAATCCGCTTTGGGCAAGGCTTTATTGGAAATAAGTAGGCTATAAGGTTCATCCTTGAACGCACGGTGGGCATAGCTGAATAAATCATCTCCAAATTGTTTGGCTTCTACCGCAGTGTTCTCTGCAAATTTCAAACGAATAGATTCGGTATGGCGGGCATTAAACACCCAGCTTATCCGCGTACCCTGCGGAACTAAAACATCGCCAATATTTTCGAATTTTTCGTCTTTGCGCCCCGTGTAATCAGGGTAATCCATGGTTACCTCAAAGGAGGTTAGATTTGGTTTTTTCAGCACACGAAGCGCAAATTTTTCCGATTCTACCCCTGCTCCATGAAGTCGAAAAGTGAAATCTTCCCGAACATTCTTAAAGAGATAGGAAAAATTGGCCGGCCCCTCTTTTGTCAGGCGATACTGATACCCGTCTAACTCCAGAAATACTTCATTGGGGAGTTGGGTGCCTTCTACTTGTACCTGAAGGAGAAAATCAGCGTACTGAATGACCTGAAGCGATTCGGCATCCAACGAAAAGGAAAAAGGAGCCGGGCGGAAAAATTCTTTAGAGTTGTATATCAGCCGGTGGGTGCTTTCCTGTAGTACGTTGGGGGCAGCCAGCAAAATAAACAACAATAGGAGGAGTGGTGGCAACGCATAGCGCAAATACCGTTTATTCTGCCCTAGATTGATAGCCGATTTGAACGGCAGAGGTTTGATTTCTTCACTCTTTTGATTGATGCTGGCAAGAATCAGGTCTTTTTCTGCCATTACATCCAGTTGCTGTTTGAGTTGCAGAATGTTCAACAGCTTATCCTTTACATCGAAAAAATGGTCGCCTATAATACTAGCTGCCTGCTCATGGCTAATCACCTTTCCGAGGCGGAAATAGCGCAATAGTGGATCAAATACCCAATACCCAAGTGCACTCACACTGACGCCCAGAAAAGAATAGAACAGAAGCTTCCTGCCGATGGTACTGAAGAAAAAGAAGTACTCCGAAAGGCTACTTACCAGAAATAAGCCAAGGATAAGCCCGGTACTGTACAACCCCCCTTTCAGCAAGCGGTTGATGTAGTACTTGCGGATAAATTGATCCAGTTTTTGGACTAGTAATTGATAGTTATCCTGACCAGACATATCGGCAATTTTTTTGTTCTTTTTTATTATAGGTGACGGGCATAGCAGCCCGATGCGCCTGGTTAACCCGTTGGGATTTATTTACCCTTTGGCAATAGTTCGAGCTGTTGATAAATCGCTTTGAGCTCTTCATTTGGCTCAAAGGTTTTTATCTCGTCGAGCATTCGGGTCAGCTCGGACACCTTTTTTTCTAAAACCAATTTCGCTTCGCTCTGTTTGGACTGGTTGCTCTGTGTCCGGAATATATTTCTGAAATCGTTCAAGGACTTGGTAGCTCCCAGCCGACGCCAGGGATTCTGGGCGCTATCCAGTGCCATTTTTCGGAGGGTGCTGATCCCTTGATCCAAAAACACACCTCCCAGTGCCGTACACATCTCCTGATAGTTTCCTATAAAATTCAAAGCATTGAATTCATTAGGCCGGCTCAGGTTTTTTTCGAAAAACGGCAAGTATTTTGCATCGGGATATTCCTTATATATCGCACTGATAGCCACCAATAAATCCTCGCTTTCCTCTTTCTCCAACAGCGCAGCATAGGCTAAGCCCGCTTCCGGATCCCCGCTATGGATAACCTCCAGCGCAATACCCATCACACTATATGCCGAATCAGCTAAAAGCGCACGCTTGGCTGCGACAAGGGCCTGCTCGGAATCCGCTTCCACTAATTTTGTGAGCGCAGAAGCCCTGACCTCAGCATGCGAATCGAACTGAGCCATCCGGGCAATGTCGGCTTTTAGCACAACCGCTTGTTTCTCATCTACCGATTCCAACCCCATTGCCCTAATAAACCATGAAGAATCGCGCAAGGCAGCCGGAATCACCTCGGCCAAACGATTGCTTTCCCCATCCATTAATCGGCTCAGCGCCTCATATCTATCCAAAAAACGAGGCGCATGCAGAAACTGAAATACCCATTCCGCTTCCGACTTATTATCAGTAAACTCGGAAAGGAGCATCCGATCCGGATCCAACTGGATGAGATCCGGCTTACCGGTTACAGCGAAACGAAACTCCTGAATCCGTTGATTTATCCGCACCGTATGATATGTCACTTTTCCTCCCTCATAAACGGCAATACGCAGCGGAAGCTCAAAAATAGCAGGATTTCGATCTGGGTTTTGGGTCTGTGCAACCTGAACCGATGCCTCCCCCCGAACTGCATCATATCCATACGTAATCTTTAGCGTTGGATGCCCTTTGCTGAAATACCATTGATTGAAAAACCAGTTGAGGTCTTCTCCGCTCACTTCCTCGAAAGCGAGTCTCAATTGGTGTGCTTCAACAGCCTGGAAGGCATTCTTTTTCAGGTATCGATTCAGCCCTTCAAAAAACACTGCATCGCCGAGGTAGTGGCGCAGCATGTGCAGTACAGCTCCTCCCTTGTTGTAGCTGTGCGCATCGAACATGTCCTCTTCGTTGGCCACCCCAAAATGGATAAGGGGGTGCATATTTTCCGGAGAAGTAGCCAGGTAGCCCTGCCATTCTTCCAAAAGGTGTAAATCAGCCGCATCCCGGCCGTATTTGTGCTCTGTCCACAAATACTCACTATAATTGGCAAACCCCTCGTTCATCGTAAGGTTAGACCAGCTTTCACAAGTAACTAAATCGCCAAACCAATGATGGAACATCTCATGTGCCACTATGTCATCATTTCCGTTGTCGATTAGCTCGCGTGCATGCTTCTGCACAAAATCACCAAACACGACGGCCGTCGTGTTTTCCATCGCTCCGGACACATAGTCCCGCACTACTATCTGGGCATATTTGGACCATGGAAATTCCACGCCCAATTTAGTAGAAAAGAACTCCAGCATTTCCGGTGTATGTGCAAAAATTGCCCGGGCAGAGGCCTCAAAAGCAGGCTCGACAAAATACAATACCTCCTTGTTTCGCCAGGTATCCTTTACGACGGCAAAATCGCCCACTGCCAGCATGAAAAGGTAGGGTGCATGGGGTTGATCCATACGCCAGTAATCCGTTCTTGTTGCTGTATCTGAGTGTAGTTCTTCGGAAACGAGCACTCCATTGGAAAGTGTTTTGTACCTGGCCGGTACCGTTATCCACATTTCCTGGGTACAGCGTTCATTCGGCGCATCGATGACAGGAAACCAACGTGAATTCCAGGATGTTTCACCTTGTGTCCAAATTTGGGTAGGTTTTTCTGGCTCTTCACCTCTGGGGTTGATAAAAAATAACCCCTGGTTGGAGGTTATAGCTGCACTTCCACCGGTTTGACGCGGATGAGCGGTGTACCGAAGCTCCAATGTACAAGTATCCATCCGCTGCAATGTTCGCCCCAGCTGAACAGTGATTTTTTTGTCGTCATAGGAATACGACAGCGGCTGGTTCCCTGAAGGCAACCCTACATAACTCCATTCGAATCCCTTCGCATCCAGTGTAATCGAGGTGATCGGATGAAAATAGGGCACAAACGTCAGTTGAGCCTTTCCGACAACCGCTTCTTTTTCAAAATCAAAGGATACGTCCAGTCGTACGTGGATCAAATCTTCCGTTCGTTTTCTGCTGGGGGCATAAGGCGGCAACTGAAACTCTTCCTCTGCGCGAAGGGCATTGGGCTTGGCCGCATCGACAAAAACAGTGTCCAATGTACGCTGCTCCATGCCATTCCTGGATCTGTCAGAAACGACGGTATGGGTGGTAGTACAAGCCGTAATCAGCAACACACTGCCGATAAACATAGTAGTCCTACTCATTCGCTTGGATTAAAGAGCTGATTTATATTAAAATTCGAATATGCCATTTGTTCAAAAAGCCGTACCCGCCTTTTTTATTGCCTGTAAAGTCAGGCGACGAACAAGGCGAAGACCCTACCTCAGGAATGGGTTGGGGCAGTGTTGGGTATGTAATCAGCTCTATCTTATAGCGCATCCGACGAATATTCCGGAACGAGCCAACGGATGCACCACCCCTTTATTCGCCCACCTTGTTCAGGAATCGTTCCAGTATTTCATTGAACTGGACAGACTGCTCCATCATGGGCGCATGGCCGCACTGGTCAACTAAAAACAACTCCGCATGCGGAATCAGCTCTTTGAATTTTTCGCCTACAAAAGGGGGCGTTATCGTATCCTGATTACCCCATACCAACAGCGTAGGGGCCTTGATTTCGTGCAACTTATCCGAAAGGTTGTGCCGGATTGCCGATTTTGCAGTAGCCAGGATACGAATGACCTTGTTTCTGTCATTTACCGATTCAAAAACCTCGTCAACCAATTCTTTCGATGCGGTCGCAGGATCATAAAAAGTAGCTTCCGTCTTCTTCTTAATAAACTCATAGTTACTGCGGGGAGGAAAACTACTGCCCATCGCATTCTCAAAAAGACCGGAACTACCCGTAAGGGTAATAGAGGCTATTTTTTCAGGATGCTCCAGGGCATAGAGTAAACCAATGTGCCCCCCCAGGGAGTTGCCGAGCAAATGCACTTTTTCAAACTGCATAAAGTCAACAAACTCGGCTACGTGTTCAACCAGCCCGGAAACAGAAACCTGCCGCAAGGGCATCTCGAAGATAGGCAACATCGGAACGACAACCGTTCGCTTTGAACCAAAGTAGTCCAAAATGCCTTCGAAATTACTCAACGCACCAAACAACCCATGCAGCAACAACAAAGGCTCCTTTCCATCTCCGGTAGAAACGAACTTGAACTTCTCTTTCTTCTGTAGCAAATATTCCATTGAATCTGTATTCAAAGCCAATCCCCCGAGAACCCTGCAAACCAGGTAAATTCGTTGGATAGCCCAATTGTACGAATCGATTTCTCCCTTTCGCACAAAAATAGCTTTTTTTTATTATCTTAAGCACCTGCCGAATGTCCATCGGATTCCTTCCGGCTACAACCTCGTCCAAACACATCCACGACCCCTGAAGCCTCAATTAATTCGGATTATCTTTGCTTTATTCAGAAAATATCTATTGCTTTGCAACGGAATAAAACGCCAAAATCTATTATTGTTCATCAAATTTAACAAACATGCGTCTCGTACTCAAATCGCTGTTAGTACTGCTTTCCCTGGGTCTTGTTTCTTCTTGCGTTTCTAAGAAAAAATACGACGACTTGATGGCCAGCAAGCAACAAAGCGATGCAGCCCTCGCAGATACTCAAAAACGCGTTAAGTCCCTCGAACAGGACAACGCTACGCTTAAATCAGACATGGAAGCCGAGAAAACTCGCCTCAACGGAGAACTGTCCGGCCTGCGCAAAGATCTCGACGCAACGCGCGGTCAAATGAATATGGTTCAGGAGAAACTGAATATGACTCAGGAGAAACTGAATATGACTCAGGCTGAACTGACCAAAATCAAGGACGAAATCAACGGCATCTTTGCAACCTACGAAAAGAGCGGTCTTAAATTGGAGGAAAAAAATGGTGGACTTTATGTAATCACCGCTCCCATTTCTTATCGCAGCGGTTCTTACAGCCTCACTAGAGCTGAAAAAGAAGCACTGGCAGAACTGGCTATGACGCTCAAGAACAACCCAGCGGTTAAGATTCAAATCGAAGGACACACCGACAACGTGAAAGTGAATTCGGGTGCTTCTTATCAGGACAACTGGGAGCTTTCCGCACGTCGTGCCCTGGCTGTTGTTCGCGAACTCGTTAAAAAAGGCGCTAGCCCTGCTCAGGTTTCCGTTGCAGGTCGTGCTGATACGATGCCAAAAGGCGATAACTCTACCCGCGATGGTAAAGCACAGAATCGTCGTACCGAGGTTAAAGTGGATGCTTCTATGAAGGCTCTGCTCGATGCAGCTAAGAAAAACTAATCGTACTTCATAGCTATAAAAAAAGCTCCGCAGCATGCTGCGGAGCTTTTTTTATTTATGGTCGTTTTACTATATTCCATACCCGATGATACCGAAGCCCCGTAAAAATACCCGTCGCCCCCCCTTTACTGTGCACATTCGACAAAATAGGGCTCGCCTGTGAAAATGGGTTGGAATTGCCGGATACCGCGTTCCGAACACTTTCCAAAAACCGGAAATGTGCCTCCTCCAGATGAAACATCGTATTGATTAATGTATCTCCTTCCTTGTAATCATACCCCGTACCAAAAACAAATACGTTTTCCACAAAGCGGTCGTCTGTAGAGAAATCCTGCTCAGGTAGCGCGTAGATGTTGCCCTTCTGAAGTACCCGTCGAAAATAATTCGTTTCACCTGCTATATCGGTAAAATAGGTCAACGCCCTTGCCAGGGAATCCCCTGGTTTAAATTCCACAACGACGCTATCTATGGGCACCATGCTAGGAATACGGGTCATGGCGCGAATCGTATCTCCCTCCTTCGTATAGATTTCCAGAAAAAAGGGTTGTACCGTGTCTAATGGCACCAGCTCCTTAGATGTATAGTTATAAAATCGCTTTTGATCCGCATCCGAACTCCAGCTATTATAAAGGGGAATAATCCGGTTTTCATAGCGGATGTGCACAGCCGCCCCTTCCACCTGAATGCGCTGGAGATACGAAGGTAGGTTATTGCCCCCCGATGGAAGCACATCGAAATAACCCGCACTTTTCGTCAAGGCCAGCCGGAAAGGAAGCCCCGGTTCGAGATAACACTCCACAACCACCTGCTCATCATACCCCGGGAGCTCTATCTCAATCTCCTTTTCTAAATTACAAGCTGTGAAACTGAAGCTAATGGCCACCCAGATTCCCAGCTTACCCCAAAAAGTATCCATGTGTTAAAATTTAAAGTTCCAAGAAAGTGCCGGAAGGATTGGAAAAAGCGACACCTGTTTGGCTTTTATTCCAACCGGGATATCCACGCCGTCGGCAGTGACAAACTCCGGTTCGAGAAAAATGAAAAATACGTTGCGTCGGTCATACACATTAACTACGCTGAGCGTCAGGTCACTTTCGCCCCATTTCGGGAAAAAGCGGCAGCTCACGCCCGCGTCCAGCCTATGATAGGCCGGAATGCGGAAGTTGTTCCTATCCTGATATATAGGTACCACTGTTTGGCTACCCGCACCTCCAATATCCTGAAACGAAAAACGCCCGACCGGTAACCATCGCAGGTCTCCCGACCCATATACAAAGGTAGCAGAAGCCGTCCAGCGCCTGCTAAGCGTCCAAAACAGTACGACCGACAAGTTGTGCCGCCTGTCGTATATCGGTGAAAAGGGGCCAACCTGCGAAAAAGTACGGCCTTCCGCCAACGGAACAAACCCTTCGCGCTTCACCCGAGCCAAGGTATAGCCTATCCAACCGGTGAGGTCTCCTGATTTTCGCTCTACACTAAACTCCAACCCATACGACCGCCCGCTACCTATGGCAAACTCCTGTTCCAAATTGTCATTTACAAACAATTGGGCACCATCCACAAACTCCAGTTGGTTCTTCAGCTTCTTGTAATAGGTTTCCACTTCGACTACCCAACCGGGAGCCGGAAGATACGACCATCCCAAGGCCACCTGCTCCGATGCCTGCGGCCTCACCGCACTCGTAGAAGGATACCAGACATCCGTAGGGAGCGCAACGCCGGCATTGGCTACTAAATGCAGGTATTGCATCATCCGCGCATAACTGAGTTTGAAGCTCGCGTTCGGCGATACCCCTAGCCGCGCAGCTATCCGTGGCTCCATACCCGCATACGCCGCCCCGGTCGTCAGAAAGCCACTCCAGCGCAAGCCACCCTCCAGCGAGAAGTCGGAGGAGACCGACCAGTCATCCGATACGTACGCCCCCCATTCCAGCGAGGTGTAATCCCTTCCGGCAGAAAAAGAAACCGCCCCATCGGTACTGCCCGCCTTGAGTCGGCCTACCGTAAAAAGATGGCGGATGGCCTGAATGCCCATCCGCAACTGGTGGCTGTTGCTCGCCGAATAATAAAAATCCATCTTGGCACTCCCATCCTGAATTCGGGAACCCAAACTCGAAGAGAATCCAGATAGATTATTGCTGATATCGTACTGGTAGTCTGAAAAAGTAAACGAGGTGTTGGAAAATAGCTTAGGAGAGTAAATGTGGTTCCAGCGGAGGGTTCCCGTTGCATTTCCCCAATCGAAATTGAATGAAAAATCGTCGCCCGGAAAACTGAACCGATCTCTGCCCAAATACCCGCTGAGATACAAGCGGTCCTTCTCCCCTATCTGAATATTTACCTTTCCGTTGAAATCGTAGAAGTAATAATTGGGAATAGGACTGCCCGACCCCCCATTCGCTGCATTCGCCTGGTTGACTGCCCGGGTGAATGCATCCACATAGGTTCTGCGACCAGATAAAATAAAAGAGGACTTACTTTTTGCCAGTGGCCCCTCCAGTGTTAGACGGGACGAAAGAAGTCCCAGCCCTCCCGAACCAGAAAATGCCTGGTTATTTCCATCTTGTAGGCGCACATCGATGACCGATGAAAGGCGGCCTCCGTACTGGGAGGGAAAGCCCCCTTTGTATAGCTTTAAATCTTTTACCGCATCGGTATTGAAGGTGCTGAAAAAACCAAATAAATGACTGGGATTGTACACCACCGCTTCATCCAGCAAAATTAGATTTTGGTCGCTTCCGCCTCCCCGTACAAACAGGCCAGAAACCCCCTCTCCACCAGAGGGCATACCCGGTTTCAACTGAATGGCTTTCAGAATATCCGTTTCTCCCAACAACACCGGTATCATCTTCGCTTCCCGAGCTGAGATGGCCTCGGCACTCATCTGAGTGCTGCTGAATGCCGCCCGGATTCCTTCCGCTACTACATCTACTGCCTCCAGTTCTATTCCGCTCGATAACGCGACATCCAGACGGGTATCGCCTTTCAATAACAGGCGGTACTGCTTGGTTTCAAAACCTACAAAGCTAAAGGAGACTACGATGGAATCGCCCATTGGAACTGCGATGGAATAGAACCCATATTCATTGGAGCTCGTCCCTCCCTCCGAACCAGATACTGTAACAGATACCCCTGGCAGGGTTTCTCCGTCCTCTGCCGCGCGGATACTTCCGCTCAGCCGACAAGTTTGAGACCACAGCACGGGTACGGCTAACCAGGTTAGCATACTTATGCTCAATAGCATTTTTTTCATAGCATTGAAAGGAAAAATCCCGTTGAGTCAGGTAGGATATTTTCGCAAAGGAAACCACAGGGAACCCAGGTTGTTCGGCTATCAGGGAAAGATTTTACAGTTTAATTGAGCAGGAAGGGCGCTATTAGCTCAAACTCCGGTATAGCTACAGAAAATTTTTCACCCGTATCGCAGTTGAGCATTTCATACGAACCTTTCATTTTCCCAAATCCGGAAAACAAGTGCGACCAGGAGACGTACTGATGCGATTCCCCCACTTTTAAAATAGGCTGCCTGCCAATCACCCCTTCACCTTCCACCTCCCGCACGACACCGGTTGATTCCTGAATACGCCAGTACCGCCGCAGTAGCTGTACCGTAGCCGTGCCCAAGTTGTCGATGGTGATGCGATAGGCATAAATGAACTTGTGTTCCAGCGGGTTTGAATAGGTTGGCTGATACGAGCACTCCACCCGGATTTGAATACCCCCTGTAATCATACTTTCCATGGCGACCTTACATTGTGCTCATCCAGGATATAACCAATCGTGTACGAGCTGTTTTGCTTCTTCTACTGCAATGTCCAACTCATCATTAACCAGCACATAGTCGAATTTGTTCTGAAAAAGCAGCTCTTCCGCTGCCTTACCCAAACGGGTTTCCAACGACTCCGTACTCTCCGTCTGACGAGATTTTAGCCGGGCGGCCAAGACCTCCATAGATGGTGGTTTTACAAAAATAGCCAGACTCTGCGCGGGATAAGCCGCTTTAATACGGAGTGCACCCTGTACATCGACATCAAAAATCACATCTTTCTTTTCATGCCAAAGCCGCTCCACTTCTTGACGCAGCGTACCATAAAACACCCCAGGATATACTTCTTCCCATTCTACGAAATCGCCGGATTCAATTTTTTGAAGGAATGCCTCCTTGTCGAGAAAATAGTAATCGCGCCCATGCTGCTCATTCGCGCGGGGCGACCGCGTGGTGGCGGAAACAGAAAAAGCAAGGGTCGGAAACACGCCGAGCAGCCGGCGCACAATCGTCGTTTTACCGGAGCCGGACGGGGCGGCGAAGAGCAGAAGCTTCTGCATAGGATTCTAAAATACTTCTATGAAAAAAACGGGCAGCTCAAAAATGCGCGGAAGGAGCACCACCCCAAGGGAGGTCAGCTATCAACCGAAACCCAATATTTACAGGCAATTTGCGATTTGCTCCTTTATCTTTTCCAGCTCATCTTTCATGATGACTACCATCTTCTGAATATCCGAGGAATAGGATTTGGCGCCGAGCGTATTTATCTCTCGCCCAATCTCCTGGGCGATGAACGATAGCTTTCGCCCTTTCTGCGTATTGACTATATCCAACTCCTCCAGGAAGTACTGGCAATGCTGCCCCAGCCGGAGCTTCTCTTCGGAAATATCCATCTTCTCCAGGTAAAACAGAATCTCCTGCTCAAAGCGACTTTCGTCAATTTTGTCTTTTCCCAGGTAATCCTCCAAATTCTGATAGATACGCTGTCGGAGTTTTTCAATGCGCTCAGATTCAAAAGGTGCAATTTCCTGAAGCTTATCCTGGATAATGCCAATCCGAAGCCGCATATCCCCTTCTATGACTTGCCCTTCTGTTGCCCGAAATCGATCGAATTCAACCAGCGCAGCGTGCATGGTTTGCTTAACAGCCTCCCACTCGGCCGCGTCAATCTCCTGCTGTGCGCCGGATACTACTTCCGGCATTCGAAGAATGGACTGGATAATATCGCCCGTAGGAATGGATAGCTCCCGACTCAACGACTCCAGCTCGTAATAGTAGCGCTTGAATAATTCCGTGTTGATCAGCGAACCTAGCTCACCTTGCGGATTCTGTATGTCCAGTGTGAACTCTATTTTTCCTCGTTCCAACCGATCGCTCAGCATACGGCGGATTTCGTGCTCTTTTTCCCGATAACCCATCGGAGCCTTGATGCGCATATCCGTAAACTTACTGTTCAACGAACGAATCTCGATAGAGATGGTCTTGTTTTGAAACGTGCCGGCGACACGACCAAAACCGGTCATAGATAGCAACATGAGCCCAATGGATTATTTGTCTGAAACAGCAAATTCTTTACCAGGAGGTGCTTGAAAACGCTCCGCGAGATAAAGATACTGAAACTTACCTAAATACTACCCACCGAGTCCAGACACCCTACAACCAAAACACCTAGCGACAATGCATGATTTTTAAATATTTATTCCGACTAAACATGAAAATTCAAAATATTATATGACTATACCCTAAAAAACAATAAACACGCGGAATTCTTTTCCCTCCAACAAGGCTACTTTTTTTCATAATCATTTGAAAATTAGCACCAACAGCAGAAATAAATTTCTTTTTTCTTTCTGTTTATGTGGAAAATTAAGAAATTTGCAACTCTCAAAAAAAACGCATTTATCTGTAAATTACTATAAACCAATAAATAACGATGAGAAAAGCTGATCTCGTTGCCGCCATATCTGAAAAAACGGGTGTTCCGAAAGTAGATGTCCTGGTAACTTTGGAAGAGTTTTTCAAAGAGGTTAAAGGTTCTCTCTCTGATGGAGAAAACGTATATATACGAGGGTTCGGCAGTTTCGTCATCAAGCGAAGAGCCAAGAAGATTGGTCGTCATATCAAGAAAAACGAAGCCATTGAGATTCCCGAGCACTTTATACCTTCTTTCAAACCAGCTAAAGTTTTTGTAGAGCAGGTAAAAGGCCAGGTAACGTCCATGCCTAAGGATTTTGAAGACGAGGACGAATAAGTCTTTCAACTACTCCCTGTTGGATTTCGTTTTACATTTCGTACCTTACGAAGCCTTCCGGTGAATCCGTTTAAAAGTACTTGCTTTTAAACACTCCCTTTAAAAAATCCGAAGCGCCAGCACGCTTTTGATGAATATGCCCTAATCGGGCGACTTGTAAATCTGATGGTTTAATCTTAAAAACGAAGTAGTATGCCATGTGGTAAGAAGCGTAAGCGGCATAAAATCGCTACACACAAACGGAAAAAACGTCTGCGTAAGAATCGCCATAAGAAGAAAAACCGGTAGTCATTTGTACATGGCTTCGAGGAAACACATCCTATGTTTCCAGGTTTTTTAGTGCAAACGCCCGGGCTTTTTTACGGGCGTCATCACGCCAGAGGTCTTTTCACGATGCGCAAAGTAGGCACTTGGTTGCTTGACTCCGTGCGTCACCGTGAAAAAGCCTCTGGTCTCTGTGTTTGAGACAAGGCGATATACCCCCTTTGTATAAGCCCCTGCCTGCATCCCAAGTGGTACGGTTCCCCGTGTGGGCTACCACCCTGCGTAAAAAAATACTCTCTTTTTCTGCTGTGGGATAATGCTTCGCCCTTCTCAATTGTCTAGACCTGAGTTTCCGGAGGTCGTGCTCCGAAGCCAACTTAAATTGCATTTCCTGTGGAAAAAGAACTGATTATTTATTCTACCCCCACAGACGTTGAAATTGCCCTGTTAGAAGACTCGAAACTTGTTGAGCTTCATTACCAAAAAACCAATACCAATTTTACCGTTGGAGATATTTTTTTAGGGAAAATCAATCGTCTAATGCCGGGTCTCAACGCGGCCTTTGTCAACATCGGACATAAAAAGGATGCTTTCTTACACTATACCGACCTCGGCCCAAAGCTCCGCTCCCTGCTGAAGTTCACCAATGCGGCCGTCGCCGGTAGCTACCCTTCTTCTAGTCTGGACAACTTTCAGGTCGAGCCCGAAATCGTAAAAACGGGCAAAATTGACCAGGTGCTCGCCAAGCGCCAACAGATTCTCGTACAGATCCTGAAAGAACCTATCTCTACCAAAGGCCCCCGCCTAAGTTGTGAAATTACGATTCCCGGTCGGTTCCTGGTACTTACCCCTTTCACGGACATCATTGCCGTGTCAAAGAAAATCGCAAACCCCGACGAACGGAAACGCCTGAAAACCCTTATCGAAAGCATCCGACCCAAAAATTTCGGAGTCATTGTTCGCACCGCCGCAGAAGGCAAAAAAGTAGCCGACCTACACGAAGAACTCACCCTGATGACCCAAAAATGGGATGAAATGTTCCGGCAAATGGTCCATGCCGATGCGCCAGTCAAACTCTTGAGCGAATTAGATAAAACCTCCAGCATCCTGAGAGATCTCCTGAGCGACTCCTTCAACCGCATCGTCGTCGATGACCGCGATCTCTACCAAAATATCCGTGGCTTCCTATCCTCTATAGCACCTGATCAACTGGATATTGTTTCCCTATATAAAGGATCCAAACCTATCTTCGAAACCTACGGCATTACCCGACAGATTAAATCCTCTTTCGGCAAAACCGCCACCATGCCCAGCAGCGCATACCTCGTCATCGAACATACCGAGGCTATGCACGTCATCGACGTCAACAGCGGACATAAAATCGGAAGTACCAGCGCTGAAGATGCTATCCTCAAAGTAAATACTGAAGCCGCCGAGGAAATCGCCCG
>Ga0172367_10002347_pt1 | contig 26013 bp, 24 predicted proteins | sample Lak10m_FD_114542 | JGI IMG/M metagenome (GOLD analysis project Ga0172367, IMG submission 114542) | Freshwater microbial communities from Kabuno Bay, South-Kivu, Congo - kab_022012_10m | ecosystem: Environmental > Aquatic > Freshwater > Lake | place: Democratic Republic of the Congo: South-Kivu...
CATGCTCCGTATGCTGATCGAGCTTCGCCAGCACCCTTGAAAGGCGAATAATTTCAGGCCGGGTTCCCACCACGGTCAAGACTTTCAGCTTTTTCATATCAAAACCCTGGATGCGATCGTATCTGGTCGATCTCGATCAAATATTTCATTAGCCCAAAGCATAACGACTATTTCGTCATTTCCAACATTGGTAATATCATGAGCCCATCCGGGGACTGTTTCTACAACCTGTGGCTTATCACCGGAGGTAAAAAGCTCATAGGATTCATTGGTCTGTATATGCCGAAATCCAAAACGAGCTTCACCCTTGATGACAAGAAATTTTTCGCTCTTCGTGTGATGATAGTGACCACCACGGGTTACTCCTGGATGTGCGGTAAAATAGGAAAACTGCCCTGAATCCGCTGTCTTGAGCATCTCAACGAACACACCTCGCTCGTCGCCATGTCGTTTCAGCTCATAAGCAAACTTCCCTGTTGGCAGGTAGCTCACATACGTGGCATACAATGCCCTCGTCAATCCAGTACCGACGCGTTCGGACAAGAGCGAAGTTCGGCAACTCCTGAACGCATTAATCTGTTCAGCCAACTCACCTAACGATATAGAATACTGAGGATTAACGTCACCGAAATGAACTCCGGCCTCCGAATTACTTAACGCCGTAATAAATTCGCTGATCACATCATCCACATAGACCAAGCGAATTATCGTACCGGGATCATTGATCTGGACAGGAGTATCATTGGCTATGTTGTAACAAAACGTTGCAACGACAGAGTTGTAGTTGGGACGGCACCACTTGCCAAACACTCCGGGCAAACGGTAGATCACTGCCGTATTGCCCGTCTCTGCGACATACTGTTCTACAGCAACTTCACCAGCACGTTTACTTTTGCCATACAGATTATCAAGCTCCGCTTGCGAAGAAGAGACATAAATCAACGGCACATCCCTGCCAAAAGAGCTGATGGTATTGCAAATTGTTCTGGTCAAATCAGTATTCGCCAGGATGAAATCTTCCACATTTTTTGGCCGATTTTCACCCGCAAGATGAATAATTGCATCTGCTTTTGACACTAACTCAGGAAGCCGATCAACCGAATCACCCCGGACGAACTCAATGACCTCATGGCATTGCAGCTCCTTTAGCCTCAGCAATAGATTCTTTCCGATAAAGCCTTTTGATCCGGTTACCAGTATGCGCATATCATGCATCAGGTTGGACATATTCTCCCCTTGTTATTGCCTGCATAAAAGAGAGTTTCAGTAATAATGCTTGCATCCCAGGAATATCCAGTCGAGTCGTATTGTGAGAGTTATAGTCCACTGCATCAGAAATCCTTGTTTCTCCCTGCTCAACAAATTTGTCATAATTCAAATCACGAAGATCGGGAGGAACACAGTAATACCCGACCAAATCTCTGGCACAAACCATCTCTTCACGAGTGAGCAAAGATTCATATAACTTTTCGCCATGACGTGTGCCAATCACTTTGACTTCATGATTTGGAACGCCCATCAATTCGCACAGCGACTTTACAAGGGTATCTATCGTAGCTGCAGGAGCCTTTTGAACAAAAATTTCTCCCGGGTTACCATGCTCAAAAGCATAAAGCACCAGGTCAACGGCATCATCAAGTGTCATCATAAACCGGGTCATATTCGGATCAGTAATGCTCAATGGCCTGTTCGCACGAATCTGATCAACAAACAGAGGAATAACTGACCCCCGCGATGCCATCACGTTACCATATCGGGTAGCACAAATTACGGTTGATGCACTTGTCCGTGATTTCGCAACAATGACCTTCTCCATCATCGCTTTGGAAATGCCCATAGCATTGATCGGATAAACGGCCTTGTCTGTGCTTAAACAAACAACTCTCTTGACACCGGACACAATAGCCGCTTCAAGAACGTTCTCGGTGCCCAGCACATTTGTTTTAACTGCTTCAAGGGGATGAAATTCACAGGAAGGTACCTGCTTGAGAGCTGCGGCATGGTAAATAAAATCGACTCCACGCACTGCATTCAAAACCGACTGATAATCACGAACATCTCCTATATAAAACTTCAGCTTCTGATTATTGTACCGCTTTCGCATGTCATCCTGCTTCTTCTCGTCACGACTGAAAATGCGGATTTCGCGAAGTTCTGAATCCAGAAAGCGGCGCAACACGGCATTGCCAAAAGAACCTGTGCCGCCGGTAATTAATAGTGTCTTGTCGTCAAACATTCTTTGTATCCTTCAGTTGTGTAACTGCAACCAAAAACCCGAAGGTCTCTGCCGCGCAACGTTCCCAAGAAAACTTTTGTGTCTGCTGATAACTCATGTGGGCTAGTTGTGTACGCAATTGGGGCGACGCAATGAGTTGGCGCAAGGCACGGGCGATATCGGAGGGTTGTTCGGGATCAAAATAAACACCCCCTGCATCCAATACTTCCGGCATCGGGCCGCGATTTGAGCAGGCAATCGGCAAACCCGACGCCATAGTTTCCAGAAGAATATTGGGCATGTTTTCGCAGCTCGACGCAAACACTCCCAGGTCCGCCTCCGAGTAGCGAAGATGCAGTTCGTTAAACGGAATCGCGCCGTGATAACGCACCCACGATTGCCTTCCTCCTTGGCGAGCGAGGGTTCCATTCAATCGATTGAGCGCCGGCGGATACTCCGGGCCGACCAAATCCAGCACGATGGGGAAACCTTCTTGGCGCAGGACTGCAATTGCTTCCACAACATGCCACTGGTGCTTGTATTGATCAACGATCGACACATACAGCACACGGTAGGGATTTGCATCATCGTAATCGACGATAGCACGTTGCGGTTTAGGTGCCTGGTTGAAACGCGGATTTAAGCCATGCGGAATAGTCTTGGTTTTGGCGTACAATGCACCGGTAACCCCCAAAACGGTTTGCTGTGCGTAGTCAGTCAAGAAAATTAGACCATCCGCATTTCGGTACGAACGTGACTGAGTCAAGCGCAACAACAACAACTTGAGTGTTATCAGCGACCAGCCGTAGCGTTTTAGCTCACGCCATTCGAAGGGCAGCATGTTGCGGCTCATCGTAACCACCGGATGAAAGTTGCCGGCATAGCTACCCCCCGGAACAAAAAGCACATCGCATCCCGCGTCGCGAGCTGCCTGCGACAGATGATAGCGTTGCCATAAACTACGCTGGAGAAGACCCTTATCCAGCGCGGGCGGATTGCGTTTATCGAGCCATGAGCGATCATCCAGCGCCTTCAAGGTAGATTGCCCACCCCAGACAATCACCCGGTCGATCCCACATGCTGCAGGCTCAGCAGCCTGCAACAATTCCACCAGATGAGTCACGCCGCCGCCGCGACGCAGGTTGGCGGCGTCAATCCCGATCCTCAATGACTTAGCGGGACTCACTTCACCGCCACTTTGCTCACATACCAAGGCATGGCCGCCGTAACACCAGCGCCGACTTTCGTGGTCGGAGAATAGCCGAGCAAAGTTCGGGCTTTACTGATATCGGCGAGCGAATGGCGCACATCGCCCGCCCGAAAATCGCGATAGCTCCGTTTGGCAGGAGGTAACTGATGGTATTGCGACAGACTCGCAACAATCAGCTTGTAGAGATCGTTGAGCGAGGTTCGTTCACCCAGTGCGATGTTATATACCTGATTCACTGCATCGGGATTTTTTGTAGTTGCCGCCAATAAGTTGGCCTGCACGGCATTATCGATATAACAAAAGTCGCGACTCGTTTCACCGTCACCATTAACAAAAACCTCTTCACCCTGTAGCAATGCGGCTGTCCATTTCGGAATCACAGCAGCGTAGGCACCATTCGGATCCTGCCGTTTGCCGAAAATATTGAAATAACGTAGGCCAATCGTATTGAAGTCATAAGCACGCGCAAAAACGTCAGCGTATAACTCATTCACCAACTTGGTCACCGCATAGGGGGAAAGCGGCTTGCCAATGTTGTCTTCTACTTTTGGCAGCGCGGGGTGATCACCGTAAGTAGAACTACTCGCGGCATAGACAAAGCGCTGCACATTGGCGTCACGCGCGGCCACCAACATGTTCAAAAAACCATTGATGTTGTTGGCGTTAGTCGTAATCGGGTCAGCAATACTGCGCGGCACCGACCCAAGCGCGGCTTGATGGAGGACATAGTCAACGCACTGGCAAACCGCCTGGCAATCCGCCAGATTGCAGATGTCTCCCTCAATGAAACGGAAGTTAGCCCACTGTTCCGGCGACACCATGGATTGCACTTCATCCAAATTGTGTCGGTGTCCAGTAGAAAAGTTGTCCAAGCCCACCACGCATTGATTCAATGTGAGCAAGGCTTCCAGCAAGTTGCTGCCGATAAACCCGGCGACGCCCGTCACAAGCCATGTTTTGGGTTCGGCGTGCAGCCGGGCTTGAAGTTCGGTGTACGAAGTCATCTTAATCTCACAGTCGCAAATCCGCCGCGTCAGCGGGGAAAAGGTATTTCAAATCATAAAGAACATGGTTCGATCGACCAAACCCGCGAATGGCCTCCGCCCCCATCGCTTTAAATTGATGGTGCGCCACGGCAAGAATGATCCCGTCGTAAGCTGCGGGTTCAGGTTGCAGTACCGGGGCAATACCGTATTCGTGCTCCGCCTCGGCCACCGAAACCCACGGATCGAAAACATCCACCGCACAGTGGTAGTCCTGCAACTCAGCCACAATGACGACTACGCGCGTGTTGCGCAAATCCGGGCAATTTTCTTTGAAGGTCAGGCCCATCACCAGCACACGGGCACCCTCTATCTGAATGCGTCGCTTGATCATCGCCTTGATCAACTGATTGGCGACGTACGCGCCCATGTTGCCATTCAGCCACCGACCAGCCAGAATGATCTCGGGGTGATAGCCCACTGCCTGCGCCTTGTGGGTGAGGTAATAAGGATCGACGCCGATGCAATGCCCCCCAACCAAACCGGGGCGGAAGGGCAGAAAGTTCCACTTGCTGCCCGCCGCCCGCAACACTGCCTCGGTGTCAATCCCCATCTTGTTGAAGATCAGCGCCAACTCATTGATGAGCGCAATGTTGATGTCGCGCTGGGTGTTCTCGATTACCTTCGCCGCCTCGGCCACCCGGATGCTGGCTGCCTTGTGTGTGCCGGCGGTGATGATCAGCCTGTACAACTCATTCACAAGATCGGCAATCGCAGGCGTCGAGCCAGACGTCACCTTTTTAATCGTGGTCACGCGATGCTCTTTGTCTCCCGGGTTTATACGCTCAGGGGAATACCCGGTAAAGAAGTCCTGATTGAATTTCAGGCCAGAGTGTTTCTCCAGAATAGGAACACAATCTTCCTCGGTTGCGCCCGGGTAAACGGTGGATTCATAAATAACGACATCCCCCCGTTTCAGCACCCTGCCGATGGTCTCCGACGCCTTGATGAGCGGAGTCAGATCGGGCTGCTTGTGCTCATCAATCGGAGTCGGTACGGTCACGATGAAACAGTTGGATCCACGTAGGTCATCCAGTCGGGTGGTAAAACTTAGATACGTAGCCGCCTTCAACTCCTCCTGGCTCGCCTCCAACGTGTGATCCTGCCTCGACTTGAGCTCATCAACCCGCGCCTGATTGATATCAAACCCCACCACGCTGCGCTGCTTGCCAAACTCAATCGCCAGCGGTAAACCCACATAACCCAAACCGATAATGGCCAACCGTAGGTCTGCAACCCTAAGAGTACTTGCATCCATTTACTTGTAAATCCTTATGTTCGTCAAATTTGTGCGGGCTTGATGCCTCGCCCCACCAAATGTCCCCAATGGCCGACCTCTATCTCCCCTAGACCAGCTTGCTCGTACCAGCGCCTTATAGTTTCTGCCGACTGGGGGTTGTCATAGGTGGGAGCCAGCATATCGAAAGTATCCAGCAAAGCCCATTGCTTCAATTGCTGATCGCTCAGCGGAAACCGCTCGGTGTAATCCGCCACGGGCACAACGCGCTTTAAGCCGTGCCCAACTACCGGCACGCGCCCTAAAGCTTGGCTAGTCGCCAACAAAGTCGGTACCCAGCGTTGCAGCAACTGGAACAACTTGCCCTGATCCATGCGTTTAGTCAGTGGCCGGAACAGGTATTTCGCATGGAGCATCGTTCTGATCCGCTTCCAATAAAAATCGGTGCATAAGCGCCCCCCCCCCTTCACCATCGGCGGCAGGGCGGCAAATGCCTTGGCAACATCCGGCGTGTGCTGGAGTACGCCCAGCGAATAAACAAACGGGAAACTTTCTGGCGCAAAGGGCAATGCATAGATGTCGCCCTGCACTACATGTAAATTGGGGTGATGCTTCAGGTTGGCATAACAGGCATCCACCGCGCTGGAATAGTCCAGCGCCACCACCTTGGCCCCCGCCAACAAAGCCACTTCGGCAAACCGGCCGGCACCGCAGCCAGCATCCAGCACCCATTGATCTTTCAGTTGTTCTGGTTTCCATCCTGTGGCCAGCCAAAACCGTTCTGTCGAGATGTGGTGACCAGAATGGCTATCCAGTTGTGTCTGGCGAAAGTGGTTCCACTGCATGCCAAAGTTATCGGCATAGTTGGATTGTGGCACGAAGCGCGGAATGCCCTTAAGTATGGGATACCGATTCTGGCCATCTGCTGAAACCAGCCAGCCATCCTCAATTTCCGCTAAGTTAGCGTTATAGTCTTCCAATTTCAGGCTTTGCCCGGATGATGGACAGCGCAATAACTCTAATAATTCAATTTTCAAAATCGAGTTCCAGTTTATTTTGTCAACATCTAATTGCTTGGAATTTCTGGTGCTACATTTTTTCGGTTTTCTACAGCGTCATCGCGTATTCATGGCGCCAAAGCTCAAATAAAACTAGGCTGAACAATCGCTCATTATTGTTGCGGCCCTGATCCTGACTATGAAGCAGACGCATAACTGATTTCTTATCAAAAATGGATTGTTTATCAAGCAGTACTTCGTGGAATAAGGCACGCCAAGGACCGCTCTTAAGCCAAATAGTCAACGGCACAGAAAACCCTTGCTTACGTTGTCGATCAAACTCAGGCGGCAATAACTTCGCGGTCAATTTCTTTAAAAAAATCTTCCTCTCAGTCGGGGTAGTTTTCATATACGAAGGAACCCGACCAAAGGCAAACTCTACGATACGGTGATCCAAAAGCGGTGCTCGCAACTCCAATGAATTCAGCATACTGGCTCGATCAACTTTGACTAGAATATCTTCCGCCATGTAGTTCACAAAATCCATCCGCGTTACACGTTGCAGCAAATCATCACCTTTTGGCGCGCGCGCACCCCAAATAGATTCGCCCACTAAAGGCCAAGTAGTATTTCCCAACAAATTTCGCCTCGCCGGACCATCGAAGAAAGTGGCGATCAAGGGCATGTCATGATTTAAATCGCAACCTAATGATTGCAACCAATTTCGCCCCTTAAAACCGACTGGTAGCACCGCTCCCGCGCTGCGGGCAATCTGCCTTTTTAGCATCATTGGAATCCAATCGATTTTCTTCTGTTTCCACAATAATCGATCATAGTGCGCGTATCCGCCGAACAGCTCATCTCCACCATCGCCCCCTAACGCAACCGTGCAATGTTGCCGCACTAAACGACTCACCAGATAGGTGGGAATCATGGATGAATCTGCCATCGGCTCATCATATTGGCGGGCCAACATTGTCAACAAGTCAGGCGTAGCCTCTCCAGCATTAAGCTCGACGTGCTCGGTGCCGAAATAACGCGCAATAAGACGTGCGTGCTCAGACTCGTCGTATTTATCAAACCCGCCAAAACCAACCGTAAATGTCTTGACTTGACTAGAGGCGCGCACCGCCATGGCTGTGATAAGACTCGAGTCCACACCCCCGCTTAACAAAACACCCACAGGAACATCTGCCGACAATTGCTTGCGGACGGCATCCTCCAGCAGTAACTCAAACTCTTCAAGCAAGGCTGTTTCGTCGAATCGAGTTGCATCGGATAACGCAGGTGAGGGGGGTAATCCCCAATATCTCCAAGTTCGCAACGACCGATTTTTTAGATCAAAGATCATTGCATGTGCGGCTGGCAATTTATTTGTTCCTTGCACAATGCACAACTCGCCCGGCAAATAACCAACCGCCAAATAAGTATCCAACGCGTGAGGGTTAATTCGATGCGAGAAGGAGGGATCGGCCAACAAACCCTTCAGTTCAGAAGCGAAACGGAATGTCCCATCAGCGAGTGAATAGAAAAGCGGTTTCTCGCCCGCCCTGTCGCGCGCAACAAAAATCACGCGTTGCCTGGCATCGTAAAGTGCAAAAGCAAACATTCCGTTCAACCGCGAAAGACAATCCACACCCCACTCGTGGTATGCGGCCAAGATTACCTCGGTATCGCTGTTTGAGCGAAAACCATGCCCCTTCGCAATTAGCTCTTGTTGCAAATCCTGATGATTGTAGATCTCGCCGTTAAATACAATGGTAAAAACATCTGTTGCATCCTGCATGGGCTGATGTCCGGCAGGTGACAGATCAATGATCGCCAGTCTCCGGTGCCCTAAACCCACACTCCCATCTTCTGCCCACCACACTCCGGAATCATCCGGCCCACGATGGGTCATTGCATCTCGCCCAACAATAAGCAAGTTGCGATCAATGTTTGCATCTCTAGGTGCAATCCCAATAATCCCGCACATTAGAGCATTTCCTTTCCGCGACTCACACTCGCATAGACTTCTTCATAGGCGTCCGCAGCTCGCTGTATGGTCAAACGATCAACATATTTTTTTGCCGACTCAGATTTCCTACGTGCCGAATCCGGATCAGCAAACAACTTCTCAATTGCCACCGCCAACTCAACTGAATTTTCACCTGGCACGAAGCTGGCTGATGCATCGGTCAATATTTCACGGTGTTCTGGAATATCGCTCACAATCAAAGGACATCCAGCCGCCATCGCTTCAAGAACTACATTGGGATTCCCTTCGTATCGGCTCATGCTAACAAGGGCATCCGCGCTTTTCAGCCACCCCCACCATATCGATTGAAAAGGGAGCATGACAACGCTTTCACGGATCTTCAAAGTTTCAATCAACCCCTCTAACTCCACGCGTAGCGGCCCGTCGCCAATAATGAGAACAAGAATCCCCTCGCGGTCAATCAGATGCGAAATTGCTTTAAGCACAATTTTGACCGCTTTCTGGTGGCTCAGACGTCCGACGACAAGGATAACTTTCTGATCATTTTGAGTAAATTCGCTGGACACAGGTGCAACATTTTGTATCGCCGCAACATCTACTGCATTGTGTATGGTTTTCTGTATCGTGTTTTTCGGCAAAACGCTCTTCCAATAGCTCGCTCCAGTAGCTGAGTTTGCCACTACCGCTTTTGCGCGCCGACCAACCTGCCTGCGCAACCATGTCATCAAACTGAAACTGTCAAAAGCCAATTTTGAGGCGCGCTCAGTCAGTACCAATGGAACCGCATTACAAAGTGCAGCCGCACCACCGGTAACATCCATCTGTGGCAACCATGTCTGAACCAAATCAGGCCTTAATCTGTTCATCAATGCGCTAATTCGTAGAAACAAGAGAGGGTTGATGCTCTTGAGATCACCTAACAGATGGATTTCCACGCGGCTGTTACGTAATAGTTGAGCGTGCACACCATGACCCCTCCGAAGTGCTATGTGTACATCCCAACCACGGGCTGCTTGCTCTACGGCTAACATAGCTAACTGACGCTCCGCTCCCCCACCTTCAAGGGTGGGGATCAAATGTAATATTTTAGGCATCGCCATGCCTACTGAGCACCAACCCGCCCGAACGAACGAACACATCTACATTTCTGTTACGAATCAGACGATGGTAATAATTTGAAACTATACCCAAGAAAAGAAAAAAGAAAAGGCTATATAAAGGCAACCTCGTAGTTTCAACTGTTATCCCGTGCACAAAAATAGCGGCCTGCCAAGCAAGTGCAGCCTTCCACAGGACTCGCCTTGTTGCATCGAGATCTGCTTTGTATAGCTTATATGTGTAAATAAAACCGTAAACATGAATAGCCAAAAAGATAATAAAGCCAACAACCCCCTGTCGCAATAGCACGTCCATATACTGACTTTCAGCAGAGCCGGATTCTTCACCAGCGACATTACTCAACTGACTTGTATCAACAAAGAATTCATGTGGAATATAGGCAAGCCCCACATGCCCCCACCCAAAAGGTATTCGAGCAGCGCCGAGGGAATAAAAAATTCCCGGCCATAAATTGTGAAGGCGATTATTCATAGAGGAACCGTCAGCACCATCTGAAGAACTATATTCAGTCAGCTCTTGAATTCTAAAAGCGTCCTGAATTTCATCAACAAAAAAACTGGCAATGAATGCAACGACAAATATTATAGTTGCGGCACGCATAAGATCCCTTCGAGTCAAGATCGATAAAACCATATAACCGACAACCAATCCTAAGACAGCTGATCTTGTGGCACTCAATAAAACTGCTGTTAGGAACAGAAAAGATAAGATCAAATCGATTCTATCCCTTGTGCAATCGTAGCGGCACAAAAAAATAAAATGCCCGACAAGACAAAACATTACCCATCGCTGTGGCCAGCCAGAACACCAAGAAATTGCACTTCTGGTCAGATACAATGAGAGCGGCTCGGTTATGAATATATATAGATAGGTACCCAAGATAGCGATTACCGTAACCACAAAAACCAACATTGCCATATCGAAAAACTCTTCAACTTGCAATCGGTACGCACCAAAAAAAACCAAGACAGACAAAAATACAGAGAAAGACTTAAATGAATTCAACAACAAATTCGATTCCGCGCCATCAATAAGGGCCAAGATAAAACCCGTTATCAACGAAATAAATCCAGCGACAGCATACCCAGCAATTAAAACATCCAACGAAGTATATAATTTAAAACGTGCTCTGGAAATGAAATACACGGTGGCGAGTAGGTTCAATGGATAGAGCGCACCAAACTGCCACAGATTCTGCAGGCCGCCAATCAACACAATTTTTTTTAGATTTTTCACCAACGCACAACCTAGAGTCATTAAGTTTCTTGAAAGTATTGCATACCTTTTCCAATTAACCGGGCAGCTTCAGGAAGTAAATGTTGCATTCTGTAATCGATATTGACTCTCCTAAATCCTTTTAGCGCAATACGCTCACGATCAGCATCGTGAGATAGATAGAATTTAATTTTATCTATCAATTCATCGGAATCCCTATATGACTCAACTTCATCACCGACCTTAAAAAAATCATTTAAATATTCACCACCATCAGAAATCTGCATAACACCGTTAGCTGGCAAATCAAACAGGCGATAACCACCCACTGTGTAATCGCCCCTATTGTGCACGTTTATGCCAATTTTTGTCCTCTGATAAAGGGGAACATACTGCTCGAAGGGTAATTGAGTAACCCACCCTGGAAAACCGTATTTCAAGTTAAAGTATATATTTTTCTTCAGATTAGCCAGTCCATAAAGCCGCATACGTCTACCAAATGCCTTTTTTACTGCTCCAATTATAGGCATTTTGTTAGGAGCCAGTGCCCCAACAAAAACAATTTCTATATCACGCTTACCAGAAAAAATATTTTCTTCTGTTTTGCTTCTATCACACAACTCATCGAAAGAGCCTAGTGTCCATAAATCAATATTTCTAGCTCCGCAAAAAAGTAGTTTTTCACGCATTACCATATCTCTACTATAAGCTGGCGAGTGGTACAAGATGTGATTAAAAGCATGAAGATATGCAAAATCACGATCGTAAGAAGACATAGGCCCATCAGCTATCCGCAGCACCTTGTAGATTTTTAACTTTTTCAGGAAGTCGGGGTGGTAGGGATTGTATGTATCAACCATCAACACATCAGCCTGCTCTTTTCTTATTCTTTCTTGTATATCTACATACAACTTGGCCAATCCGCGATTCTCGCGATAATATTCATTGTCTAATAACTGCGCACGCTCATAAGCACTAGAATTTAAATATCCAGAATGATTAAATGGAATGAATTGGAATTCAGAATTAGACGCGGCTGCGATTTCGCGAGCCCAATAGTTAGCCTCAAAGCCACTTTTAGCATACGAATATATTATCTTCATTGCCGTTATTTTTTTCGAATTTCGAGAACGAGCATTGGGGATAGTTTATTCAACATTATTGGCTGTAGTATTCCGATTATATTTATGATCAAGCTGAATAATTTTGCAATCAATCGTGGGAATCTTTTGTCCAGATTGATTATCCATGGGTCAATTCTTCCGAAAGGATACGCCTTAACGCTCGCTATTTCCGCTGACAAGTCAACACAAGTACTCAGTATACCCGAGTGCATAATATCTAAGTTATGTAGCCTCAAATTAGGTTCATCACACCACCGCTGAATACTTCCGTAAATTCCGCCATAGTTAGGAATTGCTATAACTGCAACCCCTCCTGACTTGACAAAATCGAGGTGTTTTTTTACGACGGGAATCGGATCATCAAAATGTTCGATCACTCCAAAGCTGCAAACAACATCGTAAATCCCTACTGGTAATTTATGACTAAAGAGATCTTCATGAAAAAGTTCGACATCTAGTTTTAGAGCATTGAAAAGTGCATGGCATTGATTGATACCAACTTCAGAGTAATCAAGTCCTGCCACATCCGCTTTCAAGACGTCGGATACCCAAGCCAGCAACTTTCCGGGAGCACATCCAATTTCCAGGTACTTATCACCAGGTCTTACATAATGCGAAAGTAGGTGAGTGACATTAAGAACACCCACATTCAAACGTGAAGGTAAGCTCGGCCTAACCGATGTACTCCAAGCACTATCCCAATGTGCTTGCTCCGTCTTACGTCCTTCTTGACTTACATTATCAACCATATAACTTTGACTCCAAAATCCAGTTGTAACTCGGTAGCCAATCCCTATTACGATAACGAGCGACTATATTGAATCGTTCTGAAAATCATAACTTAAATGCACTAACGGTAAATCCTCGCATTCCCACTTCCCAGTAATGCATGCCCTGGCAATAAAGGGCAGTTACTCCATCTGGTTTATGAAAATAGTTAAAAAGATCAAATATGAATGAAAAATCAATCCCTTTTAAATCCATTTTTATCCGCCATTGAAAATGTCGCCCCGCAACTGGAAGATAGACGATCGAATATTTGCTGACCCGAGAAAACTCCATCAAGCATTGATTCAGATATGGAACGGGAAGGTGCTCCAACACATGTGATGCGATTATTACGTCGAAACATTTATCTCCGAACATGCTCAAGTCGTGAGCGCTCCCTATGACATCAGGATTGAATGTTTCGTCAATGTCGAAAGTTGTTACCTTATACCCACGCCATTTGAATATATTAGTATCAAGCCCTTGCCCAGGCCCAATAATCAAAATATTTTTTACGTCGCCACAACGTAGAACATCTTCGTATTGGTAGTACGCATTTACGAAATTGCACAGATTTAGTTGCCGACCCCATTGCCCTCGGTCAATCGGCATCACTGACGGAAGAGGAACCGGATTCATTTGCGTTTGTTTTAGCATCTTTCATCTCAACTTAGCAGGAAATATCTTGTACTCATGGCAAGTGCTAAGAACGTTCAGGATATGCTCGCCCAGCAAATCTAAATTTTCTCTATATCTTGGTTGCTTACCGGTGAAAGATGCATAGCTTATATTTTTCACATTGCATGATTCGCCATCATTAGAAATTGTATATATATCGATTTTTGATTTAAGTATCTTCAGATATTCCAGCGCAAAGTTTGTAGGCTGAAAAAATTCTCCGTCTCCAGCTTCATACCAACGTAATGTGCGTGCTGGCTGTATTGTCCAGGCGTCAAAGCCAACGAGATATATTTTCTTAAAACCCATGTAATACGCCAAAGACAGTGACGCATGAAATGAACCCGCAAAGCAATCTATCTGATTTATCTGTTTGTCTATCTCATTTCTGGGATTTGGCAAGTTCCGATAAACGTAGTTGAGGTTATTTCCATAAAGAGAAAACCGGTTCGACAGGCTAACAAAGAACTCTTTCTTAGGCAGGCTAACAATACGGCCCTTATATTCGGCAGCTATCTGCCTTAAGCAATGCAATTTCTTTGGCTGAATAATCTTAGGAACAAACATCCAAGGCTCAACCAGAGCTATGTACCTGACATCGAGTTTGTCGAAATCTTTATGGAACGGGATCATCCCGCAGCAAATGGCAGGATGATTGCTAAACTCTCTGAAGTCAAACCACTTGATTGAGGGACCATCGCCAAATATGTAACAAGTCTCACCTTCGTGGCGATTGCTGAATTTCTCAAGTTTGCAGGTAAAAACATCTGCAACGATTTGCTGGACGTTCATTCCACTGTTTGCCTTAATAACCATTTCCCGTCTACTTGCCCCCACAGGTGTGGAGAGCGGAAACGATCCACTGTCTCAATGAATTGTTTTTCAGATATATCGATGTATTCTAAAAATTCCTTGAAATATTTCTGCGGGAACTCATGATCATACTTATGCACCAGATGCACACCTTCCTCTCGAGTGATTTTTCCGTTTCGGATCTCTTGCGCGGCATCATAGGTGGCACGGCCGATACCGAACTTTATGAACGTTGTAAAGTAGTGAAACATATCAATCTGGTCATCGATGCTGCTGTATTTGGAGTAGGTGCCTTCTGTTCTCTCGCTGTTTGCCTGAAAACCGGTATTTTCAACCGCGTAGTAGTAGCACTCTTGGGGATCCCATTTAAGGTAGTAGCCCAAGTAATGCACCTCAACGCCTTTGCTCTCAAGGTAATCCGCACTCGGTGGAATGTAGGGTGCAAAATCATTGAGATTGAATTGACCTTCAGAAATGATGTCCTTAACAAGCTTGCCACCCAGAATCATCTTTTCCGGCTCACCGATTGAAAAGAATTTGCGATCCATGGTTGGAACATAGTTGTCATCGGGGTTGTTACCATACTCGGCCTGGTTTTCACCATACATTACCAGCTTTACACCAAACTTCGCTGCCATCGTCGGACCGATAATTCGTTGGCCAACTATGAACGGCTGGAAGGGATGGAGCAGGTTCAGAAAAGCCTGTTGTGTCAAATAACGATGCAGCTTTCCGTTTGGTGTAAATAAAATATTATCCAGACCACCCACGTGAATCCAGTTCTCAAAATTCTTCCAGCCAATCTCTGTATATTTGTGCGGCGCCCAAGTGACAGTAAGCGGATTCATGCCATATTTGTACTTGAGTATGTGAGATGTGTAGGCGCTATCTTTACCACCACTTCCGGGAACGATCACGTCGTAACCGCCGTCATTGCGGCGATGCTGATCAAGCAATTTGATCAACGCCTGCTCGCGCGCTTCCCAACTGATCTGCTTCTCTTTTGTTGCATGATAGCGACAGGCATCACATACGCCTTGATCGTCAAAACCTATCGTTGCCTTCTTCTCATCGTGCTTATGCTTAAACTCGATAGACGAACTCGGACGTTGGTTTGAAATAACGCAGTGTTTACAAAAGATGACTTCTTCTGGAAGTCCGAAATAAGCCTTGCTCATTGCTATCCCAATACTTAACAATTATTAATAAAATTTTTCAAGAGGTGCAAACCGCTTGGTCCGCTCTTCTCGGGATGGAATTGAGTGCCCCAGACATTGCCGCTTTGCACAGCAGCCACGATCTTGTTTCCAAGATAAGTTATTATTGCACTGATGTTATCCTGGCTGACACCCGTTGCAGCGTAACTATGCACAAAATAGAAACGCATTTCGCTGTCGGACAATCCTGCAAACATTTTCTGCATTCCTTGCTCGGTCGGGCTAATTGCCGACCAGGCTATGTGGGGCAAACGGCCTTCGCCGGATGCGACCGGAATGATGTCTACTGATCCAGGAATCAGGCGCAACCCTTCAGTCGAAACAAACTCCGTGCCCTTATCAAAGAGCAACTGCATGCCCAAACAAATCCCCAGTACAGGCCTTCCTGAATCAATGTATTTTCGTATCACCCCAACCAGGCCTGATTCAACTAGGTTTGCCATCCCCTGGGGGAATGCTCCGACACCGGGAATGACGAGACCATCAGCCTGCATGAGGGTGTGCTCGTTATGAGAAACATCCGCATCGGCGCCAATCTTGCGTAATGCGTTGCATACGCTGCGCACGTTGCCAAGCCCGTAACCTAGAACAGCGATTTTCTTCATTTAATTCTGCTCGCTTGTGCAAGTTCTATGTTTCTTCTCAATTCGCCTACGGTGGCCATATTGTAGTGCAAGACCGATGCAAAACACAGCCCACTTGGCTCCGAGACATCAAGAAGTTTGGCGATGTGTTTTGGTTGACCATAACCGCCACTGACGATGACAGGGATCGATACCGCACTGTTCACTGCTTGCGCCAAGGAGACATCAAAGCCGGATTTGGTCCCTTCTTGGTCCACCGATGTAAGGAGCAATTCACCCGCACCGAGGTCTTGCAAGCGACGAACCCAATCCAAGACTTGCACCCCGGTTTTTTCTCGCCCAGTCTCCATGTATGCCTCCCACCCATTGGCTGTGCGCTTGGCTTGCACGGAGGCGACAACACATTGACTACCATATTGCTTTGCTACTTTCTGGATCAATTCCGGCTCGCGAATTGCTGCCGTGTTAAGCGCAACTTTGTCCGCTCCAGCATCCAAAGCTTGCTCAACGTCGGCCAGACTGCGCAGGCCGCCTCCAATCGTAATCGGCACAAACACCTCTTCGGATGCTTTTTGAATTACCGAGAATAGATTGTTCCGGTTATACAAACTGGCAACAGCATCAATGAACACGATTTCATCAATGCCAGCTTCGTAATAAGCCTTAGCCAACTGGTTGGGGTCCCCCACCTTGCGAAGTCCCTCCAAGTGGATCCCCTTGATGACGAACTGGTTCTTGACATCAAGTCGTGCGATCACCCTCATTTTGTATAGCGATCCACGTCAAAGTAATTCATGTTCTTCTCGATCCACTGCACTGTCTTCTCAAGACCTTCCCGGAATGGCACAGAACTCCTCCACCCGGCCAACTGGAAAATCCTGGTGTTGTCTGCCAACAGCCGGTTAACTTCGCTTTTTTCGGGGCGGATTCGTTCATCGTCAGTAATGATGCTTGGGGTACTCCCTGTAATCTCACAGAGCATTTTCAGTGTCTTTGCAATCGACCATTCTACTCCGGAACCAATATTGATGACCTGCCCTTCTGCAGCTGGGCAGAGTGCCAATGCCACCATTCCGCTCGCTGTGTCGGTAGCAAAGTTGAAGTCGCGTGTCGGATGAAGCGACCCAAGCTTGAGCTCCTTTTTGCCACTGATCAGTTGGCTGGCTATGGTTGGTATGACTGCACGCGCAGTTTGGCGTGGACCAAACGTATTGAATGGTCTGGCGGTCACGACAGGCAGACCAAACGACAAAAAGAAGCTTTCGGCCATTTTGTCGGCGGCAATCTTGCTCGCAGAGTAGGGTGACTGGCCGACCAAAGGGTGATTTTCCGAAATTGGAACCGTTTGGGCAGAGCCATATACTTCAGAAGTGGATACGTGCACCAAGCGTGTAAGAGAATCGCTCTCCCTGCAGGCCTGAAGAATGTTCAGTGCGCCCACAACATTGGTCTCCACATATGAACGCGGCGCGTCATAGCTGTATGGAATCGCGATGAGACTGGATAGATGAAATACGTAATCGCAACCTTTTACGCCCTGGCGCATGCGTTCTGCGTCGCGAATATCGCCGATATACAATTCGACCTGGCTCAGGATTGATTCGGGCACATCTTTTAGCCAACCGCTCGCATTCCACGAGTTGTAGTAAACAAGCGCTCGAACTTTCGCCCCGGCATTCACCAATATCTCTACCAGGTGACTGCCGATAAATCCGTCTGCCCCCGTAACGAAAACATTTTTCCCTTTGAGTGACTCACTCATTTATTGATCTCCATTTTTGAGAAGTGAATTCTGGCTCTTTCCAGATCATCGGGTGTGCCAATGTCGTTCCAGTACTCGTGTACAGGGAACACGGCAACAGGCAATTTCCCGGCAAGGCAAATTTCAACAAGATCCGTCATGTTGCTGTGTGCGTTCTTCGGCAAGTGCTGCAGTGCTTCTGGTGAAAGGACATAAATTCCTGCATTGCACAAAAATCGTTCGGAAGGTTTTTCAATAAGGCCAGTGATGAACGGGCCTTCCGCCCGAATTACTCCATAAGGGATATGGACGCGATGATCTATTGCGGCCACAGTAATGTTTGCGCTTTGCGCGTTGTGAAAGTGATAGAAACTGTCAAGATCCGAAGTAGTCAGGATGTCGCCGTTCATCACGATGATTGGTCCTTCAGGCTGTTCCGGCAAAAGCGTAAGCGCTCCCGCAGTCCCCAGTTTTTCTTGTTCTCTCAAATAGCAAACTTCGATCCCGAACCCGTCGCCATTACCGAAATATTCTTCGATAATATGTCCCAGATAATTGACGGAAATATAGACGCGCGGTATTCCAATATTGACCAGTCTCCGGATTTGGCGTTCGAGCAAAGGAACGCCACCAATCTCAACCATGGACTTCGGTATTGTCTCCGTCAGCGGTCTCAGCCTGATGCCCTCACCACCCGCCATGATCACCGCAAAATTGAACCGTACTGCCTTATCGGACGGACTTTCGCCCTCTTCGAGATCCATCAGATGAACCAGGCGAAGATATCTTCCAACCTGATCCAGCAAAGGAATGGCGACCACATTTTTCAAGCGCATCAGATCCTTGATATATCCTTCCGGAGAACCTTCCTGAGCTGAAAGAGGATTGGGGTTCATGGCTTTCGCCACTTGCGCATCTAGACTGCCACCGGCAAGCAAATGACGACGGATATCTCCATCCGTTAGCGTTCCTACCAATCGCTTGTCTGCGTCTACGACCACAGCCATGCGCCTGCGGCTGATCTCAATAGCTCGCACCGCATCTATCAGGCGCGCTTCCGGTCGAAGTGGTATCTCAATCATCTGAACCAACCATCCCTGGTTTCCCCTTTTAGCGTCATGCGTTTGCGAATGAGTTGCGGGTCGAGGGAAACGGTTGCCAACACATCTGCAATCTTGGGGCCGGCGTCTCCAAGCCAATATGGGTTCGCTACGTTCTTGCAGACCAGTCTGAAGGCATCGTCAAACAGGCACTTTTTCATGGCCATTGCGATGGCATTGGCTTCGTAGCTGGCATCTACAACATTCTCTCCTCGCAGTCTCCCTTCTTGGCGTGACCCGATATTCACTGTAGGACACCCGAATGCCGGCGTTTCTTTCAGGCCTGAAGATGAGTTGCCTACACAGGCTACTCTTATGGACTGGTCGCGCGCGAGCGATAACACCCCGTGATACAGATGCCGACCGAGAGAACGCCGAATCTGTGTACCAGGAATGCGCCTTGCTCCAAAAGCTTGTAGACTTTCAATGATTGCTTGACCGCCAGCGTCATTGTTTGGATAGGTAAGGATCGTCTGCACGCCATCTACCGCCAATTTCTCTATAGCTTCCAGTGAAGGAGCAAGTTGCGATGTAGCCTGATCGAATTCAGTGCTCACCGAATGTTGGGTAAACAACATGACAGGACGTGCCAAATCCAGCTCCAACTTCTCGACGATTTCAGGCGCTTTGGCAAAGCGAGCTTCTGATATCAGATCAATTGCCGGGAATCCTACAGTGTGTACTCGCCAAGACTCTTCACCCATCCCCAAGATGCGGGCGGTCGCCTGCTGGTTTGTTGTGAAATGAAGGTGAGAAAGTTTGGTCATGGCATGCCGTACCGAATCATCCAGCGCTCCGCCTTCGGTCAGGTCACCACCCTCTATATGTGCAGTAGGTATATTCATCTGGCTTGCAGCGATGACCGCCGCCAAGCCCTCAAAACGATCTGCATAAACCACCATCATGTCTGGCTTCAATTCATTTAAAACACGACTGATCGACAAAATTCCGGAACCGATCGCTTGCGCAGTGGCGTAAAGAGTTGCTGCATCCATTTCGATTTTTACTTCCGCATCAATACGGAAACCGTCCGCACGAATCTCGTCCAGAGTACTCCCGAAATTCGGATCCAGATGCGCTCCAGATACCAACAGTCGGTAATCTAGATCCGGATGTCGATCTATGGCGCGCAGTATTGGGTACTGCAGCCCATATTCAGCCCTGTTGCCTGTAAATACAGCGATTGTGCGTTGTTTCATAATGTGCGCCCTTTCCCTTTTTTTTCAGCAGCTCATTAAGTCCTTGATGCAAGGTTGTCTTCGGTTCCCACCCACAATCATGGGTAGTTTGACTGTAATCCAGAACCAGACTTGATTGCGTACTTGTGGTTGATTGTGCTTCGACTCGCCGGTCGGATTGGCCTGCTATCTCCAATGCCATGCCGGCCAGCGCCCCAATAGAGGTGCCAATTCCAGTACCTAGGTTGTACAGTCCTCCGGTATTACCATCTTTGTTATGTCTTAGTGCAAGAGCAACAATCCCCTCGGCTACATCATCAGCACTTATAAAATCACGAACAGGACCGGCATCCATAACGCTCAACACTCCTGAACCTGGTATTTGACGAAGAATGGCACTCATTACATTCTTTTCGGACATTCCGTGTCCATAGACATTTGCCAAGCGTACCACCATCCCACCCGGCGTATTTAATATAGCTAGTTCCGATTGATATTTAACTCGCGCATACGCATCCGATATTAAAACTCGATCCGTTGTCAAATGCGGGCGCATGTCTGCATCGCCATAAAGAACTGCTGAAGACACATAAACGATTCGCTGATAGCCTTTGGCTAACAGTGCTGAGAGTGATGTACTGATGCTCTCTTCGTATGGAGTACCGAGGTTCGCAACTTGTGCCCGATCACAATTTTCGGCCAAATGTATCAGCACGTCTCCTAATGGAGATTGCGCGTAATCAGTGACGCTGCACCAATTAGGGATTTGTTGTCTTGTCACAGGTATTAAATCAACCTGTAAATGTTCGCGAAGCAATCTCAAGACTCGCCCCCCGACAAATCCGGATGCTCCTGTGACAACGACATTCAATGGCCGGTTACCAGATAACATCTGAATTTTTTATCTGAAGGCCGCGAGAGATGGATACTTTTGCAATTTTCCCGAGCAGTGCCTCGTAGTCCAAAACCGTAAAATCTCCACCGCCCGGACGTTTAACCCAAATATTTTCTTCAGTCAGCTTCTGGCCGGGTGCAATATCACGAATTGCCACGACCGAGGCAAAGGCGAACGCTATGGTCGGAGCCTCCGCTTCAACAGGGCATTTTTCCCCGCCTCGAGCAGCAAAGATGATTTTTGAACCCTCGATCAGTTCCTTTAGTGCAAAAGGATCCATAGAGCAAACAATATCCGGGCCAGGCCTATCCATCCAATCAGTGAAATGGCGTTCCAGCAGCGATGCGCCAAGTGCTACCGAGCCCAGGCACGGGTAATTGGATGTTGTGTGATCCGACAAACCGATTACCGCATCTGGAAAAGCTTCCTTCAGCTGGGCCATGGCTCCTAGCCGCACGAGTTCCGGTGGCGTTGGATATACATTGGTACAGTGCATCAACGCATACGGGATTCCCGCTTTGCGCAGAATTTCGACAGAGGGCCGGACCGATTCGATCGAGTTCATACCTGTACTGATAATGACCGGCTTCGCGAAGCGTGCGATATATTTTATCAACGGATAGTTATTGCATTCCCCCGACCCCACCTTGAACGCCGGGATGTCGAATTCGACCAGTCTGTCCACCGCTGCGCGCGAAAACGGGGTACTAATAAAGATCACACCGCGCTGTTGTACGTGCTTCATAAGTGACCGCTCATCTGGCTCGGATAAAGCGCAGCGAGCCATGATCTCATAGATCGAAACATCAGCATTGCCCGGAATCACCGACTTTGCCTCGTCGGACATTTCATCTTCAACAATATGCGTCTGATGCTTGATAATTTCCGCACCTGCAGCGATGGCGGCGTCAGCCATCTGGATGGCTGTCTCCAGCGAGCCCTCATGATTAATGCCAATCTCGGCAATAACCACCGGCGGATGATTGTCGCCAATCCATCGATCTGCAATTTTAAATTCAGCCATTACTTACCTCCCAAAATTATTTCCGCACGGCGGATGTCATCTTCTGTATCAATATCCAGGCTGTCGTTAGCATTCATAACAAATGGCATGCTCCCATTCGACGGAAATCCGCCTCTCGCTTTGAATTCCGAGACTCGAAACACATAGATCGCGCCATTCGGCGCAAACACAGCGGGCAGATCCTGACGCCGCGCATTCGATAACTTTTCGTCGAACAATGACTGAAGGCGTCCCTTCGCATCCAGGGCGAACATTTTGAATGGAGACTTCTCCGCTTCCGAGACGCTCATGAGCGATTGAGCGCTTGCGCTCAGCATATGCTCCAATGCATCATCGATATGGCGGGCAGTACGAAACGGCGAAGTGGGCTGCAAGTACACGATATACGGGTCTTCCTGAAGCAATGTGTTCGGGAGAGTACCAATGAAATGCTCAACAACCCCAACGGCAGAGGCCGTATCCGTGGCAAATTCATCCGTTCTCACAATACCTGTTGCGCCCATGGTTTGTGCATATTGCAGAATGGCCTGATCATCCGATGACACATACACGCTATCGATGTGGTTCGATTGCTGTGCAGCAAGAATGCTGAAGTCTATAAGCGGTTTTCCCGCTATCTTCCTCATGTTCTTTCCGGGCACGCCTTTTGAGCCGCCCCGCGCAGGAATGAGACCGATGACCGGACTTATGTTTAGCGTAATTTCTCTCCCGGCGCTTTTACTGTTGACCGTGAATTCATCATTATTGTTTTATCAGCGTCTGCTAAGCCATTCCGACTTTTGCGGAAGGCACCTGCGAAACGATCTTGCCGCTCTCCAGCTGCACGATCAGATCGCAATTTTGCAGGGTCGAAAGCCGGTGAGCCACCATCAGAATGGTCAATTCACGATTGAGATTGTCTATGGCTGCCATCACCGCATTTTCAGTATCCGTATCCAGCGCGCTTGTCGCTTCGTCAAAGATGAGAATCTTTGCTTTCTTGTACAGCGCTCTTGCAATGCCGATTCTCTGGCGTTGCCCACCGCTCAGGCGGACTCCTCTTTCTCCGACAACCGCGTCATAACCTTGAGGCGAGCCTTCGATGAATTCGCTTAGCTGCGCCTGTGTTGCCGCTTCCTTGACCAAGTCAAAATCAATTTCATCCAATTTCACGCCAAATGCGATGTTTTCGGCAATGGTGGCGTCCGACAGGTAGATATTTTGGGGGACATGCGCTACCGCCAGCTGCCATGATCTGGAATTTTCTGACGTAAGGGCATGTCCATCCACGAAAATTTTGCCCTGCGTCGGCTCGAGCAATCGCATAAACAAATCCAACAGGGTGCTCTTACCGCTGCCCGTTTTTCCGACAAAACCGATTCGGGAGCCTTTCAGAATGGAAAATGAAAAGTTATCTAGTATCCAAGGGCCAGAGCCACTATAACGAAATGACACATTATCAAACCTGATTGCATCTTTAAATTCAAGCGGACCACTCAATCGTGTATATGCATCATCGGGAAGAGGTTGATCCAACAATTTCAAAACATCCATCAGTTCAGCCTGACTTCCGACAACTACCGACCAGTTGCCATAAAGCTGTTGAAGCAAAGGCATAAGCCGCTGGGCCCCCAATGCGAGCGCGCCCAATACTGGAAGAGCAGCGCCGATACCTCCCGGTTGATAACTCAGGGTATAGGCAAAAGTGGCAATCAACACCATACCCAGAGCCTCCATCGCATAACGCGGTCCTAATGTAATGTACTGGTTTTCACCAATCGCTTTCTGTAAGCGCAGAACTGAATTTTTATATGCCGCACAATAAATAGTCTGAGTACCATCTAAAAGAACATCGCGGATCGCGCCCAGACCCTCTTGTAACGTTTTGACTACCAGGGTTTGTTGCTGCGCGATGCACTGACTATTGCGTTTAAGGCGCCGACGTGTCAACCATGCTATGATGCCATAGCTGAACCCAAAGCCGGATATGGCAACAGTAGCAACGACAGGATTAATGAAAAACAATGTGGTCAGTATTGCCAAAAACAAAGCAGTTGAAGTTACAACAGTTACCAAGGAGGTCAATACGCTTGTAGCTGTTGCAACCTTTTGAGTTATTCCACTGATAATCTCACTACTACTACGCGCTACATGTGCAGAATATGGCTGATAGAGTGTTCGCCGATAAACTTCCGCGCTAAGGTCGGCAGCTGTAGCATTTGATAATCGAATGCTTATCCAGAGCAATAACAGACGCAATCCAGCAGCAATAATCGCAGCCGCAGCAAAAGTTACAGTAAGGGGAAAGACTAAATCAGTGGGCGTCGTAATATGCAATGCGCTCACAATATCCGATAATAACGGCGCTTTAAATACCTTTTCAGGTTGAGTGAGAATTCCAATGAATGGGACAACAGCTCCCAGACTAATCACTTCAGCAATAGAGCCAACCAACGTTAAACCAATCATCAGAACGAATTGATAACGTCGACGATAACTGATATGTTGAAATAACTGCGCCAGCAATGACATTATTTTCTCTGAATATCCTGAGGCGTGCAACATAAGAGTATACCTGATAAATAAAGAACCCCGCCGCAAGCAGCGGGGTATTTTGAATAAAACTCTATCATACTTTACGCCTCAAGAGGCGGGGAATATGACCCATAGAGATGAAATAAACCAATTGCCTCAATGCTTTAAATTCATTTCCAGCGAAAATGGCTTTTCAAGGTTTTGAGTTGAGTCTCAGTTGCGGTATCTTTTTTGGCGTTTTGAAGGGCTTCGGTTATGAATGCCCATAAAACAGCAAGAACTCCTGTTGCTACCGCTGCAAGAAGTACAGCTATACTTCTTTGTGGCTTGGACTTTTGTTCTGGTGTGACTGCTTTGTCAAGCACCTGAATCACTGAACTCTCTTTAGCTTCGTCTATTTTAGCCATCTCGAACTGTTTGGCGAGCAGTTCGTAGATTGTTTCGGCATATTTGAGGTCGCGGGTTTTGCGAATATATTCAAGGCCTGTTTCAGGCACCTCGCTTGTTGAGACGGTACCGGTTTCGAGTTTGGCAAGCTGCGCTCTCAACCCACCCAACATCTGCTGGGTACGGATGTAATCGGGATTGTTCCCGGTCGCAAAAGTCCGCATGGCACCGAGTTCGACCTCTTTCATAGCAATCTGAGCTTTAAGCCCGGCAGCCGTTCCGATAATCTGTTGAGCCTGAGCGTCAAGCTGGATGATACCGGTTTTTTCCTGTAACTGTTTCAGAGCAATTTCACAATCTCCCAAGTTCTGTTTGGCCTGCATGAGCTGTTTCTCGAAAAAGAGGCGACGCTGGGATGCTTCGGTGACAGCAAATACTTTAGTGAGTCTTCGTAGTTCATCTACATATCCATTGGCAAGATTTGCTGCTCGTTTCGGGTCTTTATCATCAACCGATACTGTAATGAGACCATCTTTTCCTGAGACAATATTTGTTGCGCCAGAAAGTATTTGACGAGTAGCTCCAGGAGTTTTTGTTTGATAAATATTCTGAAGTTTGAACCGCTGTATCATGTTATCCTGTATAGTCCGGCTCTTAAGCATTGCAACATATGTATCATTCGGATTTTTGATTCCACTTGCTGCTCCGGCCATCCCACTTAAGGCACCAGGCTGTCCAAGCAATGCCGAAGCACTTGATTGCTGCTGGGGGGGCAGGATTAGCGTATCAGCGGTATAAATATTCGGTTGGAATAAACTGAATACTGCTGCAAGAATACCGGCAATGAGTGGTGCACCGAGAATAAGTTTTTTATGCTTGGCGAGCGTGATGGCGAGGTCGAGAAGACTTATCTCGTCGTCTATCGGTTCCGGTGATTGAAGATTGTTGTCCACTAATTACAAAGGAAAATTAATA
>Ga0172367_10002348_pt1 | contig 26013 bp, 24 predicted proteins | sample Lak10m_FD_114542 | JGI IMG/M metagenome (GOLD analysis project Ga0172367, IMG submission 114542) | Freshwater microbial communities from Kabuno Bay, South-Kivu, Congo - kab_022012_10m | ecosystem: Environmental > Aquatic > Freshwater > Lake | place: Democratic Republic of the Congo: South-Kivu...
AAAAGGCGGAATTAGTAAAATGATGCGCGCCATGCAAGGAAAATTTCCAGGAATTCGCTAGACAGCGATTGACGGCCAGCCATTATTTATGGATAATTGCGCGCTTTCGTTAATTAGCTTTCGAGTTAGTTAATCGGGCTGTTAGCTCAGCTGGTAGAGCAGCGGACTTTTAATCCGTTTGTCGTGGGTTCGATCCCCGCACAGCCCACCAAGAAGTCTTAAGTTATTGGGTTTATCTGGTAACTTAGCAAAAAGCCCCGCAAACTGCGGGGCTTTTTGTTTTTATAATTCTCTCTGGTACGTTAAGTTGGGATTTATTGCCTATTTCAGAGACTTTTCTCTGTTGCCTAATTAAGTGGTACAACTAGCTCACATCTTAATAGCCTGCGTTGTTCGTTCCAATCAAGAGGAAGTGGGGAATGACGTTTGATGAAGTCAGTGGTGAGATGCGCTGGTTGAGTCCCATTCATAATAGCTTTGACGATATCGGGCGCTAAGAATGCTCGGTAGATAGAGCGCGTCACATAAGAACTACTCACTCCTTCTTTTTCTGCAATTTCTTGCATGCTCTTCATTTTTCCGGTGGTGAGTAGATTTAACCAATCTAGGGATTTTACGATCCCATTAATCAGTTTTAGATCTTTGGTATGCCTGTGAGATTGCTTAGGCCCACCCACTAATAGTCGCATGGAATGTCCGCAGCGTTTTAATCGGGCTGGAATGTTCAGGTGGAGTGATGGGGATGATTGGTTGGTGAGGAGATCGGTATTGATTTTTAGTTTTATTTCATCAGCACCTAATTCCGCTTTAATGATGAGTGATTGAAGTAAGGTATATTGATACTGTGGATCAGCATTTAACTTTACGACTAGTTCATTTGCTCTGACCGTCAGTGCCTGAACCTCATGAGCATCAGGTGTCATATATTCGATTAATCCAGCGTGGTCGCTTAACCAGTTTTTGAGATAGTTGATGACGATGGTTTCTATTTCTTGGGCTGAAACTCTGATGCCTTCGATCGCTTCTTTTCTTGGACCACTCTTGAGTTGCGCTGAGATGTAATAACGAAAGCGCTTACTCTGCTTCTGACTATGAGAAGGATGAAGGCGGTTACCTTGATCATCAAATAATATTCCAGCCAATAAACTCACTGAGGGGCTTGAACACCTTTGTCTATGGCCTTGCTTGTTATCAGCGATTTGCGCTTGTACTGCATCCCACAGCTCCTGACTAATGATTGCTGAGTGCTGTCCTGTATAGACTTTGTCTTTATGTTTGATCTGCCCGATATAGATGGGATTTGAAAGAAGGTTATAAAGTTGACCTCTACTAAAAAGACTGCCGCCATAAATTCTTCCAGATTTTTTTGATGTGCCTTGCGGCGTTAACTTCCCAGAACTATCTAAACTATTCTTAAGTGCACGAACACTGCCAAGCCTTAGATATTCAGTAAAAATGTGATTTACCAAAGCGGCGCTGTCTGGTTCAACCAGCAATGTTCTTTCATGGCCACGGTAGCCAACAGGTGGCATCCCACCCATCCACATCCCTTTAGCTTTAGAAGCAGCAATCTTGTCTCGAATACGTTCACCGGTGACTTCTCGTTCAAACTGAGCAAACGATAACAACACATTGAGCGTTAATCGTCCCATCGAGGAAGTGGTGTTGAATTGCTGTGTCACCGAAACAAAGGAAATGCCTTTGGCATCGAACTGTTCCACAATCTTAGCGAAGTCAGCTAGGGAACGTGTGAGTCTGTCTACCTTATAAACGACCACCACATTTACTTTTTTCTGCTCAATGTCGGCCAACAACTTCTTAAGGGCAGGGCGCTCCATATTGCCACCTGAGTAGCCGCCATCGTCATAAAAGGTAGGAATCAGTTTCCAACCTTCATGTTGCTGACTTAAGACAAATGCTTCACAGGCTTCTCGCTGGGCATCGAGTGAATTAAATCCCTGCTCTAATCCTTCTTCAGTCGATTTGCGGGTATAGATGGCACAACGCAAAGTCGCCTGACTCATAGGTCACCACGCTTCAGGCCAAAGAACACAGGTCCCGACCATCGTGTCCCCGTAATGGCACGTGCAATCGCACTTAAACTTAACCAACGCTGACCAGAATATTCATAACCTTTTTCAAGTACTGTGACTTGGTGGGTGTCTCCTTGCCAAACCCTAACGAGACGAGAACCAGCCGAAAGGTTAAGCGTTTGGACGGAAGATGTAGCAGACCGCCGAATGCCCTTTAATTTAGAAGCTGAGAATCCATCTGATTGCTTGGCTTGAATCTGCCAAGCCAAGGCGCTTCTTAATAGAGCTTCACCACATTTAGCTGGGGGTGGGTGATAAAAGGTGTCCTGCCAGGATTTCACTAGTTGGGCATAAGACATTTGCTCTAGTGCAGCTAAAGATGATTGAATTGAGGCAGTTTCCATAAGCGCTCCGGATGACTAATCGCAATATCGCGACAACACCAGTAACGCTCTTAAACACAGTAATATCAACTTGAGTTTTGTGAATATATCGCTTTAGCGTATCTTTATCTAAAGTGGTTTTTACTAAGGCTAGTCATGGAAGAAAAAACAATCTATCAGCAGTTGAAAGAGGCTGAATTGAAAGAGAAGCAGCAGCGCGAGGATGCTGTTTCATCGACTGGTAAAGTTGGAAGGCCAAAGGCACATGGGATTAAGTCAGGAATTTCCCTTGTTAGGGCGATGTTTATCCAAGGAGCATTTATTCGGCATCGACAGAATGGTACGAAATACGAATTTGCGATCGCATATGCTATGGATGAGTGGCTCACTCAATTTCCGAGGTCAAAGATTTCAGTTGCAACGGTTAAACGCATTCTTGCGGAGACAATGCCAGAAGGCGCTGAAGAAATTTTAATTGCCAACAAACCTGAAGAAAAAACGTTTGATGCACATGGCCGTGAGACTGTGTTGACTGTCAAAGACGGCGTTCGTCCTGAGTTCCTACATCCGAGTTTTATAACTAAGAAGTAATTTTTTGGACTAAAAGTTAGATGGAGATTAGAAAAAAGGTGTAATTAAATAGAGGTCCTGCAACTTTTTAGGACAAAAATCATGGACCTCAACAAAATTAATATCCAATATTTGGATGTTGAAGCATTAACAATCAATCAGGCAAATGCCAGAACTCACTCCCCCAGACAAATCAAAGCACTCGCTAAAAGTATAGAGTCTTTCGGATTTAACGTTCCGTTAGTCGTTGATTCGAATAATCACATCATTTGCGGTCATGCCCGCTTAGAGGCAGCAAAGAAGACCAAATTCAAACAAGTCCCAGTGATTTATCTTCATCACCTCACTTCCAACCAAATAAAAGCATTTTCGATCGCAGATAACAGGCTTTCTGAAATGTCCTCTTGGGACGATAAACTCCTCGCTACCCAACTTAAAGAATTGTCAGAACTCGATCTGAGTTTTGATATCGAAGCCACCGGATTTACGGTGGGTGAGATAGATCTGCGCATCGAGGGTCTAAATGCACCAGAGGATGTTGATGACGAATTGCCCGTTATTAAAGATGGCGTCGCCATTACTCAGCAGGGCGATCTTTGGTTGCTAGGTGAACACCGTCTTTATTGTGGCAATTCCCAAGATGAAAAGTCCTTCGAGTACCTAATGAGCGGCCAACTTGCTGGCATCTGTGTCACAGACCCACCCTACAACGTCAAAGTTGACGGACATGTCGGCGGTAAAGGCAAGATTAAACATCGCGAGTTTGAGATGGCCTCTGGCGAGATGTCATCAACGGAGTTCACAGGCTTCCTTCAAAATACTTTCGATTTACTTGTGAAGTACAGCAAAGAAGGTTCCGTTCATACCATCTTTATGGATTGGCGCCATTTACCTGAAATCATTGCAGCTGGACAAGCTTCCTATAGTGCAATGCTTAATATGTGTGTCTGGGTTAAAAATCAGGGTGGCATGGGCTCGTTATATCGTTCGCAACACGAGCTTGCTTTAATTTATCGCAACGGCAATACACCACATCAAAACAATGTCCAGCTTGGACGCTTTGGGCGCTATCGAACTAATGTCTGGCAGTACGGCGGAATACAGACTATGCGCCACGGCGAGGAAGGCGATCTATTGGCCGCACATCCCACGGTGAAACCCATCCAAATGATTGCCGATGCAATTCTAGATTGCTCAAAACCGCGTGAAATTGTTTTGGACTGCTTCTTAGGCAGTGGGACCACGCTTCTCGCCTCGGAGCGAGTAGGTCGTATTTGCTATGCCACAGAACTTGACCCACTTTACGTAGACACCGCCATCTTGCGATGGCAGCAAATGACAGGGCGTGATGCGGTAGATGCAGTCACAGGTCAAACCTATACGCAGCGTTTGCAACAAGCTGAGTCTGCGATGGAGGTGGCTCATGGCTAAGAAAAAAAACGATTACGAGGTTGGCTATCAAAAACCACCTAAAGCCACGCGCTTCGCTAAAGGCCAATCTGGCAACCCTAGTGGTCGCCCTAAGGGCAAGAAAAATTGGGCAACTGCACTCCATGAAGCTTTGGAGGAAAAGGTAACGATTGTTGAAAACGGTCAAAAACGCCAAGTCACCAAACTAGATGCGGCGATGAAGCAATTGATCAATAGCGCAGCTACTGGTGATAAACCTTCAATGCGACTTTTGATGCAGCTAGTTCCAAATATGGAAGCAATTATTACTAAAGCAGGCATTGTGCCATTAAGTAGTGAGCAAGATCGGGTTGTGCTTAATCAGGTGCTAAAACGACTAGGTGGTGATCAGATCATCGAGATTAAGCGAGCAGATGAAGTGGAGGAATCTCTATGAATAAGCACTTGTTGAAGAATTCAAAACTGAATATTAAGCCTTATGAGATGGCGGCTTTACTTCGCCGAGATTTAAGTAGTTTTATTGTTCGTAGTTTTCAAGAAATAAGCCCGCAGATTCCTTACTTGCATAATTGGCACATCGACCTCGTTGCTTCTAAGCTTCATGATGTTGCGACAGGTAAAATTAAAAGGCTTATTATCAATTTACCTCCGCGTAACCTGAAGTCGGTTTGCGCCTCAATTGCCTTCCCTGCATGGTATTTAGGCCACTTTCCAAATAAGAAAGTCATCTGTGCAAGTTATTCATACGATTTATCGAATAACCTGGCGATGCAATCAAGACAGGTCATGATGTCGGATTGGTATCGGGAAGTATTCCCTGATACACGGATTTCCCCGTCAAGATCTGCGGTGAGTGACTTTACGACCACTAGAGGGGGTGGTCGTATGGCGGTTTCAACTGGAGGTGGTATTACAGGGCGTGGCGCGGACATTCTAATCATCGATGATCCGTTAAAACCAGATGAAGCGCCTTCAGACATCATCCGAAACGGCGTGAATACCTGGTTTGATGGTACCGCTTATACCCGCCTAAATTCGAAAAAAGACGGTGCCATTATCATCATCATGCAGCGACTGCATCTAGATGATTTAGTCGGTTATGCAACAGCAAAAGGTGGATGGGAAGTCGTTAATCTGCCTGCTATTGCTGAGGACTATACTGAGCATCACTTCAATAACCTCTATGGATCTCAGAAAGTGATTCGCCACCAGGGCACACCACTTCATGGGGAGCGTGAGTCTTTGGAAACGCTCGCGACTATTCGAGCCAACATGTCTGAGTATCAGTTCTCTAGCCAATATCAGCAATCACCAGTTCCGATGGGAGGTGGCATGATTAAGAATGACTGGCTAAGGTATTACGAACCGGAAGAACTCCCTGATAGCTTTGAAATGATTGTTCAAAGTTGGGACACCGCCAGTAAGGTAAACAATTTTTCTGATTATTCAGTTGGCATTACGGTGGGCATTAAAAATCAAAAAATCTATGTCATCGATGTAAAGCGTGCAAGGATGGATTTTCCAACCTTAAGGCAGGCGGCAATCCAAGCCTATCATCAATACAACCCACACTACATTCTGATTGAAGACGCTTCATCTGGTACGCAGCTTGTACAAGATCTTAAGGAAAAGAATATCTATCGCGTCCAACCGGTGAAACCAGAAGGGGATAAGAAAACAAGGCTTTTTGCGCAGGCGAGTGTATTTGAAGCTGGCAAGGTGCTGCTACTAACCAATGCGTCTTGGCTAAATGACTTTCAGCATGAGCTCACCTCATTCCCAAGCTCGAAACACGATGATCAGGTAGACGCAATGAGTCAGGCACTTACATTTCTAAGAGAACGGTTAGATGAGCCAGGGCTTATTACTTATTACAGACAAGAAGCTGAGAAGAGAGGTCTTCTATAAGCACGAGCGCCTGAAATTGTAATATGATGCTTATTGATTTATTTGATAATGAATTGATAAGAAATGGCAAAAGAAACAAAACAAGAGTCGCTAGAAAAACAGCTTTGGAAAGCAGCCGATAAGTTAAGAAAAAACATTGATGCAGCCGAATACAAGCATGTCGTTTTGGGGTTGATTTTTCTTAAATACATTTCAGATTCTTTTGAAGGCCATTACCAAAAACTATCTGCAGCCCAAGGCGAGTATACAGGCGCTGACCCTGAAGACAAAGACGAATACACCGCTGAGAACATCTTCTTCGTGCCATCTTCTGCACGCTGGAGCTTTTTGCAAAGCCACGCCAAACAACCAACTATTGGTAAAACGGTTGATGATGCGATGGACGCCATTGAGCGTGAGAACCAATCACTAAAAGGCGTATTACCCAAAGTTTTTGCGCGAGATAACTTAGACCCAACCAGCCTAGGCCAGCTGATAGACCTCATAAGTAATATCGCCTTTGATGATGCCAAAGCTAGAAGCGCCGATATTCTCGGCCATGTGTTTGAATATTTTTTAGGTGAGTTTGCGCTGGCGGAAGGCAAACAGGGTGGCCAGTTCTACACCCCTCGTTCAGTGGTTGAGTTGTTGGTTGAAATGCTTGAGCCATACAGTGGTCGTGTGTTTGACCCATGTTGCGGCTCAGGTGGTATGTTTGTGCAATCTGAAAAGTTTGTGCTTGAGCACCAAGGCAAGGTCAACGATATTTCTATTTACGGACAAGAAAGCAACCAAACCACATGGCGTCTCGCCAAAATGAACTTGGCGATTCGTGGCATTGAAGCTTCACAGGTAAAGTGGAACAACGAAGGCTCATTTTTAAACGACGCACATAAAGATGTAAAAGCCGATTACATCATCGCCAACCCGCCGTTTAACGTCAGCGATTGGTCAGGCGAGCTACTGCGCAATGATGGCCGCTGGCAATTTGGTACCCCGCCAGCAGGCAATGCCAATTTCGCATGGCTGCAACATTTCTTATATCACTTAGCGCCTAATGGCCAAGCGGGCGTGGTGCTGGCAAAAGGAGCGCTAACCAGCAAAACCAGTGGTGAGGGTGAGATTCGCAAAGCGCTCATAGAACAAGGCAATGTGATTGATTGCATCGTTAATCTGCCAGCCAAGCTTTTCCTCAATACGCAAATTCCAGCCGCCCTTTGGTTTATGCGTCGTGATCGAGCCAGCAGTAGTAAATACGCCAACCGTAAAAATGAAATCTTGTTTATTGATGCCCGTAATTTGGGCCATCTAATTAACCGTCGCACCAAAGAACTCAGCCACGAAGATATAAAACAAATCGCTGATACCTATCACAATTGGCGCAACCCAAATGGCAGTTACGAGGACATCGCAGGTTTCTGTGCCTCAGTGAATTTAGAGCGTGTAAAAGAGCTGGATTATGCACTCACCCCAGGCCGTTATGTAGGCCTGCCAGATGATGAAGATGACTTTAATTTTGCTGAGCGCTTTACAGCCTTAAAGGCAGAATTTGAGGCGCAATTAGTCGAAGAAGAAAAACTTAATAAAGCCATTGCGGAAAATTTGGCGAGGGTGAAATTGTGAGTGAGTGGCTAGAGGGTAAATTATCAGATATTGCAGAATTTGTTATGGGGCAATCGCCACATGGTGAAACCTGTAATGATACTGGTAATGGGGTACCACTTCTTAACGGTCCAACCGAATTCGGGATAAAGAATCCTGATGCTATTCAATTCACAACAGATCCAAAAAGATTTAGCAGAAAAGACGACATTTTATTTTGTGTTAGAGGCTCGACAACTGGAAAAATGAATTGGAGCGATCAAGAGTATGCTATTGGTCGAGGATTGGCTGCGCTTAGACATAAGGATGGGTCCGAATATAAGTATTATTTAAAAGCTGTTTTAGATTTTAACTTAGATCATTTGCTTGCATCGGCAACTGGTTCAACATTTCCAAATGTATCCAAAGATCAAATTGCAAATATTGAGATTTCTATACCGTCATTAGCTGAACAAAAAGCCATCGCCTCAGTCCTGAGTAGTTTGGATGACAAAATCGACCTACTACACCGTCAAAACACCACCCTCGAAACTATGGCTGAAACGCTATTTAGACAGTGGTTTGTGGAAGAAGCTCAAGATGATTGGGAGGACGGAACGCTTGGCGATGTTATAGATATTTTCGACAATCAACGCATACCCCTTTCTAAAATGGAGAGAGACAAAAAGAAAGATGGGGTCTTGTATCCTTATTACGGTGCAGCTCAAATAATGGATTACATTAATGATTACATTTTTGATGGTGAATATATTTTGATGGGTGAGGATGGGACAGTTAGAACTGATGAAGGCTATCCAATACTTCAATATGCAACTGGGAAATTTTGGGTAAATAATCACACTCATGTTCTAAAAGCAAAAGCGCCATACAGTAACTTTTTAATTTGGAATTATTTAGCAAAGAAAAATATCGATGAAATAGTGACAGGTGCTGTTCAGCCGAAAATCAATCAAGGAAATCTTAAAGCATTAGATTTCCCCAAATTACCTGAGAGCTTGGTGCTTACGTTCAATAAACAAACAGAACCAATGCTCACTAAAATTAATAACAATAAACAACAAATCCAAACACTAGAAAAACTCCGCGATAACCTCCTCCCCAAGTTGATGAGCGGTGAGGTGAGGCTTTGAATGGCTGACATAACTTTTAAAATACAGGCAATAAATCTAGGGCCTCACAATAACCTAGACTTTTCTGAAAAAGTGAGCAGTCTTGAAACAGTAATTTATGCGAATAATGGTAGCGGTAAGACTTTTATCAGTAGAGCCCTTAGACAAGTTTCAAACCCAGGAATAAGCAATCCGACTAGATTAATTTCCTTTTCAAGAGCAAAAGCTAATTTCAACTTTGAAATCAATCGCCCGACTGATACTGCAAAGCCAAATCGCAAGGTTGAGCTTGTTGTAGAAAAAGGTAAGGAAGTTATTGCCAATAATGCTTCTGGTTATATTCTCCATGTATTTAACAATGATTACGTTCAAGAAAACATTGAAAAGCTTGGATACAAACCTGATGGGAATATTGAAGGATATATTTTAGGCAAGGATGTGATTGATCTTACTGCTGAAAAAAGTGAGCTTGAAAGTAAAAGAGCAGAAACTGAGACTAAGAAGCAAGCATTCCAACATAATGTTTCTGCTCATAAACGTGAACTAGATACCTTGGCTATCAAAAGCAACACCACTGAGTATCAATATTTTACGGCTGACAACATTTACCAGAATAAAGAAGTAGAAAAAGAAGACAGTAGTTTTGATGAGTTAAAAAAACAGAACACAATTTTAAATACGCTACCTGACGATTCTCCAAATGTACTATCAATAACTATAGATATTAAAGTTGAGTTTATTGCTGAAGCATTCGCGCTACTGAGCACTAAACACGACAAAGGTCATTTCTCAGAGACATTTAAGCAAAAAGTTCGTGATAAACAGGATTTCATTGAGCAAGGCATTAAATATAAGCAAAATAATCAGTGTCCATTTTGTGAACAAACCTTAATGGACTCAGCCATTAAACTTGTTGATGAATATACAAAATATCTTGCAGACAATGAAGCTCAAATTATAGCGAGCATTAGCAGGCAAATTAAACAGTTAGATTTACTGGAAAAGCAGTTTACGGACACTGTAAATTCTTGCCTAAAATCAAAAGTCGCGTACGACAAACTTAAAAGTTATTTGCCTTCTTTTAGTGATAGAAGCCTTACTGAAATTGTTATGCCCGAAAGCTTTAGTACATTTAAACAAGAATTGAAGAAGCTGCTAGAAGAAAAGAAAAAAGATATCACCCTCTCATGGAGTAGCGACTTACTCACTAAACTTAAAAATGAAATCACTAGAGTTTTTAATCAAACAACGAAGCTGGTATCTGACAACAACAATTCAATTAATCAAATTAATGCTAAGAAAGATAACCTCGGAAAAGAAAAGCTAGAGCTAAAAAAGAGATTGTGCAGGGCAAAATATATTATCGCAGCAAAAGAAACGAGTGCCTTAGTAGCTGAAATTAAGCAGGGGAGCTCAGAAATATCAATGCTTGAAACTCAGATAGCAGAGAAAGAAAATAAAGTTAAGGAGTTAAAGAAAGATAAAGTGGCTGATTCATTAGAGTATTTTCTTAATGAATTTTTTGCTGGCAAGTATCAGTTTAATAGAGATAGTTTTTGCTTGAAATTTAAGACAAATGACTTAATAGATAATGCATCTGATGTCCTTAGTGAAGGTGAGAAAAATATTGTCGCTTTTTGCTTTTACTTGGCAGAAACTCATACAAAAGTAAACGCTGAAGATGACTACAACAGTCTATTTTTCGTTATTGATGACCCAATTTCAAGCCTAGACTTCCATTATGTTTATTCTGTTGCCCAAGTTATCAGAACTATAAGTAGTCACTTTCCAAGTAAACACAAGAAGTTGTTGGTGCTAACCCATAATCTTGAGTTTATGAGCATATTGATCAGAAACAAAATTATGAAGAATAAATTTGTGATTGATGCTGGATCTATTAAGAATATTAAGGATGAGTTAATCATGCCTTATGAGTCCCACCTCAGAGATTTATTCAATGTTTCAAACGGGACTAGCGCTCCATCCCATACTACGCCAAATTCTATTCGCCATGTTTTAGAAACTATTAATAAATTTGAGTCACCTAAAATGGACTTTCATGATTACGTACAAAAAATCAGAGAATTAAATGGGTGCGCATATATTTATTCATTGGTTAATGATTACTCTCACGGCAATATCAGACAACAAAAGCCAGTTACAGAAGATATGATTATTGATGCATGTGCAAAAGTAATTGCGTTTATTTCTGAAAAATTTAGTGGGCAAGTTGAGGCCCTGGAGGATAATTGAATTATTTTGAGGCTGAGGCTTTAACTTGATTTATTAATGATTGTTTTAACGCTACCGTCATGATAGGGGTTATCTTACTTGTCAAAAGAAAGTAAAAAAATAGATTAGCATGATAAAACTCAACGAAAATTCCATCGAATTATTGGCGATTGATCAGCTACAGCAGCTTGGTTATCAATATATTCACGGCGCTGAAATTGCGCCTGATGCATTAACTCCAGAACGTCAAACTTTTGCTGATGTGATTTTGTTGGAACGTCTGCGGGCTGCGGCTAAGCGCATTAATCCAAATATGTCTGCCGATGTGATTGAAGATGCTGTTCGGCAGATTCAACGTTTTAATTCGCCTGAGTTGTTGGCCAATAATGAGGCGTTTCATCGTGCGCTGACCGAGGGTGTCAATGTCAGCTATCAAAAAGATAGCAATACGCGTGGAGACCAAATCTTTTTTGTAGATTTTGAGCACCCTGAGAGTAATGAATTTTTAGTGGTGAATCAGTTCACCATTATCGAAAACAATCAAAACAAACGCCCCGATATTATTTTGTTTGTGAATGGGTTGCCGCTGGTGGTGATTGAGCTTAAAAATGCAGCAGATGAAAACACTACGCTTAAATCTGCCTATCAGCAGCTGAGCACTTACAAAGAGACGATTCCTAGTCTATTTACCTATAACGCTTTCAATATTATTTCTGATGGATTAGAAGCTAAGGCAGGCTCTATTTCTGCGGATTTGAGCCGCTTTATGGCTTGGAAAAGTGCAGATGGCAAAGCGGAGGCTTCGCATTTGGTGAGTCAGTTGGAAACTTTAATCAGCGGCATGCTGAATAAGGCGACTTTGGTTGATTTGGTGCGTCACTTTATTGTGTTTGAAAAAACCTCCAAAGAAGATCCCAAAACAAAACAAATTAGCATCAATACCGTTAAGAAATTAGCGGCGTACCATCAGTACTATGCAGTCAATGCTGCCGTTGCTTCTACGCTCCGCGCAACTGGTATGACTGACGATCAAAATTCAGCACATGATCCAACTAATCATGCTCTAGCGACTGTGAATGTTCAGCCGATAGGTGACCGTAAAGCCGGTGTGGTTTGGCACACGCAAGGTAGTGGTAAATCCCTATCGATGGTTTTCTACACTGGCAAAATTGTGCTAGCGCTAGATAACCCCACTATTCTGGTGATTACTGATCGCAATGATTTAGATGATCAGTTGTTTGACACTTTTGCAGCTTCAAGTCAGTTGTTACGCCAAGAGCCCAAGCAGGTGGAAGATCGTCAACAACTTAAAACTTTGCTCAAGGTGGCCTCAGGAGGCGTGATTTTTACGACCATTCAGAAGTTTCAGCCTGAAGAAGGCAATGTCTATGAAACCCTTTCAGAACGTAAAAATATTGTTGTTATCGCCGACGAAGCGCACCGCACCCAATACGGTTTTAGGGCTAAAACTGTAGACGACAAAAATGAAACAGGTGAAGTCGTCGGACAAAAAATTGTATATGGCTTTGCTAAATACATGCGTGATGCATTGCCTAATGCTACTTATCTTGGTTTCACTGGCACACCAATCGAAAGTACAGACGTAAATACGCCTGCAGTATTTGGTAATTACGTAGATATTTATGACATCGCGCAGGCGGTGGAAGACGGTGCAACGGTACGAATCTATTATGAAAGTCGTTTGGCCAAAGTTCAGCTTTCAGATGAAGGTCGCAAGCTTGTCAGCGAGTTGGACGAAGAGCTTGATCAAGAGGGAATGACCGAAACCCAAAAGGCGAAAGCGCGATGGACGCAGGTAGAGGCGTTAATTGGAAGTGAACAGCGAATTCGTAATATTGCACAAGACATTGTGACGCACTTTGAGCAACGCCAAGCTGTATTTAAAGGCAAGGCAATGATTGTAAGCATGTCGCGCCGTATTGCAGCCTCGCTTTATAAAGAAATTATCAAACTTAAACCTGAATGGCATTCTGATGATTTGAATCAGGGCGTCATTAAGGTAGTGATGACTGCCTCCTCTAGTGATGGACCAGAGATGGCAAAGCATCATACAACCAAGCAGCAGCGGCGCACTTTGGCAGATCGCATGAAAGATGCGAATGATCCTTTGCAGTTGGTGATTGTGCGTGACATGTGGCTGACAGGTTTTGATGCCCCTTGCATGCATACGCTTTATATCGACAAACCGATGAAGGGTCATAACTTGATGCAAGCGATTGCTCGGGTAAATCGTGTTTACAAAGACAAACCTGGTGGTTTGGTGGTTGATTATTTGGGGATTGCGGCTGATTTAAAACAAGCTTTATCTTTCTATTCGGATGCTGGTGGTAAAGGTGACCCTGCGATTGCTCAGGAACAAGCATTGGACTTGATGCAAGAAAAGCTTGAAGTTGTACAGCAGATGTATCACGGGTTTGATTATCGAGTTTATTTCACAGCTGACACTTCTAAAAAGCTATCTCTGATTTTGGGTGCTGAGGAGCATATTCTCGGGATTGAAGATGGCAAGAAACGTTACATCAATGAAGTGACAGCGTTATCGCAAGCTTTTGCGATTGCAATTCCTCATGAGCGTGCCATGGATGTTAAAGACGAGGTGGCTTTCTTTCAGGCAGTGAAGGCGCGTTTGGCAAAATTTGATGCGACTGGTGAAGGCCGCACCGATGAAGAAATAGAGACGACGATTAGACAGGTAATCGATAAAGCTTTGGTATCGGAGCAGGTGATTGATGTATTCGATGCAGCTGGTATTAAGAAACCTGACATTTCTATTTTGAGCGATGAGTTTTTATTAGAGCTTAAAAATCATGAGCACAAAAACATTGCGCTTGAAGTGCTCAAGAAATTGCTCAATGAAGAGATTAAAGTGCGTCAAAAGACGAACTTAGTCCAAAGCCGCAGTTTGATGGAAATGCTGCAAAGTGCCATTCAAAAATATCAAAACAAAATCCTCACAGCAGCAGAGCTAATGGATGAACTCATCCGTATTAGTAAAGATATTGTGCATGGTGACAGTGAAGCTGAGAGGATGAAGTTAAGTCCACTAGAATTTGCTTTTTATACGGCCGTTGCGAATAACGACAGCGCGCGCGATTTAATGCAACAAGACAAATTGCGTGAGTTGGCTGTCGTTCTCCTCCAGCGTGTACGTGAAAATGCATCAATTGATTGGACGGTAAAAGAAAGCGTTAAGGCAAAACTAAAGGTGATCGTTAAACGTACGCTAAGGCAGTTCGGGTATCCACCGGATATGGAGATTTTAGCGACTGAGACAGTGCTAAAGCAGGCAGAGATGATTGCAAGTGAATTAATAAGTTAGTTTTATGCCAATCGCTATCGTGCTAAGAAACTCAAAAACTGAATGCTTTTATAGGGATGCGATTATTGATTCTATAAATTCAGGAGCAGGAAATAATGCATTGCTTTGTTCAGGTTTTTTCAAGAAAATCACAACGCCAAAAGAGGGCCAACTTATCAAGCCTCACAGGAACCGGGATTTATTAAAGCCCTAGTTAGTACCTCAACCAGTCTCAAGTTGATAGGGATTCATAATGGAATGTGGAGGTCATCTTATGTCAATTTTTGCAGGGCATTAGATGCGAAAAAAGTACGCCTAAATGCTTTTTTGATGAAGGGATTTAAGTGGCATGCAAAAGTTTTTATTCTTAAGCAAGATGATATCCCCGTTTTTGGAATTATTGGTAGCAGTAATATCACGGCAAATGCTTTTGGCGTGAGTGGAAACATGAATTGTAATAAAAATAGTTTTCCGGTCACACCTAAAAACTTTAATTACGAATGTGATGTTTATTTTTGGAACGAATCAAATCAAAAAATATCTCGGATGATTGAAAATCTTTCCCAAAGGGAGCCGTTTGCTAATCAATTTATTTTCACCCAATACTCGCCTGAGCAAAATCGTGGAGTAGCTATAGAAACAAGATTGATGGATATAGAGCGTCAAATAGAAGAGCAACCATTAGTTCGGTTTGTGGATTTTTAGAAAACTAAGTAATGGGGTATTTTGATGAATGAGTTTTCGGCACTATTGGAAAATGCGACAAGGAAAATCCCACATCAATATTTTGAGCTTCCCATTGTGGGCGGCGATTATGTATACCGAGAGAGAGTTTATTGTTATGAACTTTATCACCAGTTGCGAACTATTTGGCCCAACTCCGCATTTAGTTTGAACGGGGAGTTGGATAAAGCTGCTCACCCTCTATTTAGAAGTTTGCAAATAAGACAGAAGCCTGATTTCTTAGTTTATGTTCCTGGCAGTATGGAAAATAATGAGATTGTTATGGAGGTGAAAACTGCGGGTGCTGGAGATGATGGTATCAGGAAAGATTTTGAGACCATTCAGAAATTTATCTTGGATGTAGGGTACAAGCGTGGTGTTTTTCTTATGTTTGGCTCTCAAGTCGAAACTCAAGTGCCAAAAATAAGAAGAGTTTTTGCGTCTCTTGAGAATTTATCTAATATTGAAGTTTGGCTGCATTCTAGCCCAGGACATCCAGCCTTCAGGTTGATATGGTAGATAATTTTAGCGCTTAATTAATTCTTGAGTTTCCACGTTTAAAATTTCCGCAATTCTTGCGAGAATCAATAATGATGGGTTCGCAACCCCTCTTTCTACCTTGCTTATGTAAGTTCTATCTATTTCGCATTGAAAAGCCAGCTCCTCTTGTGAGATGCCGGCTTCCTTTCTTAGTTTTCTCACGTTTGTCGCTAGTGCTCTAAGAACTTTGTCATTTCTATAAATTTTCATCCCATAAGATTGAAATTAAAGAGCCTCAATCGCCACGGCTTATAAGCATAATTTAGTTGCTATTTTTGATGTTTATAAGCAACATTGTCCGAAGATGGTTTATTGATGGGATGTTAGTAAATGCATGTGGTAAAAGAGGAAGATTTTTGGAAATGGGCTTATTCAGACTTCTTATCTAATTCACTCAGAGGCATTCTTGCCGAATTTATTGTTGGCTCTGCGCTAGGTTGCTTGGGCCAGCAAAGGAAAGAGTGGGATGCCTACGATCTACTCTATAACGGCAAAAAAATTGAGGTGAAGTGCGCCTCATACCTACAGACCTGGGAGCAAAAACAGCATAGTGTAATCAGGTTTGATATTTCTGAAAAATCAAGTTGGTACGCGGATGAAAATAAATATGCAGATAAAATAGAGCGCCCTGCAGATTTCTATGTATTCTCTGTATTTGCCGAAACAGATAGAAAACTAGCAAATCCATTAGATCTTGAGCAATGGTTTTTTCTTGTTATGAGCAAAGAGCGGATTGCTCAACATTTCGGAAAAAATAAAACTGTAGGTTTAGGAGTCATTGAAGCTATCGGTATTAAGAGAGTGAGGTACCCAGAATTAAAAGCTCTCTTCGCTTAGTTGTTTGGAATTGTGCTCAGGCATTGCATCAAAAATACCAAATATTAGAAGCATTACAGCCTGATATCGCTATCATTCCAGAATGTGCGGCCCCGAATATTTTGCAAATAAAAGCCCCGGACTTCAAATTTAATCAATGTATTTGGGATGGAAGAAACTCTAATAAGGGCCTTGGAGTGTTTTCATTTGGGGATTTCGAGATTCAGAAAGATGTCGTATGTAGCCCATCGGCCTATATATTTATTCCTGTCCGATTAACAAAGCCATTTGATGTAAGTATTTTGGCTGTCTGGGCATATAACCATCGTAATCCAATTGATAGCAAACTAAATACCGCTGAGATTATTCAGTCATATAGTGAATTTCTTAAAGCCCCCAATACTATAGTAGCGGGTGATTTTAATCATAATGTGATTTGGGATAGGGATTACCCTGAGCATCGATTTATTGATACGTTAGAAGAGATGCGTCACTTGTCTTTAAGCAGTGCATATCATGATATGACATCAGAACCATTCGGAAAAGAAACCAAAGCCACCTTTTATTGGCAGAAGAATCCCAATCAGCCTTATCACATAGATTATATTTTTACTTCTAGCCACATCAAAGATAAGCAGTCTCTAAAAATAAGCCGACCAGACGATTGGCTTAGTTTTAGTGATCATGTGCCACTAATTTTGGATGTCTGCTAATGGTTTAAAGCGAGTTTCTTTATGAACGGCTTTAAACTTTGTTCTAGAGCATTCATGGCCGCCACTTGCTTAGTTTGAATGGACTCCCAATCTTCCGTAGGAGATCTATACCCACCAGGAAGAATAATTTTTATTCTAGACGCTCTTCTTCCATCAAGACGCTCCCAATTTAATTTCATTGGTACGTTTTTCTGAATTTCTTCGTGATGATTAAACAATTCATCGAATATTGCTTTATTTTCTTCGTCAGAGTCTTTTCCTCTATCTATGTAAAGTTCAGCAGTTGACTCGTCCTGAGTGATTGCATAATTGAGACCTAAGCCTCTTACTCCTGATGATACTCCAATCCAAGAATAAGGGCCTGGAGTGATATGAGCGTGTAATTTTGCGTCCGTCCTAGATGTGAGCTGAGTCCACCAATTGAGACGTATATCAAATCGTTCGGCTAGTTCTTTCTTTTGGTGCCCGACTTGTTTTGTTTCTTGTGAAGGGCCAACAATGATCGTGAGTAGTGGGGCGGCAGGGGATTCGCCAATTCTGACGGCTTCTACTTTAACGAGATAAAAATCGGCACTTGTGGCTTCATTCAGCCATGCTATAGCAGCCACATGCTCCGGCCTAGGTTCAGAAACAATCCAGATGGCAGCCCTTGCTGCCATCGCTGTTAGATAGGTAATGAGTTTGCCAAGATGGTCGTGATTACTTTTCTCAAGCTGGTTTTCGATAATAATTGTTCCGCCACCCTCATCTTCGGCAACCAGGTCCACGCTAAAAGATCCTGCAGCTTGCTCTCTGTCTACATTAATCAGATTTAGATTCAAAGCTGCATTCAGTACATCGATATTTTCTTGGAGCCATTGTGTAAAGTCGTAGGCTTCATGTTTCCAAACTTCCCTTAGAGGGACTCGTTGTAACTTACCAATGCTGTGCTTACTCATTCTGATACTTCCTTAGGTTGAATGTGTTGAAAGATTCTACTGATAATTTCTTATCAAAACTACTAGCACTCACTGTTAATTATGGGTACATTCTTTCAAAAACCTTGATTGGGATGTTGCTTCGCATAAATTGCAGGCATGTAACTTTCTTATAAGTTAAATGTTTTCGAATTGTAATGGAGATTTTGAATGGCTATTGAATCACCTTTATTTCAAAGTTCAATGGAGCTTTTTGGGCATTCGATTACTCACTTCAATGGTACAAGTGAATTGGATAGAAAGCTTGTCATCATTCATTTATCAAACGCTATTGAGCTCCTACTCAAAGATATGGTTCTTGATGGGGGAGATTCAATTTATAAAAATCCTAAAGAGACAATAACTATTCACGCATGTTTTGAGTCGTTGAAGGCAAGGAACATTTCAATTCCCTATCTTAATAAGCTAGAGCTACTTATTGATGAGAGGAATGCATTGCAGCATAGATTTGGATCCCCAAACGAGCTAACAGCAATCTTCTATATGAATATTGCTCAGGATTTTTTCCGAGATGTGTTACGAAATCATTATGGCCAAGATTTCGATGAACTTCTTCCCGAATTTTCCGAATCCACAGATCTTGTTGCACTTAAAATGCGTGAGCCTGCTGATGATTCTGAGCTTGAAAATCTTAAAAAACTTGGCAAGGTTCACCCTCTTGGAGCGCTTCTCTCAGCAATTGCATATCTCGAACGTACAATCCTTAAATTTGCGACTACTGTTGGTGTCGCCGAAAGATTTAGTTCAGCCTTGCCGGTTTCAGTACGGTACCTTGAAATTAATGGGATAGAGTTACCTCAAGATTTGAGGGATAGGCTTGATAAAACTAGGCGAATTAGAAATCTGGCAGCGCATGGAAAAGCAGAGCCAACAAAACAAGATGTAGTTGATGTTATTTCAAGTATCGAGGATTTTGAGCGATTCTTGGCTAAATTGGATATTGATGCAGTAAGAGAGCAAGTCATTTTTGCTCGGGAAAAACGAGAGGCTGAGCGTAAAAATTACGAAAATAGAGTTCTATTTTCTGCAGACCAATGGATGCATGAAGAATTGAAAGACTATCTGATGAAGGATCCAGCATTAGGAAAGCAGACATTTATGATCGATGTTAAGGATCATAAGGTTTCTATTTCAAAACTTCCTGAATCTCTTCCCGGCGATGCTAAGGTCTTTATCTATAAATTTTCTCTAAATGATAGGGGTGACAACATTTCAACAGAAGCTCGTCGAATAAAAGAAGAAATTGCTAGAGACTGCTTGGTTGGATAGATTGACTGACTGATTAGAGAGTGTGTAATTGAGAAACATTCGAATCATTTTTGCGTCACTTCGTATAAATTAGAGAAATGTTAAATCGAGGTCACGCATAGTACTTATAACTATTTTGTAGGTACATATTGACAAATACCTACATTTTAGTAAAATGTCGTCATGGAAAAAGAAAATTCGACTCTAAAACTGGTGGACTCTGGCGGCATCCTTCGGGCGCGTGATTTTGCGCGCGCTGGAATATCTAGCATCCAGATACAAAAAGCTAAGCAATCTGGTGAGCTTATTCAGCTTGGGCGTGGTCTCTATGCGTCTTCGCATCGCAAATCAACTTCGCAAGACCATCTGGCAGAGATTGCGATTAAATATCCTCGCTCGGTCTTTTGTCTACTCACGGCGCTGCAAATTCACGGCATCACAACACAAGCGCCTCACGAGGTTTGGCTGGCCATTGATAACAAGGCGAGAGAGCCATCGGTTGATTACCCACCGCTGCGCATTGCTCGGTTTTCAGGCCCAGCACTGACAGAAGGCGTGGAACAGAAATCCATTGATGGAGTCGTGCAAATTCCTGTGACATCGGTCGCTAAAACGATTGCTGACTGCTTTAAATATCGCAATAAGATTGGCCTAGATGTGGCACTTGAGGCTCTCAAGGATGCTTGGCGACAAAAGAAAGTCACCATGGATGAGCTTTGGGAAGCTGCCGAAATTTGTCGGATGACAAATGTAATGCGTCCATACCTTGAGAGCCTGACATGACAGGTAGAAATATTGCAGCCTCCGTCAGAGAGCGCCTTTACCAAAAGGCAAAGACTGATCGCACGGATGTTCAACTTCAGTTCACGAAATATGCGCTTGAACGGTTACTTTATCGATTAAGCGTTTCGGATCATCGTGATCACTTCCTATTAAAAGGCGCATTGCTATTCGACTTATGGTTTGACGTTCCATTTAGACCGACAAGAGATATTGATTTGCTGGGTTTTGGAATGCCTGAGATTCCCCATTTGATTTCAGTTTTTAAAGATTTGTGTGGGTTGCAGGTGGACGATGGGATGTCATTTGATCCTGCTTCAATTACTGCAGAGGAAATCCGTGAGGCTTCCAACTACCCAGGGATGCGCATTAAATTGATGGGCTATATTGCGGAAGCTGAATGTCGCGTGCAAATTGATATTGGTTACGATGATGCATTAACACTAGCGCCGGAACTGGCAAACTATCCGACCATTCTTAATGAGATGCCTGTACCAAAACTACGGGTTTATCCGGTCTATACAGTAGTTGCTGAAAAGTTAGAAGCCATTACTTCGCTGGGTATGGCAAACACACGTATGAAAGATTATTTCGATCTTTGGGTGATTTTGCGCCACCGTGAACTTGACCCTAAATTACTTTCTGAAGCTTTTGAGGCGACATTAAAAAGAAGGGGAACGCCAAAGCCTGCTGATTTACCGTTGGGATTCAGTGACACATTTTTGAGCAATCAAAGCAGCATTTCACTCTGGAATGCATTCATCACTAGAAACAAACTGGAAGCTAATACGCTTGAAGCGACTGTCGTTGAGCTGCGTGAGAAGCTGGCTTTTTTATTCCGTTAATTGGCGTTTCGTCACTTCGTATAAATTAGTGATATGTAAAATGGGTGGTAATTGAGACTAATAACTTAGAGGTTTATTTAGATGAATGGTCAATGGATAGGTGAGTATGCTGGAACCAATCACGGTGTGATTTTTATTAACATCGATGATCTGCAAGATAAATATGAAGTTACAGCTTATTTAAATGATTATTCTGCGCAGTTGCCAGGTTCCGGGGTGATTTTCTCCACAACAGATAAAGCTTCGAACTTTAATGTTCGTCAGCCAGTAATTCCTGTTAATCCGCACACTGGAATTTTTGATGAATGGGGCAATGTTAGGACCTATTATCCACAAGATGTTAGGCTCCCATCCTATGCAGACATTAGTGTTTCACATGATGGAACTCACTTGAACGTTTCATGGGCGACTGACATTGGAACAAGTGGCAGTTGTATTCTACAAAAAAGTGAAATTTTGGATGACTCTGAACTCGATGCCGAAGATAAGACTTGGAGTGAATTTAAAGACTACGTTTCGAAGTTAGAATCTAAAAAATTCATTTACCGAGGTCAAAGAAAACCATGGAAGCTTAGCACCTCGTTTCATCGATCTGGAAGATTTGGTTTAAATAGATATCTCAATTTTGATATCCCAACTCTGCACAGGTATCTCAGCTCTCAGACGAAGCACTTCTTTAATTTATTGAATGGCGATGAGAATGGTGCTTTTTATAATCTCGTACAACATCATGGGTATCCAACCCCGCTTCTTGATTGGACATCATCTCCATACGTGGCGGCCTATTTTGCGTACAAGGAAATCTCTAAAGAGGATTCAAAGAAAGCTAACAAGTCGGATAAAGTCAGGATTTTTATTTTTGATCGAGAAGGATGGGTCGACGATTTTCCCCAACTTGGCCAGCTATTACTATCTAGTCCACACTTCTCGATTCGGGAGTTCTTGGCAATCGAGAACAACCGCATGATTCCTCAGCAAGCTGTATCCTCATTAACAAATCTAGTTGATATAGAGTCTTATATTCAAGGCCAAGAGTTGATCCGACGCAAGAAATATCTTTGGGCGATTGATTTGCCTGTAGCAGAACGCGTAAAAGTTATGAAAGAGTTAGAGTACATGGGTATAACTGCAGGCGCTTTATTCCCTGGGTTGGATGGAACCTGTGAGGATTTGAAAGAGCGTCATTTTTAACCAAATGAGGAGAGATTAATGCAAAAAACTATTAAATGTCCATCCTGTGGTGAACAGGCATCTGCTTTTGGAAGAGTAAGTTGTATGTGTGATAAAGATTTTTGTAGGGGGCAAAGGTGCGGAGCAAACGATCTTGCTAATGAGTATCATTGTCAGTCATGCGGTTCGAAAGGGCCTACCCCAGAGGCTAAGAAGTATTTAGACTATTACTCATGAAAGCAATAATGATATTTAGAAGGCAAAGGATTAATAGGGCGAGATTGTTTAAATTCAAGATGGTGAGAAAGCAATTAGAGATTGCCGTTTGGGCTATTTGATAATTTTAGAATGGATATGATATGACTGAGGTGCCAGTTTTTTCTGTAGATATAAGTATTTTTAAAACTGAAAATGAGGGATTAAAAATAGAGTGTCCCAATAACTATTCATCCTTGATTAGAAATATTTTGGGGTCTAAGGGAGTTCGCCTTGGCGATGTTTATGAAGTAATTGAGGGAACAGCAAATCTATATTCGATTGTTGAGTTTTCTGTTCTCTCTGGAAGTTTTGATGACGTCTGTCAGTGGATTAAGTCCACTCTAACAAGTCGTGGATATTCGATGAAAGAAGATGTGATCCAGGAAGGTAAAGATATTTATTTCAAATTGCACCTAATTAACACGAATATTTATGACCGATATCTATAAGATATGCTCAGTTTGCTGAGGTAATGCGGTATCCTTGCTAAAAAACATGATTTCCTCACCAGCGTAATTTTTTTGTGCGGTGTATCTGAGTTTGTAATTAAGATGCTGGCAGTTAGAGTACATCTCGTGTATTTGAGGTGCGTTATCGTAAGAAACAATCCATTTATATTGAAAATCTTTGGATTGAAGTTTTTCTGATATTGCCAAATGATCCTCGTGATTGTAAAAATTGCGGTATAACCCCTGACCTTTGACGTAATAAGGTGGATCTAAGTATATAAGTGTATTTTTAGGGACTAATCTACTGCACTGATTTAATAGGTCATATGCATCCAGAGAATAGACGGATATTTGCTCTCTGAAACTGGATATTTTTTTTATACGTTCTGCAATTCGTTCCTTTATAAATCGGTCCCCTAGGCTGTAATTGCCATTTTGGTTTTTTCCACCAATTACCCCGCCTTTTAGGATCCCAGATCTATTAGTCCTGTTCATAAATAGTGTGGCAAAACCAATTTCCGTGGGTGTACATTTAACATTTCCATTCATAACATCTCGCCAATAGAACCATTGCTCCATGTTTATTGGAGTAGAGAATATGAGGTTTGTAAGGTTATCCGTATCATAAATTGCAGCTTTCCAAAACATGTTAATAGCTGGATCTACGTCATTAATGTGGACATGAGAAACAACCTTATTAAAAAGTAGGTTTATGGCAACACCTGCCCCTCCTGCATAGGCTTCCAAGTAATGTCCACCAGTCAATGAATTGCTTTTAATGACGCTAGAAATATAAGGGGAAAATTTTGACTTCCCTCCAGGGTAGCGTAGTGGAGATAAATTTTTAGGGTTCATTTTTAGATTTCAATCAAATTTATCTATTTTCGGAATAAATCAGTTTATTTCTGCCAAGTAGTCAAGAGTATCATCAAAGATTACACGGAAATCATCTACAATTTGTTGGTGATCACACACCCACTCTTCGATTATGTTATATCTTTTTAAGTGATCATAAACAGACTTAAACCAATTTTTTGATTGTTTTCTATCATTGATATTAAACGAGTGATCTAGAAAAGTTGATTTTAGCCTATCTGACGTAATTCCATTCATGGTTAATTTTCTGGCTGTTGATTCAAATTTTCCATTTGTGATTGTTAATTCTTGTATATAAGTATGAAGAGTCTTTTCTGGATTAAACTTGTTCGGTCCCGGAAGTTTAATTACATTTTTTGATGTCCTGGGGATTCCTGTAGTGTCTGCATCAACTACTAATAAAACCTTTTTAAAGTAAGCATCTTTTTGAGGAAGTCTAGTTAATTGATCGTGCCCGAGGGCAAGTGAAACTAGAGACAGTTTGCGCTTTTGGTTCTTTTTTGTAAAAGTTTTGGTAGTACCTTTCATCTTCAAAAGATGCTGAAGAAATTGCATTGCCTCCTCATCTTCGAAATAAGCTTTTATTTCTTTGGTAACTATTCTGGCTGAAATGGGTAGTTCTGTTAGACTCATGTCGGCTAGAATTTTTTCTAGTGACCATGCTGCTGTAACTATTGGTCTAGTTGTATCGGCTAAGTAAACGACGTTATCTACGTTATTAAATCTATGCTCTTCATTGCTAATGATTCTCGATTCTGGATGAACGTATTCAATAAGAATGGGGGAGTGAGTCGTCGCAACAATCTGTAAGGAAAGTTTTCTAGAATACTTGCGAAGAGCATCAATAAGCATTTTTTGTGCGTGTGGGTGAAAGCCAGCATCAATTTCATCAATAACTAAAATTCCTCCTTGATACCTCGTGCCCATTTCTCTTTTTATTTTGTGGAATGATGCCACGGCTGTTGCAATACTGCTGAGGCTGTCTTGTCCGAGCGAGACTGCCTTGCTGTCATGTTCGTATTGCGGGTGCATTGATCGTTTCGTAGTGTTTTTGATCGTTTGATTTGTGATGTTCAATGATTCGCTATTAGATGATCTATAGATAACGCTATTTATAAATGCTTTTAGGCACTTTGCATCATCTTCATTCATTTCTTCATGAATGCTATTGACTGTCTTCTCGTCACTTTCTCCAATTGGAAGCATTCTCAACATTCCCAAGTAAATTGTTGGGATTGGTATCTTTGCATCGGGATTGGAAATTTCATTATTGGGGGAATCTGGATGTGTCCTTGGGACAGATCTGAGTCTAATTTCACGTTTCGTAATAGAGATGTTCTTCCAATGTTCACAACTCTGTGATGTTTCAGAAGTTGTTGATGAGCTATCTTCGGCGTTATGAGTATTTTCCTTGATTGTGTATATTGCTTTGGGCCATGGTGGACTTAGCTGACCATTTTCAAACTCTGAAGGGTCCAAATGAATAATGTTATTTATGTCATAAGAGAAAGGTCTGCTGAAATAGCTTTTTATCCCTCGGTCAGTTACCCCAGATGTGCTAGCAACAAGTCCTAAGATTGTAGACTTTCCAATCCCATTGTGTCCTGCTATTAGCGTTATCCTATCTGAGAAGTGTATTGTCAGATTATTTAGTTTTCTGAATTTGCTATCAAAAGATAAGGAGCTTAGCTTAATCATAAGATATATCCATGATTTGATTTCGTTAGACTTCCCTAATCCTCTCACCAAATTGCCAACTTTGCAAAGATTCCTAATTGAAAGAATATATTCCCTGTTTTTCCCTGATCTATATTTTGAGGATTGGATAAGAGGCTAGTAGTTATTGGATATGGTTTATATATATGCTCAGTTTTTTGTCTGGATTAATCTGAATACCCTGTAAATTTCCCTGTTAGCAGGCAGAGACAACTTAGCGATTGACTCATAGCACCACCAACAAAAAGAAAGGGTTACGTGAAAACGTAGCCCTTTTTTTCGTCCAAAATTCAGCGCGTACCTGATGTGCGGTTTTTTTGCTGATTTATTTTCCCAGTAAGCGTGCCATGGTGTCGA
>Ga0172367_10002350_pt1 | contig 25999 bp, 21 predicted proteins | sample Lak10m_FD_114542 | JGI IMG/M metagenome (GOLD analysis project Ga0172367, IMG submission 114542) | Freshwater microbial communities from Kabuno Bay, South-Kivu, Congo - kab_022012_10m | ecosystem: Environmental > Aquatic > Freshwater > Lake | place: Democratic Republic of the Congo: South-Kivu...
CGCACCGGCAAGCCCACCCACGCGAGTTGCAGCAGCGTGCGCGCGTCCCAGTTCGCGAGGCGGAAGCATCCATGGGACTCCGTCCTCCCCACCTGCTCGGGCGACGGGGTGCCGTGGAGCCCGTAGCCGGGGCGGTCGAGGCCGATCCATGCCACGCCGACCGGATTGTTGGGTCCGGGCGGGATCATCAGGCGCCGCCCCAAACGCCGGCCTTCCTCCGACTCCGGGAAGGTCTCGGGCTTGAACGTGTAGTCGGGGTCGGGAATCACCACCGTGACGCGCAATTCGCCCACGGGGCGCTTGGCGACGTCGCGCGCGATGCTCACCGGGCAGTGAAACACGATGGCGCCGCGGGCGTCCCGGGCCTGCAGCACGCGCTCGGCAAGCCGGATGTGCAGGTGCGCGGGGGATGGCAGCCTCCGCCGCGACTCGACATCCGGGACGGTCACCCGTGCACCCGGCGCCGCCCGAGGCCAGTCGAATGCGGGATTGATCCGCTGGAGGAGGCGGGGATGCGCCCGGAATCGCTCCGCGATGCGCTCCAGCAGGGTCTCATGCGCCAGCGAGGGCTGTTGCGACTTCTCGAGCCACGTCGCGCCCAGCGGTGACAGTCCCGCGAGGTCTTCCTCCCGCAACGTCACCTCCGCGAGCGGGGTCCGCAGCAGCGTGAGCCGGGCGCGGGTCGCTTCATCCCACTCGCCCGTGAGGCCGAGCGCCTCGCTCTCCTGAAAGGCCCGGAGTGCCGCGCGGGTCTGCGGCCCGGGAGTGCCGTCGATGGATCCGCTGGAGAAGCCGCGCTGCGCCAGCGCCACCTGAACCTCAAGCCAGGTCGCCGCCACCCGCGGCTCCGCGGCCGGAGCGACGGCCTCCCCCACCCCGGCGGACGCGCCCGGGTCCTCCATCACCGCCGGGCGCTCGGGCCAGGGTGGCGGACGGAATTCCACCTGGGCCGATGCCGTGAGCCACGCTCCGGCGACGACGAGGCCGGCGCACCACGCGATGGCGTGGAACCTCGGGCCGCGAGCGACTCGCCCGGAGGCACGACGCAAACGCGCAGCGGAGTCCGCTCCGCAGGGCTGTGACGGCGCAACCACGAACGCAGCCTGACGCGAGAGACCGGCGGTGCCAAGCCCGCCGCCGCAGTGATGGCCGCGAGCCATCGCCGCGATCCGACCTGCGAGGCCTCGCTTCGCCCCGGCCAAGCCCACCGCGAGAGCCGGCGGTCAAGCGGAACCCCGGATGACCCGACTGCGCGAGGATGGGGGTCTGCACATCATCGACCGCCCGTAGGTGCTGGCCATTGCTCCGCGTCACGTACTCCTCCTGCGTCGCCGGGTCGAGGATGACCGGATACAGACCGTGCTGCGCGCTCACCAAGGGGCAGAAGGCCCGCCCGTTCTCGCTCAGGAAGACAATGTAGGTCACGCCCGCCTCGAGTTCGGGCATTTCCGCGATCGTCATGGCGTCCGCCCCGACCCGTCCCCCGAGGAATCGGAGAGTAATGCTCGCCACCTCCGGACCCTTCAGCGTGCGCAGCACGCGACAGTCGACGTAGGTTCGGATCACCGCGCCCTGCGGCGTCGTGTCCCACCGGCTGGAGACGCGCTCAACCTGCAAGCGGAGCACCTGCGACGCATCGGCCACGAGTTCCTCGAAGCTCGGCGGAGTCACCGACAGGGCCCGGCCCGGCAGGGCAAGGCCCATCCAGAGCAGGACCAACCCCAGCCACGTTCCCAACGCGGAACGCCCGGATCGCAACCGGAGGCGGGAAACAGGAGCGCAGCAACTGGCCATGCGTCCTGAATCGGACGCATCCGGCGCAGATTGGGCGAAAAATCATCCCAAACCCGGCAATTGATTCGCCGACACGCTCCGGGAGCCGGCTTGCCGCCGCCCGTCGGATCGGATGGGCTGGAGCCATGGCCCGCCTTCCCGCCGTCCGAAGTTTCGATGTCCAACCGCTTAACATCCCTCTGACCAACCCTTTCGGCATCTCGGGCGGGGCGCAGAATGCGGCGGAAAACGTGCTGGTGCGGCTCGAGCTGACGGATGGGACCGTCGGCTACGGGGAAGCGGCTCCCCTCCCGCCGTACAACGGCGAAACCCAAGCCCAGGCGCTCGCCGCCCTCACGGCCGCCAAGCCGTGGGTCGAGGGCTGGGTCTTGGAAGACGACTGGAGATCCGCTGCGGCCCTCTTCCGCGAGCGGGGAGGCGCCGGCTGTGGCTCCGCGCAATGCGCCTTCGAGAGTGCCCTGCTGGATGCGTGGACGCGGCGCGCGCAGCTGCCGCTGTGGCGGTTCTTTGGCGGCGCGGAGACGACGCTGGAGACCGACATGACCGTCACCACCGGCTCCGCTGCGGAGGCGGCCGCGGCGGCGCGGGACATCCGCGCCCGCGGCATCCGCATGATCAAGGTGAAGGTCGGCGGCAAGGCCGGCCCCGCGCACGATCTCGCCCGGCTGCAGGCCATTCATGAGACCGCGCCGGACTCCCCGCTCATCCTCGATGGCAACGCGGGGGTCTCCCGCGCCGATGCCCGGACCTTGGTGGAGGGCCTGCGGACGCGGCACATCACCCCTGCTCTCCTCGAGCAATGGCTCCCGCGCGACGATCTGGACGGAGCCGCCGCCCTCCGCCGGGAAACCGGCTGGCGGGTCGCTGCCGACGAGAGTGTGTCCACCCCGGCCGATGTCGCCCGCCTCGTCGCCGCCGGTGCGGCCGACGTGGTGAACCTCAAGCTGATGAAGGCCGGCGTCGCCGCCGCCTTCGACACCGCCGTTGCCGCCCGCGCCGCCGGCCTCGGCCTCATGATCGGCGGTAATGTGGAGTCGATCCTCGCGATGACGGTGTCCGCCTGCCTCGCCACCGGGCTGGGAGGGTTCCAGTTTGCCGACCTGGATACTCCCCTCTTCCTTGCCGAGAATCCCTTCACCGGAGGCTTCACCTTGGACGGCGGAATTCTCTCCGTCGCCACCATCACCGCCGGCCACGGCGTGGTGCCCCGCGCCGGATCGACCCGGACGAGTTGAGTTCACGCGACCGGTGACTTCGGTGCGTAAACGCTGACCTCGCCCCTTCCGCCATGCCCCAGAAAGAAATCACCTTCCTGGAAGGCCCGCGCTCCCGCTGGGCCGACCTCAAGTTCGTCCTCGAAATCGCCTGGGAATTCATCCGGGGCTTTCGCGCCCTGCACTTCTCCGGCCCCTGCGTCGCCATCTTCGGCTCCGCCCGGTTCCGGGAGGACAGTCCCTACTACGCCGCCACGCGGAGGCTCGCCGCCGAGATCGCGCAGCTCGGTTTCACCATCATGACCGGCGGCGGACCCGGCCTCATGGAGGCCGCCAACCGCGGCGCCAAGGACGTGGGCGGCCGCTCCGTCGGCTGCAACATCGTCCTGCCCATGGAACAGGAGCCGAACCGCTACCTCGACAAGTGGGTCAACATGCGTTACTTTTTTGTACGCAAGACTTTATTTATCAAGTACTCGTACGCGTTCGTGATCGTGCCGGGCGGATTTGGGACCCTCGACGAACTCTTCGAGGCGCTGACGCTGATCCAGACGGGCAAGATTCAGGCGTTCCCCGTCATCATCTTCGACCGTGCGTTCCACGCGGACCTCGCAGCGCACATTGAGCGGATGCGGAAGGAGAAGACGATTTCCGAGGAGGATCTCCGACTGTTCCTCGTCACGGACTCGGTGGACGAAGCGGTTGGGCTGATCCGGGAAACCATCGCAAAGCACGGGCTGCGGTACGAGGAGCGGAAGCCGAGTTGGATCCTCGGCGAGTCCCGCTGAGCGGTGGGCGCGCGGACTGTCCGGGCCGGACGCGCCGCTTCGCGCTGGCGCTTGGTCCCGGCGCGTTCCAAGGTCGCGGCATGACCACCGTCACTGTTCCCACGGTCGGGCTGCGGACCTCGCCGACGTTGAAGTTGATGGCGATCGCGGCGATCGTGCTGCTGCTGCAGATCCCGTTGCTCTTCGTGAATGCGATCCGCGCCGAGCGTTTCCGCCTGCAGAAGGAGGCGAACGCAACGCTCTCGGCGGAGCGGATCGAGCAGATCCCGGCCGTGCAGGGACACCGCATGGTGGAACGTTCCCTGAAGTACGGGGTGCTGGTGATGGCACTCGTCTTCGCCGCGTTCTTCCTCTTCGAGATCCTGCAGGGCCTGCGACTCCACGTCGTGCACTACGTCTTGGTCGGCGCCGCGATCTGCCTCTTCTACCTCGCGCTCCTGGCGCTCGGCGAGATTCTCGCCCCACCCAGCGCCTACATCGGGGCCGCCGGGGCCTCGACCCTCATGATCACGCTCTACTCGAGCGCGATCCTCCGGAGCCGCCCGCGCGCGCTCGTCATCGGCGGGCTGCAAGTCGGGGTGCACACCATCCTCTTCACGATCCTGCAGATGGAGAAGTACGCGCTCCTCGCGGGCACTGCCGCCCTCTTCGCAGTGCTCGGCACGATCATGTACCTGACCCGCGGGATCGACTGGAGCCAACCGGCGCTGACGGCACCGCCCGCGCTGCCCGAACCGCCGGCGAAGGCCTAGTCGACGGGCGGTGCTTGCCCCAAGGCCGGGATTTGGGCACGGATAGGCTCATGCTTTCCCGCCCACTCCCCACCCACGCCGGGCTCCCCTCCCTCGCCCGGGCCGCATTCGCCCTCCTGCTCCTCGCCGTCCTCCCGGCACTCCGCGCCGCGCCGGCCGACGACGTCCTAGCGGCGGAAACCGCGCGGGCGGACGCGCTCATCCGCGCCGACTACGACGCCGTGGAGCGCCTGCTCGGCGACGATCTCACGTACACCCACTCGACGGCGGTGCTCGACACGAAGGCCGCGTTTCTCGAGTCGCTTCGCTCCGGGCGCCTCCGCTACCAGCAGGTCCAGCACGAGGAGCCCAAGGTGCGCGTGCTCGGCGATGTCGGGATCATCAACAGCACCGTGCGCATCGTGGCCGTGAACCGCGGTCAGGAGAACCGCAACCACCTGCGCGTGACCATCGTCTACGCCAAGCGGGATGGCCGCTGGCAGATGGTGGCGTGGCAGTCGACGCGCATTCCGGCGACCTGAGGCGCGGCGCTCCGTCGCAGCGGAGACGGGGCTCACGCCGTCGCGGTGCGGCGGGGCAAGACGCCGACCTCGATGCCGATCAGCGTCAGCAAGTCCGGTCCGCCATTCTCGACCACGATCTCGTTCCAGCCCTCCCGGACGAGGGAGATGGGGAAGCGGACGTTGAAGGCGACGTGGTCGGCGACGTGATGGGAGAGTGAGCCGCAGGGAACCAGCAGTTGGTCGGTTCGTTCGGTGGCCAGGCGCGGCCAACTCGCATTGAGGGAGACCGGCAGGGTTCCCATCGTTTCGCCCGCGCGCAGGATCACCTGCACAACCACCTCCAAGGGGGCATCCGCCGGTTCCGCGCACATCGGAAGACGGAACGGGTGGTAGGCTGCTGCCGGTAGCGCGAGCGGCAGCTGCGGTGGCACCTCGAACGGGATGTGCGTCAGCACGTTTGCCGCGCGCGAAAGCACGTAGTGCTTCGGCTGCCCGCGGAGCCCATCGATCCGGTGCAGGTCGCGCAAGGCGGCGTAGTCAGAGACGAGGCCCGGGATATGAGCCTGATCCGTCGTGTAGAAGTTGAACCATTCGAGTGCATCCGCACCGAGGGCCAGCTTACCGGCCGCGTTGGCCCGAAGCATCTCGCGGCTCGAGGTGATCCGGCGGATCTGCTGCACCACCGCACCATCGGCGGACCGGGTGGGCATCACGTTCGCGCCCGCCTCAAGTCCGCCGTAGATGACGGTTTCGTCTCCAAGTCGCCGGCGCAGGTCGTCGTGGGGCATTTCCCACGGGGTGCACCAGAAGCCGGAGACTCCGACCCAGTCCACGACGCCTTGGCGGCAGAGGGCCTCCACATCGAGACCGATGCTTCGCAGCGTCTCCAGACGCCCGGGAATGCGCAGGCCAAAAGGATACGGGCGCCCGGTGCGCCGGGCTTGGGCATCGACGAGAGCGCGAACCTCGCGCAGCCACGTGGTCATCATCGCGATCATCTCCGGCGTCGCGTCCGGTTCGCAGCACATCGGGTTGCGGAGCCAGTCGAGCTCCAGTCCTCCAAAGTCGTAGTCCTCGACGACCTCGCGGATCTGGGCGAAGAGCGCAGCGCGGACCTCTGCCCGTTCGAAGTTGAGGCCCTCGCGGTACAACGGATTGCGCATCGTCGGCGAATAGGCCGAACGCTTCAGCCGCATCTCCAGCTGCGCCAGCAGCGGGTGATTGAAGAAGCTCCCAGCTGGGTTCGCCCAGCCGTGGAAGTCATTCATCCGGATGCTCACCCACGGCGTGATCCCGCTCGCCCGGCACGCCTTCGCGGTTTCCGCCAACCAATCCACCCCGGCGTCAATCAGATCCTGGTACAGTCCGAAGAAGGCCTCGAAACGATCCAGGAAGTCCTCCACGTCCTCCGGCTTCACCGCACCCGCACTGCTCGCATGACCGCGGAAGAATTCCCGATCGCCCCGGCGGTAACCGTCCAGAATCGAGGGGATCTTGCGACTCGGGTACCACGCACGGGAGGCGTTGGCGTTGATCACGAAGGTGTCGATGCCGGAGTCCGCGAGCAACTCCACGTAACGGTGGATCGCCTTCGCCTGGAATGGGCCTCCCACGGGCAGACGCACGCGTCCGTTCCGACCTTGGCCATCCTTGAGCGTGAAGTCCTCCGGCTGCCACTTCTCGGGGTTGTAGAAGAAGGTGCAGGTGTCGCCGTTGAAGAGGTTGCGGTGCCGCGACCGGAGCCGTTCCCGCAGGCCCGCCCGGGCATCGGAAGGCGCAGGGCGCGCGGCTGCGGTTGCGGCCGTCGCCGGGGTTCCGGCGAAGGGGGCCAGCGCGGCGCCAGCCGCCGCCGAAAGAAGAAAGGAACGACGACTGGAGGACATGGGCGGGGGCGATGGAACAGAAGGAAGGCCGGGTACAAACCCTCTTGCCGACCGGCGCGGCGGCCAGCCCGGAGCGGTCAGCGCAACTCGAGGAACGTCGCCGCAATGTGGCGTCGGCCACCGTCACGGTTGAAGTAATACACCACGATCACGCGGGTGTCGTCGATCATCGCCGACCAGGGATAGCCGAGGTCGGTGGAGCCACCATCGTCCCGCAGAATCATCTCGGGCGCCGTCGCGAAGTCGGTGCACTCAGCATTGAGCACGCGGGCCCGGATGCCGTAGGGCTTGTGCCGATACCCGTAGGTCAGGAGAACGCGGTTGTCCGGGAGTCGGAGGGCGTGGAGCGGATGACCTTGGAAGCCCATCGGACGCCAGGGCTGGAAGGTTCGGCCGCCATCGGTGGAGCGGGCGATGCAGGCTTGGTCCTCGAGGTCCTCGCTGCGCAGGAACGCGATGAGATCGCCCTTCGGCGTCTCGTACATCGACGTTTCGTTGAAGGATGCCTTCGCGTCCGCGGCGATCGGCGCGCTGTAGGTCCACGTCTGCCCACGATCCTCGGAGGTCAGGAGGTGAACCGAGGTCCGGCGCGGGCTGAGCTGATCGTTTGCCGCGACCGCCCAGAAGAGCCGTCCCTCGCGGCCCTGGATCGCAGCGCCACGATTGTACGCCGGCAACGGATCGCCATGGGGGCTGAGGTACTTCTCCGGCGCGATCGTCGGCGGGGAGAACGGGCCCTTCCACGAGGCACCCCCGTCCGAGGAGCGGATGAAGAAGCCGCCGCTGAAGAAGGAGCCCGGGTAGTTCTGGAACACGGGCGGCTTGAGGTTCGGGATCCCGTCCGGACGCACGAAGGTCCACAGATACGAGAGGCAAATCAGCTCCCCGTCGCTGAGCTGCAGCAGGCAGGGGTCCTGCGAACCGCCGAGCGGATGCGCAAAGAGCGGCTCGGGGCCCGGACTCCAAGACCGGCCGCCGTCGCGGGACCGCATCGCGACGAGGTAACTGTTCGGATCGACGTGCTGGTTTCCCTTCTCGCCGAGGGCCCGGCGATCGGGAGCGCGACGGAAGGCGACGAACAGCTCGCCGTCCGGCCGCCGGACGACCGAAGGGAACGCGTTGTAGAAGCGGGGCTCGTCGTAGAGGACGGCGTCGCGGACCTTGTGGAGCTGCTTATCTGCTGCGGAGGCGGCGGGAGCCGAGATCGCAAGGACGGCGAGGACGAGGGCGGAAGGGAGAGCGGAGTTGAGCCGAGTCAGGAGTTTCATGAGGCGAGATGCGGAGTGCTGGGGGTTGCAGAGAGGCGCCCGGGAGGGCCGGTTTCGTTGCGGCCGGAACCGATCAGAGCGATGAAGCCACCCGCAGCCGTGAACACGAGCCTGGTCATGGCCGGGGGGCGAGTTTCCAAGTGACCGTCGCCATCTGGTAGCCTTCATGCCGGGGCGTACGTTTTGCGTAGTAGGCCGTGAGCAACCGGCCATCCCTCAATTGCACGGTGGCCGGGTAGCCGCCGTCCCCGTCGAAGGTCGCGATCCGCTCGGGCGGGCTCCACGTCCGACCCGCATCGGCGCTGACCCGCACCTCGATGCCGTGCGGAAACGTGGCCGAGCCGGGTGACCCCTCGGGCCACTTTGAACCCGGGAGAGCTCCTGTGCGATCGCCATAGGTGAGCACGATGCGTCCGTCCGCCAATGCCGTGAGATCCGCCGGATGTTCGCCGGAGGCGGTGACTGGACCCTCGGCCTTCCACGTCGCCCCGTGATCGGCGGAGCGGAACAATTCCAGATGCCGCCCCCGGGTGGTTCGCCCGCAGGCCAGAAGGGAGCCATCCAGGAGCAGGAGAGGCGTCGTCTCGTTCACGTCCTGAGAGGCGATCACCCCGGCCAGCGTCCAGGTTAGACCATCGTCCGCGCTGCTGAAAAAGTAGGAGGCGTGTTCGTGATTGGAGTTCGGGACGCCGAGCGACTTGGGGGCGTAGAGGCAGACGCCCAGCCTGCCGTTCCCCAGCTGGATGATATCGCCAAAGGGAATGAGGTGATCGGACAGCGCGACGCCCTGAGCGGCCAGCCTGCTCCGCGACGGAAGCTCCACTCCCTCGCTCCGGGTCCACGTGCGACCGCCATCGGTCGAGCGGCACACCCAGATCGGAAGGATCGCGGCGGGTGGATCAAAGCGTCGCGGCGTGCCCTCGGGTGGCGGGAGCGGGCGGTGTGACCAGCCGGCCGCCAGCACGATGAGTTCGCCCTTCGCATTTGTTCCCGCCGCCACATTCATCCGATTCGTCGTCGGCTCGTGCGGTGCGGGAGTTCCCCGGAGCTGCCAACTCGCGCCGCCGTCGACCGTCCCCCAGCAGTCGACGTCTCCTTCCCAGAAGCCGTGGCTCGGCTGATTAAAGATGGAGGCAATGATCGACCCATCGGCGAGCGGGGTCAGGTTGGGCCACGCGGTCACGTTGCGCACGGCTACGGCATGCGCCTGCGTCGTGAAGTGAGGCGCCGCTGACTCAGCAAGTACGACGGAGATCATGACCAGCAGGACGCTGGCCAAGACGCAAAGGCGGGGAAGGGTGTTCATCGGGAGGGGCATGGGGTGGTCGGGGGAACGTCGTGAGCCGCTTGATCCCTGAGCCGCGAGGCAGCGGAAACGGATCGGCTTAAGCGACACTGCTGCACTGCCACGGAAGCGCCGCGGGGCAAAACGCACGAGCGCCTGACCCCGCTCCCGTCGCAGACCGTCAGAAGCGATAGATCACGGAGAGCGACAACGTCCGGGGAGGGCTTGGATCCACAAAGTACGCATTCTGCGCCCCGAGCGGATACGCCTCATCCAGCACATTATCGAGATTGCCGCGGAGGGTCCAGCGGGAGTTGAGCCGGTAGGTGCCGAACAGGTTCACGAGGTTGCCGGGGTCCATCTCGATCAACGGACCCTGACCGACCACGCCGGTCCTGTACGCGCCGATCGCAACCTGCCGACCGCTGATGCGCGAGACACCCGCCCCCAGCATCAATCCCTTCAACGCCCCACCCTGAAACTCATAGCGCCCGACCAAGCTCAGGTCGCCGGAATAGGAGTTGGCCACCTTGTTTCCCGCTTGGTCGCGGACCTTGCCATTGTAGTAGGTGGCCACGAACTGCAGCCCGGGCACCGGCGACAGGGCGAGATCGAAGTCGAAGCCCTTTTGGGTGGTTGATCCAATGGGAGCAAAGTAGCTGATTCCGTCGGGCCGCACCCCGGCGAAGAAAGACTGATTGGTCAGCGCCAGATTGAAGAAGGAAAGCGTGGAGGAGATCCGGCCGTCGAGAAAGGCGGTCTTGATGCCTGCCTCGCGCCCCTTGCCCTCGACGCTCGGCAAGAGATTGAGGTTCACGTCACGGTTGCCCGAGGGGGAGAAGTTCGTCGACTCCATCCCGTAGACGACCATGTCCTTCGTGAGGTTGAACACGAGACCGAAGCGGTGCAGCAATTCGTCGCCCTGCGTGACCGTGGCGGGCGGCCGCGTCGCGAGATTGGCGATCCGGTTGGTCTTGATCTTGCTCTGGGTCACGCCGACGACCGCGGTCAAACGATCCGGCAGCAGTTCGACACTCTGTTGGATGTAAGCGTCGCCGCGGTAGGTCGTCGTTCCCGATCCGGGGTTCGCCGGGGCGGTGTAGTCGCGGGTCAGAGGCGCGGTGAGGAGGTCGAGCCGGGGATTCGCGATCGGCACCGTCTTGCTGCCGAATGCGGCTGAAGACCAGAATCGACTCTTGCCGATCTCGTCACTGTAGCTCGCACCGAGCGCGGTGGACATGCCGATCCTGCCGAGTTGGTACTTGCCGTTGATGTCGAGCAGCGCGACCGAAAAGTCGAACTTCTCGTCATTGCGTCGCGCGGTGAACGTCACGGTTTGATTCGGCCAATTCACGCCCCCGGCCGGGAAGACCACGCTGCCCAGACGCGAAAACCACCAACGCGTGGCGGCAACCTTCACGTCCCAGTTCTCCGAAAGTTTCTGGATGGCGATGAAGCGGAATCCGCGGCGATGGAAGTCTTCCATCGTTCCCTTGACGAAGTAGCCCTCATCGCGGCCCGCTCCGGTGTAGAGCTTTCCCGTTGGGGTGATGAAGTTGTTGGCGTTCGGGATGTGCAGCAGGTGCTTATAATCGAACGCGACGCGCACCACGGTGTTCTTGGCCGAGAACTGGAGTGTGGGGTGCACCACCGTGCGATCATCCGCCATGTTCTTGAAGTACTGGTCGCCCCCCTGCTGCGCCGCCACCAAGCGATAGGCCACGGCGATGTCGCCGATCTTCGCGACGGGTCCAGTGAAGTCGACCTCACCCCGGTAGGCGCCATTCTGATTGACGCGTGCCGTCAGCACATACTGCGCCTTGTTCAGGGGTCGCTTGGATGTCTTGAGCACTGTTCCACCGAGGGATGCGCCTAGGTAGAGGGTCGCCGCCGGACCGCGGAGCACGGTGTACGAGTCGATATTGACGTTGTCGAGGTACGGCGTGCCGTCCCGCATCTCGTCAAGATAAGGGTTGTTGATGCGGGTGCCGCGCATCGCCATTGCCTCGCCAGCGTAGAAATTTGAGACGCCGGCAAACTGGAGGATGTTGGAGGAGTCAGCGTATCCCATGTCGTCGATCAAGTCGCGCGTGACCACCGTGACCGCCTGAGGAATCCGCAGCAGGGTTTCATTCGTCTTGAAACCCGTCGCAGCGTTGTTGGACGTATAGCCGCGGTCCTGGGTGGAGTTGACTTCGAACGCGGAGAGCAGCACCCGGTCATCCTCCGGTGGCTTCGTTGAACTCGGGCCGTCGGACGAGGCCTGCTGGGCCTGCAGGGGCGGCAAGGCAAACGCCAGCCAGGCGGAGAAGAGCGTGATGGGGTTCTTGGATTTCATCGGTTTGGACTTGGATTTGGGTTCTGCAGAGGGTGTGGACTCGACCGCACTGTGGCGCGGGCCGTCTTCGGGGGCGCGCCGTCGGCTCACCACCCATGCGCCTGTGGCGGTGTCATGGAGCGCTTGAAGGCCGGTGCCCTCGAGCATCAGGTCAAGCGCATCGTCGGGCTCGTACTCGCCGGACACTTCGTTGGTTCTCATGCCCCGGACGCGGTCGGTCAGGTAAACGATGGGGCTTCCGGACGTGGCGGCGAACTGACGCAGCGTGACCGCCGCATCCCCACTCGGCACGTTGAACGACCGCTTGGCCGTCTCGCTGGCCCGCACCGTCGGCGGCGACGCGATCGATGATCCAAGAGCCACAGCGACCGGAAGGGAGACACAAGGCGTTACCATGCGGATGAGGAATCCCACATCTAAAACGCAGCGGAGGAGAAAACGGCCTAGTCTCACGGCAGGGATTCGCTTCATTCCTACGGACATCCCGTGCTCCTCCGCGTAGGTCGTACCGGGTCGAAGCAAGGCGCTGGCCGGGGAGTCTATTGGGCGAGACGCAGGTGGATTTCGCTCTCGCTACGACGGTCCACCACGATGGTCCCGTCCCGCTCGAGCAGACGCACGAACGCCTCCGCTTGGTCGAGCGCAAACGTGCCGCCAATCCGGCGACTCGCCAGCTCAGGATCATCCACAATCAACTGGACTCGGCTTCGCGTGTTGAACCGGGCGACCGCGTCGCCCAGCGGCATGTCGGCAAACTCAGCCAGGGTCGATTGCCATTGCAGCGCCTCCCGCAGCGCGCCGGAACTCACGCGTTCGACCGTCGCCGAGGCGACGCGGTTGGGCGTATGTAGGCGCTCCCCGGCGGAAAGCAGCGAGGCACCCTCGCTCCCCAGAAGCACACCGCCGGGCGAACTCACGCGCACCTTGCCCTCTGTGACAATCACCTCGATCGCACCGTTGGACCCATACCTCACGTTGAACGCGGTGCCAACAGCCTGCACTGATAAGTCGCCAGCGCGGACGACGAACGGTCGCGCAGTATCCTTCGCGACCACGAAATTGGCCTCGCCAGCATCCAATTGTACCTGCCTCGCCTCGCTCGAGAAGCGTACCCGGACGCGGGATGCGCCATTAAGCTCAAGTGTAGAGCCATCCTCCAGTTGGGCGCGCTGATAGCCTGAGACCGTGGTCGCATAGCGCACCTCCGAAGGAGCCGATCGGAGGGACCATCCGAGGAAAGCACAGGCGAGCAGGGCTGCGCTGGCGGCGCCCCATCCGAGCCAGGTGGTCCGGCGGTCCCGGGGGCGACTGAGCAGGCGCGGGAAGGGGACCACCGCCGCCGCAGGCCGGAAGGCGGTCGTCAGCTCAGCGCGAAATGCCGGCATGTCCTTGATCACGCTCAGCGACTTCTCCAGCCGGGCGATGGCTTCGGTGTGGCGAGGGTCCTCACGAAGCCATTGCGCAAACTCCCGTTCACGATGCGGGGTGAAGCCATCGTCTCGCTCAATCAACCACGCCGTGGCGGCGGTCTCGATCATCGCCAAATCAGGCGGAGGTGTCTCGGAGGGTGTCGGCGGAGTCATGGGAAGAGTTGCGACTTGGACGTGCGTCCACGAGGCCCTGCGCCTCAAAGTAACGGGCACAGTCACGCACGCCCTTTAGGAGGTGCCCTTTGACCGTGCCGAGCGAAATCCCCAGCCGCGCGGCGATCTCCTTGCCGGCGAGACCGTCCAGGTAGCGCAGGAGCATGACTTCACGGCACCGCTCCGGAAGCAGAGCCAGCGCGCGAAGCAGCGCCTCGCGCCGCTGCCTTCGCTCCAACGTCTCCATCACGTTCGGCGGCGTCTCGAGCAGCACCAACTCGACCAGGCCTTCCGGGTCAGTGACGGGATTGGCCGGCTGGGAGCGCAGGCGTCGCAGGAGGTCGATGGCGGCGTTCCGCGCCGTGGTGAACAGGAACGCTTTGGGATGCGCGAGGCGATCGGGATCCTCCACCCGCAGCATCCGAACGTACGCTTCCTGAACCAGATCATCGTGATCCGGCAACCCGGGAAACCGTTTCGAGAGGTACGCGCGAAGCGCCGGTTCATGCGCCTGCACCTGCTCTGCGAACCAGCGAGTCTTGTCGGGAATCGACATGCGGAATCGGCGTTCTCACGCGCCGACCCCCCATACCTAACGCCCTGATCGCCCGATAGTCCAGAGGCATGGCGAAGCGGGATAATTTTCCGCTTTTTCACCAGGTCCAATCCGCCCGTACTGCGTCTTGTGGAAGGGCATGCTCCACAACGGGGCCGCCCGCGTGCCCTTGGAGTTCCTCCACCGCCACCCGCCTCGATGTCACCCTTCCCCATGACCCGCATCGCTCTTGCCGTCGGATTGCTCTTGCTCACGCCCTTCGCCGCAGGCGCTCCATCGACCGGCGTCGGCCAATTCGGCCTCGAGATTGATCTTGGGCCCGAGCAGCCAGTGGCTCGGGGCGCCGGATGGCCCTACGTTTTCCAGGCCGCAAACGGAACAACGGCCGTCCTCGGGCACGTCCGCTGGCTTCCGGGTCAGCGCGACCCGATCGTCTTCCTCAATCGCTCGTTTGACGGGCGGAGGTCGTGGGAGCCGTGGACTCCTTCGGCCATCCATGGCGGCGGACCCGTCACCGAGGGCGTGGTCGTGGAGCTGCCCGACAGTCGAATCTATGTCTACGACGTCTACGCCTACCATACGGCGGGCGAGACATTCACCGGTCGCCGCTGGCTCTCCCGCGACGGCCTGAGGTCGCTCGAGCCCGCCGAGGAGATCACGGTGCGCGTCCCCGGGATCGCCACCTCGGGTCAGATCGACGATCGCGGCGAAGCCGTCAACCGCCTCTACATCCGGCGGTCCATGCTGCGGCTGCCCTCGGGTGATCTGCTCGCCTGCGCCTACGGTCGGTTCCGCTGGGACACCGCCAAGGTCGAGTATCTTCCGACCATGAACCAGAGCAGTTCTTACCTGCTTCGCTCCGCCGACGAGGGTCGCTCGTGGCAACTGCTCTCCATCATCGCCACGTCACCCCTTGGCCAGGAGGGTGCCGGTGAGCCCGTGCTGGTGCGCGTCAGCCACGGCCCGAACGCCGGGCGCCTGATCTGCCAGATGCGCGTGGGACGCGAACACGCGGTCTGGCAGGCGGAATCCGACGACGACGGTCGAACATGGACGGCGGCCCGCCCGCTGCGATGGACCTACAGTCGTTTCGGGCGATCGCGGGAAATCGTCGGGGTCGATCCCGACCTCACGGAGATGGCCGACGGCACCCTCGTCATGTCCTACGGACACAAGATCGATTATCAGGACGATGGGAACTTCCTCGCGTTCAGTCTCGACCACGGTGCCACGTGGACGGCCGAGACGCGTCTCAGTTCGACCATGACCGTCGCCTATACCGGAGTCCGCGAGGTGGCCCCGGGGGAACTCTTCGTCGTCTACACGACCACGGACGAGCGCCGTCCAAGGGAATACCGTCGAACCGTCGACGAGGGGCGGTTCACCACCGTGGGCCGCTCGGTCAGGATCCGCCGCTCCGCCGCGTCACCTAAGCCGTAACCGCGCGGCCGGAGGCGGAGTAGCGGGTAAGAGGGCGAGCGCAGTTCCAAGGCGGAAGGCCGAGGGATACACGGCGGGACCCGGAGAGGGTCCGCTCATCCCCCGACTGTTTCCCGCCGACGAGTTCGACATTGTTTGAGAGAAAAATCGCCGAGAAAAACGGCGAGCCGTTCGAAAGTCGATTCGTGCCATCGCTGTCGACGCCCCGATGTAGCCGAACTATGACGTGGGCACGACCAGCTCGCTGACCCCGCAGCCCGGAAAACCGCACGCTTCAATCTCCTGGCGCCGCCGCCGGCCCCGGGAACACGATCGGAGTTCCACCCAGGAATACTGCGGGCAAAGGTTAGGAAACTTGCCTGCGCAGTCCGAGCCCCTACCCTCCATCGCATGCCCACCGTTGAAGCCGACCATGAGCGAGCCGCCCATGCCCGGCAGGTGGCGATCTACCGGGCCATGACACCGGGACAACGCCTGCAAGTGGCGCTCAGGATGAACCGTACCGTCCGGGAGTTGATGGCGCTAGGCTTCCGCACGCGCAATCCAGCGTGGACGGAGGCGGAGGTACAGCGGGCCGTGGCTGATCGGATCCTGTATGCCAGCACGGGATGAATTGAGCCTCTTCGCCGAACGCCTCGAAGCGATCGGCGCGCCCTACATGGTCACCGGCGCCACCGCTGCGATCCTCTACGGCCAGCCCCGGACCACCAACGATCTTGATGTCGTGCTCTCGCTCAACGACGCGACCCGGTCCGCCCTGTTGCAGGCGTTTCCCGAGACGGATTTCTACGTGCCCCCAGAGTCTGTCATCCGCACCGAGCAGGCGCGCCACCAGCGTGGTCATTTCAATTTGATCCACCACAAATCCGGCTACAAGGCCGACATCTATCTGACCGGGATCGACCCAATGCACGCGTGGGCCATGCCGCTGCGTCGTCGCCTGCGCTGGAGCGAGGGCTTGGACATCGCCGTGGCCCCGCCGGAATATGTGGTGCTGCGCAAACTCGAGTACTACCGGGAAGGCCAGTCGGCAAAGCACCCGGCTGACATTCGCGCCATCCGGGAAGTCACAGGCGTGGACGAAGCCGCGCTGGCGCCCTGGTTGGAACGGATGGGGCTCAGCGCGCTCTGGCAGGAGATGAAGACGGCGCGTTAACCTGCGTTCATCCCACTACAGCGGTGTGAATGCAGGTTGGGCATTGAACATTGAGGGGAGAGCCAGAGAGGGTCCCAGCCTGGGGTTATTCGGATGCGGACACGCTATGAATAAACCCAGAGGCGAATGAACGCGTTCAGCCGACCTGAAAGCGCCGCACCTGCTCCTCATTCACCGTGATGCCGAGGCCGGGCCGGTTCGACACCGTCACGTAGCCGTCCTTGATCTCAAGGGGCTCCTCCAGCAGCGCCTCGCGGAAGGGGTTCTCGACAAAGTCCAACTCCAGCAGCGGCGGCTCCGCCGCACGCCCAAATGAGGCGTCCGGCAGCAGCGAGACGAGGTGCGCGGAGGCCGCGATCACGATCGCCCCGGCCCAGCAGTGCGGCATGCAGGGCACACCCCACAGCGCCGCCATCTCCGCGATGAACAGCACTTCACCCACGCCGCCGGAAAGCGCGACGTCCGGCTGGGCGATGTCCATCGCGCGACGCTGCAACGCCTCGCGAAAGCGCCCGCGGGTCGTCAGGCCTTCGCAGGCCGCGATGGGAATGTCCAGCTGGCGCGCCAGTTCCTCATACCCGGGATAGTCCGGCGCGCACTGCGGCAGGGGCTCCTCGTACCAATAATAGTCCTGCTCCTCGAGGATGCGGCCCATCTTCACCGCCGCCCCCATCGTGTAGACGCCGTTGCCGTCCGCCATCAGCTTGATGTCCGGACCGACCGCGCGGCGGACCGCCTTCACCGCCGCCGCATCCCGCGGGATCTCCTGCCCGCCAATGCGCATCTTCATCGCCTTGAAGCCCTGCTTCGCCAGTTCCTCCGCTTCGCGGGGGTACTGCGTCTCGGGGTCTTCTCCCTCGATGTAGTTCATCGCCGAGGCATAGGTCTGCACGCGCGAACGCAGACGACCGCCGTAAAGCTCCGCCACCGGCAGTCCGAGCACCTTGCCGCGGAGGTCATCGAGCGCGATCGACACGCCGCCGATCGCCATGCCGTTGCCGAAGTTCTGGCCCCAGAGTCGGCGCAGGATCTGCCGCGCCTCGCGGGGATCCGAGCCGATCAGGATGCCCGCACAGTGCCCTTCAATCACTTCCCTCACCCCGGGCAGCGCAACGGTCTCGCCCCAACCGACGAAGCCGTCCTCCGCCTCGATCTTCACGAGGAGGGTCGTGCGGACGCGGTAGTAGTGATTCGCCGGGCCGGTCGCCCGGGTCATCGGATGCGACAGCAGGTAGGTCTTAACAGAGCGGATTTTCATGGTTCGTCCTCCGGCGCGGTTCAGAGCTCGGCCATGATCAGGCCCGGGAAGCGCTTCTTGATGCCGTTCTCACCGGTCACACCGTAGATCCGGCCCCCGACCGCGCAGAAGCGGGCGTCGGCCAGCCCTTCCGGAAGGTCACCCACCCGCTCCACCTTCCCGTCGGCTCCGGAGACCGCAAAGATGTCCGTCAGGAAACGATCGGAGTAGCCGCCAAGCACCAGCAGGCGGTCACCCACCGCCACGCCCCACGCGCCGCGGAGGGCGAGGGGCAGGCGGGCCAGTTCGCTCCAGCGATCCGTCACGGGGTCGTAGGCCACGACGTCATCCAAGTTCCGCACCGCACCGCCGTCGGGGGTGCAGCCGCCCGCCAGCAGGATGCGGCCGCCCACGACGCCGACGGCGGCGTTGAAGCGGACCGGACCCGGCAGCGGGGCGCAGGGGGTCCAGCCGCCGGTGGCCCGCGCCGCCCAGACGGTCGAGGTCGCGGTCCCAAATTCCGTGCCATTGCCGCTGAGCCCGCCGAGGAGGAAGACCCGGTCACCCACGACCGCCGCCACCGACGACCGCCGGGAGGCGGGCAACCGCAGCGCGGCGTCCTCGCTCCAGCCGTTCTCGCCGAGGACCCACGTGGTCGTGCCGCCGGGGCCGGTGGTGCCGCCGCCGAAGATCCGGACGCGCCCGCCGAACACGATCGCCGGCGCGTCGCCAAGGCCTCCCGGCAGCGACGGCAGCGCGGTCCACGTGTCCGTCGCGGGGTCGTAGCGGTCGGCGCGCGAGGCAAAGTACTTCACGCCGTCCTGCCAGTAGGTGCCGCCGGAGACCACGAGCGTGCCGTCGATGGCCGTTACCGGGGTGCCCGCCCGGGGCAGGGGCGGCGGGGTGAGAGTTTTCCACGTCATCGAGTTCAGGGGAGAGGTCATGAGGTTGGGTTAGAGTTGGAGGGAGAGGGAGAAAGATTCCGGGCCGCCTGGCGACGCTGCGTGAAGTCGACCAGCCAGAGCGCGAGGCCGCAGGTCAGCGCGCCGAAGCCGGCGAGGAAGATCACGGCGCGGACAGGAACCTCCGCGTCGCGCATCGCGCCCACCGCGAACACGCTGAGGCCGCCGCAGACCGCCGCAAAGGCGTTCGTGATGCCCACGGCGGTCGCCCGGTAGCGCACGTCGACGATCGTACAGACGATCGGCATGAAGTTCGCCCCAAGGATGCCGAGCGCCAAACCCCACGCCATCAGACTGAGGGCGGTCAGGAAGAAGAGGCTGGAGTACCCGGTGAGAAAGAAAATCGGCGCGCCCGCGAAGAAGACCAGGGTCGGCAGCAGCACCCGGGCCCGGGGCCGGCGCACGCTGAGGCGATCCGACAGGTAACCACCGCCGAGCAGGCCGGTGATCTGGAGGGCGTACACGTAGCCGAGAGCCGAGAACCCGGCGGCGCCCTGACCCATCGCGTACTGCTCGCGCATGAGGGTCGGCATCCAACCGATGATGATCCACCCCACCGCGCCTTGGAGCGCGAAGAAGGCGAGCAGGAAATAGAAGGGCCCGAAGCGCAACAGGCTCACCAGCGCCTCGGAAAAGCGAATCTTGGGCGCCGCTTCGCGCAGGACCTCCCGGTCTTCGCGGCTTGGCTCGCGCAAGAGGAAGACCAGAGCGAGGCCGAGGAGCAGGTTCGGGGCGCCAATCAGCGAATACGCCGCCGTCCAGCCGCGATCCTCCGCGATCCAGCCGCCGACTCCTCCGATCATCGATCCAATCACAAGTCCCGTGGTGTGGCTGCCCGCCGCCAGCGCCCGGGTCGGGCCGCGGTGGTAATCCACGATCAGCGCCACCGCGGCGGGAATGTACAGCGCCTGGCTGATGCCGAGGAGCCCGCGCAGGACGAGGAACTGCTCGAAGCTCGTGACGTAGGCCGTGACCCAGGTGATCGCGGACCACGAGAGGATGCTGCCCAGCACGACGGAGCGGCGACTGAAGCGGTCCGCGAAGAAGCCTCCCAGCGGGCTGAAGAGCGCGTAGGTCCAGAGAAAGACGGACGTGAGAAGGCCGAACTGCGCATCCGTCATCGGGATTTCCTCGAGGATCGAGCCGCGCATCGTCGTCAGCATCGTCCGCGTGAGGTAGTTCGAGGCCGCGGCGGACCACAGGAGCACGACCGCCAGCCAGGCACCGGGCGGGAGCGTGCTGGACGAGGGGGCCGGCGCGAGGCCGGAGGGAGTGGAGTGGGATGACATCAGTAGCCGAGCCTCTTGTTGGCTTGGTTGAGCAGGGGTTCGCCGCCGTGGAAGCGCCGCAGGTTCGCGGCGAAGAGATCAAAGAACGCCGCCCAGAATCCCTCGTACGCCCCGGCCAGGTGGGGCGTCATGATGAGATTCGGCACGTCGTAGAAGGGATGGTCCGAGGGCGGCGGTTCCTGCACGAAGCAATCCACCACCGCGCCCGCGAGGCGTCCGTCGCGCAACGCCGCCGCCAGCGCGGGCTCCTGCACGATCCCGCCGCGCGAGACGACGATCAGGCGCGCGCCCGGACGGAGCAACGCCAGCTCGTCCGGCCCGATCATGCCGGCCGTGTGCCGGGTGTAGGGCGCCGCCACCACCACGACGTCGCAGAGGGGTAGCATTTCGCGCAGTCCGGCCGGCTGGAACCACCGTTCGGGAAGGGTCCCGCCCGGGTCGCCCGTGCCCGGCCACGCCGTGTAGCCGCGGTCCACCCGGTCCGCCGGATCCAGCGCGAGGATGCGCAGGCCGAGCGCGTGCAACTGGCGGGCGCACTCCCGGCCGATGCTGCCGTAACCGATGACGCCCGCCGTCGCGCCGCGGAGGATTTCCGCGCGCAGCGCCCAGCGGTCGTCCGGCCAGCGCCGCCGCGCCTGCGCCGCGCCGAACGCCGGAAAGCGGTGGACCAGGGAGAGGAGGCCGCCGGTGACGAACTGCGCGATCGGCACGCCGTGCAGTCCGCTCGCCGTCGTCACCGCGACCGCGCTCTCCTCGATCCACGTGCCCCCCACCTGATTGGCCCCCGCCGATACCAGCTGGATCCAGCGAAGGTTCGGGCAGTCCTCGCGCGCGGCCGGCAAGCGGAGGTCGGTGATCACGACGTCGGCTGCGGCCAGCGCCGCCGCCGTCGCCGCCGGATCGTCCGCGGCCGCGCTCACCTCCACGCCCGGATGCGCCGCGAGGAAGGCATCGAGTTCCTCCCGCACCAGCGAGGGCGGAACATCACGCGGCAGGAAAACCTTCGTCGGCGCCGGGGTCATGCGCGCATCAACCGATCTTCACGAACTGGCCGGTCCGCGATGACTCCATCATCCCGAGACACGTGGCGAGGCCCATGCGACCATCGTTTCCGGTGGCCACTTCCGAGGCGCGGCCGTGGATCCGGTCGATGAACGCCCGCATCTGCTCGATGAAGGCCTTCATGCGCCCGATCTTGAAGGCGGACTCCGGATCATCGGCCATCACCGGCGGCTGGGTCGAGATCAGCCGCCAGCCCGACTGCCGGTCCGTGCGGTGCAGGTCGCCGAAGCCATCCATGTTGAGGCTGCCCTTGCTGCCGATGATGCTCAGCCGCGCCATCTCGCCATGGTAGTCGCCGTGCGAGGCGATCGTGGTGTGCGTGGAGCAGATCGCCCCGTTGGAGAATTCGATGATGCCCACGGTGGTGTCCTCGATCGCGCGGTCCGGGGTGTACGTGCGGCAGAGGCCGGCGACGCGCACGACCTCCGCCCCCGTGACCCAGCGCATGGCGTCCACGCCGTGGGGCAGGCCGTCGATGACGAAGCCGACGGTCTCCGGCTGGTTCACCCAGCCCAGCTTGTTGCCGCCGAAGTTGCCGGCGTTGGCCAGCTGGCGGATCATCGAGAAGTGCATGCTCTGGATCGAGCCCAGCTCACCCGATTGGATGATCTGGCGGACCACCGGGAGGTTGATGCGGAAGCGGAGGTTGTGCGCCACGCCGAGTTGCAGGCCGCGCTTCGCGGCCTCCGCCAGCATGAGGTCGCAGTCCTCCACCCGCGTCGCCATGGGCTTCTCGATCAGCACGTGCTTGCCGTTCGCGAGGGCCAGCAGGGTCTCCTGCACGTGGGTGTAGTGCGGCGTGGAAACCACGATCGCATCGATGTCGGGGCGCGCCATCAGGGCCTCGAGCGTCGGCTCGCAGGCCACCCCGCACCGCTCCGCGAGGGCGGGGGCGCGGCTCCCGCCCCAGATGGCGACGAGCTCCGCAGTTTCAGGGAGTTGCTTGATGGCCTCGGCATGGGTGCGACCCATGTAGCCGGAGCCCGTGATTCCGAATCGGATTTTTTTCATAGGTAAGAGAGTTGGGAAGGCGCGAGCCGCCTCACTCCGGCCACAGCACGTCGCGCGTGATGTCGCGCAGCGTGCAGCAGCCGAGGAGAGCCATCGCCATGAGAAGTTCCTGGCGGAGCACCTTGATGGTGTGGGCCACGCCGTCCGCCCCGCCCACGGCGAGCCCGTACAAGCAGGGTCGCCCGATCTGCACCGCCGCCGCCCCAAGCGCGAGGGCCTTCACCACGTCGGTGCCGCGGCGGATGCCGCCATCGACGATCACCGGCACCCGCCCGGCCACCCGGTCCACCACGCGGGGCAGCGCCTCGATCGTGGCCGGTTGCGTATCCAGACAACGACCACCGTGATTCGAGACGATGATCCCATCCGCGCCCAGTTTCACGCCGGTGTCGGCGTCGCCCGGGCTCATCACGCCTTTCAGCATGAGCGGCATCGTGGTCAGGGAACGGATCCACTCGATGTCGCGCCAGAGCAGGACCTGCGGCTTGACCACGTCGAGGTTCACGACCACCGGTGGCTCCTTGATCCCGACGTAGTGGGGATGCCCGACACCGGGGGGCAGCTTCACCGGATCGCGGGCCTGGCGGTCGCGCGCGCCGTCCAGCGGGCTGTCGACGGTGACGCAGAGGCCGCGGGCGCCGGCGGCCTCGACGCGTTGGATGAGCGCCTTCGCCAGACCGCGGTCCTTGGCGACGTAAAGCTGGAACCAGAGGGGTTGCTCGACGACCTTCGCCACGTCCTCGACCGCGGTGTTGGCGCCGCTGCTGAGGACCATGATCGCCCCGGCCGCGTTCGCTCCGCGCGCCGTGGCGAGTTCGCCGTCCGGATGCACGACGCGGTGGTTCGCGGTCGGCGCGAGGATGATCGGGTGATTCAACCGCTGACCAAAGAGCGTGGTCGAGGGGTCGAGGTCACCGACATCGCGGAGCACGCGCTGCTGCAGGCGGATCTCACGGTACTTGTCCTGATTCCACCCGAGCGTGAGTTCGTCGGCCGCTCCGCCGGAGACGAACGCGAGCGTGGAACTCGCCATGACCTCGCGCGCCCGGCGCTCGATGTCCGCCAAGGAAAGCAGGGAGGTCAGCCCGGGCGCCGGGGCCGGGATGGATGCGGGCGCGGCGGCCGGGGCTGCCGCAGGGGACGTGGAGTCAGCGGACGGCATGCGGGTCGCACCGACCGAAAGAGCACCGGTGCCGAGGGTGGCGAGAAAGGTCTTTCGATTCATGGGGGGTCATGGGAGCGCGGCGAGCGCGGCGATGATTTCCGCGCGGCGTGCCGCGTCGGGCTCGCCCGGGTACGGCATCGTGGTGCCCGGGACCACCGCCTGCGGATTCGTCAGGAAGGCATCGAGGGTCGCCGCATTCCAGACGATGCGGGCGTTGCGCATCGCCCGGCTGTACCGGTAGCCAGGAACCCGGCCCGCCGGCCGTCCCATCACACCCCGCAGGTCCGGCCCCGGATTGGCGGCCGCCGCCGGGCCGTGGCAGGCCGCACAGGACGCAAACGCCCCTTCGGGCACCGCCAGCGCCGGCGGCTCACCCGTCGCGGCGGCGAGAGGCGCGGCCGCAAGCAGGACGACGGGCAGGGAAGGCATCGGGAGGGAGGATCTCACGAGAGGCGGCCCGGCCGGGCGAAGTAGCGGACAAGGTCGTCGCCGAGCCGAAGCGCGAGCGCCCCGACCAGCACGGTCGGGCTGTGGCCGCTGTTGTGGGCGAAGACGGAGGCACCGACGACGAAGAGATTCTCGGCATCCCAGTGCTGAAGCCGCGGTGAGACCACGCTCGTCGCCGGGTCCGGCCCCATGATGGTGCCCCCCGTGACGTGGGTGCCGTTGTAGAAGCGGGTCTCGAAGGCAGCGCCGGGGCGGCTGACCCCGCCCATCACGGTCGCCCCCATCGCCTGCGCGATCCGGAGGGTCTTGGCCGCCATGAAGTCCATCATCCGCTGCTCGTTCCCGCGGAAGTCGAAATTCATCCGCACCAGCGGCTGGCCAAACGCGTCGGCATAGTCCGGATCCAGATCGAGGAAGTTCTCGCGGTGCGGGTAGCAGCTGCCCTGCACCCCGACCGCCATGTGATGCGCGTACCAGTCAGCATTGGCCTGCTTCCACGCCGTTCCCCACCGCGGTGTGCCGGGAGGCAGGCGGCGGCTCATGATCGGGCGGCCGGAACTCGCGCCCGCCGCGATGAATCCGCCGCCGTGAAACCCGAGGCCGGCGTGGTCGAAGTTGTCGTCGTTGAACTCATCCATCACCGTCACCGAGGCGCCAGCGCCGAGGAAGGGATTGAGCCAGCGGTCGCGGAAGAAGAGCGGGATGCCGGCACTCGCCTGATAGCAGAAGTTCTTCCCGACGACCCCCGTGCCGGAGACCGGATCATAAGGCCGCCCAATGCCCCCGGCGAGCAGGAGGCGGGCGTTCGTCAGCGTGAAGCCCGCCAGCACCGCGGTCTGGCAAGGTTGCAGCACCTCCTCGCCCGTCCGCAGGTCCAGGTACCGCACGGCCCGGATCCGCCCAGCCGCTCGATCAAAGTCGAGTCCCAGCACATGGCAGTGCGTCCGCAACTCGAAGCCGGGCTGCCGCGTCAACCACGGGTAGAGGAGGACATCCGGCGTGCCCTTGGCGTTGGCCTCGCACGCGAAGCGATCGCAGTGCCCGCAGTACTGGCAGGCCCCGAGCCGCATGCCATCGGGATTCACGTAGGGCGCGGGCGAATTGGCCGCCGGGGAAGGAAAGGGCCGGTAGCCGAACTCCCGCTCCGCCGTCTGCTTGAAGAGCGCTCCCGCCTCGGTGATCTCCAACGGCGGCTGGGGGAACTCATTCTGACGCGGCGCCTCGAACGGGTTCCCTCCAGGCTGGATCACGCCGCGCAGGTTGCCCGCCTTGCCGGCCACGCCGAAGAGCTTTTCGAACAGGTCGTAGCTTGGCTCGAGTTCATCGTGGACGACGCCCCAATTCTGCAGGGGCATGTCGTCCGGGATCGCCCCGCGACCGTAGCGTTGCTCCAGACGCGTGCGGAGGCCGAAGTTGTATTCGTTCCAGCGAAAGCTCTGCCCGTTCCAATGCGTCGCCGCGCCGCCCACTCCCGTGCCGGGCAGGAAGACCTGCAAGCGACGCAGGGGCCGCGACGGTTCGCTCCGCGAGCGACGCAGCGTGTACGTCTCCACGGCGGCGTCCTGCATCAAGCCGCCGCGCACCGCCCAGCGCAGTTCATCGCGCTGGGAGGGAAGTCTCGACTCCCCGCCCTGGTGGCGCTCCCCGCCCCGCTCCAGCACCAAGACCGGCAACCCTCGGCGCGCCAGTTGCCGCGCGACCAGCCCTCCGGAAAGGCCTCCGCCAACGATGACGCACGGATGCTCGGGCAGGATCTTCATCGTGCTCGCCGCCCTCAGCTGAAATCCTCGATCGACTTGGGATCCTTCGCCGCCGGATGGGGGCGTCCCCGATACGTGATCATGTCGCGGCTGTAGACCGCCGGCAGACCCGGATAGCCGACCAGCCGCCAGAAGGCTTTGCCGCGGTTGCCACCGTAGACCGGGTCCGCAAAGCACGCCTGCACAAAGAGGGGGTAGAGCAGCTCGTTGAACCACTCCGACAGCCCGGGCTGGTCCGCGTCCCAACCGCCCGCCGCCACCTCGGTGAGCACCGCATCGCCCGCGCCGGCGTCGAGGTCCGCGAACCCGCCACCCCGGCGATGCCGGCAGGCTTGGTCGAGGGCGTGGAGTCCGTGACGGAAGAAGGCGAGCGGGTTCAGCGGCCGCTGGTAGCCGTCCTCCGGGATCCCCGGACGGAACGGCCCGCGCAGGTAGAGGCCCTGACCCTGACCGAAGGCGCCGGCGAGCTGGCGGTCGATGAACTGGGCGAGGCCGAGTTCGGTGCC